>Ga0126342_10016129_pt1 | contig 13045 bp, 9 predicted proteins | sample Cyp1metagenome_FD_92528 | JGI IMG/M metagenome (GOLD analysis project Ga0126342, IMG submission 92528) | Coral microbial communities from Lord Howe Island, Old Settlement Bay, Australia - Cyphastrea 1 metagenome | ecosystem: Host-associated > Invertebrates > Cnidaria > Coral ... | reverse complement strand
TATATATATATATAATATTATATATATAATATTATATATATAATATTATATATATAATATTATATATATAATATTATATATATATATATATATGAGTATGAATATGAATATTCTGAATATCCCACTAACATCCCCTTGTTAAGTTAGGAGATACTGAAATGATATCTGTGGGTATGGAAAATGAATGGAATATGTATGCAATCTTAGTATGAGTAGTCAAGGGTTGCTACCCTCTGGTGCCATCAAGATTACAGAGGGAAAACATTGGTCACAAAATGGGCCCCAAAATGGTGTTTCGATGGACCGTAGATTCTACTTTATCCCGTACATGTAGGATGGAAACAAAATAGAACCCTAGTTTTTATATGTTAGAATATCCACCATGAGGACACCATGTTTGAAACAGAAAATGCCAACATCTGAGGTCCGGTTCTATTTCTATATACTTTTTAGAACACCAAGCAAAATCGAGAAAACCCGAAATCTGCATCAAAATTATGGGAATCCCATGGAATCCCCATAAAAAACCCCTTGTTTTCCGAATCTCTTAATACGGGGGAATCTCTTGACATTCCATACATACCATAATTACGAGGTTTGGATGATTTTGGGGTAATTATTGGACCCCCAAATCCATAATTACCATAATAATTACCATAGAATGACCATAGAATTACCATAATTAGCATGTTGAGGTCCAGTGGACAGCCATGGACATCCGGAAAATCCTTTGCCTGCGTTGGCACAGATGATCTTATTGGGTGTCACCAGGACCACCACTGCAGCACAGCCCACAGCGTTGGCCAAATCTGTGCTCTGCGTGGCATTCACTCGTTGAAGCCTCAGGAGCTGTTGACATTTTCGAAAAGCTGTGGTTGTTGTAGTGTCAGAAATTCTAATTCTATGGAAACAGGAGTAATCAACTGATTAGCTGAGCTAATACACTTAAGAATTGGTGATTGTTTCAATTCACATGATTAATATATGAGTGACAGTGTGAGGTTAGTCGCTCTATGCCCTCCAAAGTTTGCTGCAGATATGATTGCAGGTTGTGATTGACTGGTCGCAAGATGGTGCTATTCCTTCGCCCTATGACGAGACACATCATCATTTTCATGAGGATACCCTCTGCGTCCTCACCAAGAAAAGGGTTTCGTGGCAGGGGTCAATAATGTCTCAATGGGTTAGCGGTTGGCCACGTTTTTAATCACAACTCGTGGGAATTTTCAGTAAGTCCCGTCCTCAAAAAGGATGTTTCCGACCTCACTTTGTGAGACCATCAAAGGGAATCACAAGAGAAAACTTGTATGGATGGCACCCCTGGGGCCTTGGCTGTTTGGCGATGCAACTGGTGCAGGTACCGTGAATTCAACCAAAAGAAACCTGGCCCTGGTGTGGTACATCAAAAAATCAGGCCAATCCTCCAACTTTTTTGATGAGAAGAACACAGATTGGAGAACTAGATATGTTCAATCCGCTATGAATGGAGATTTTAATGGGACATCATTCATAAATGGTCGATTTTCCGGAAAACCATCTTACAATGCTTCATTCCCAAAGGGTAGATCAAACTTCCCATTTAATAAATCCCATGAAATTCCATTAAATAATTGTAAAACTCCTAGAACTGCTACTGCAATTGGCTAAGTCCGATGTCCTCTTTGGTGAGTGCGCCTCTGGAACGTGCAACGGCCATGTCCTCATTGATGCGGCGAGCGTTGTGATGAACGTGTTCAACGGCTTGATTGGGTTCACATGTATAGTAGAGTGATATGTGGATAGCAATACTGTAATATGAAATAATGAATATTATTAGAGCTTAAAAACATTTTAAAAAAACATATAGTTAATTTTAATATCACTAAAATATTGGGTTTTCTACTGGTAGAGTTAATGTAGGGAATACCTCCAGCAATTTCTCTGGGATTGATTCCGTTTATATTCCGTTTATCAATACATTGGCTACCAGAAAAAACGCTTCTGGTGGGGTTTGGGCGCACCCTTTTATCTTTTCAAATGTTTGTTTGACGTGGTGGACCTCACAAGTCATTTTCATCCCGCTTCCTCTGACCTTTTGGCATCAAGTGCAATCCATATTTCAGCCCCAAACTCATGGATTTGCTTCCAACATCTTCCAACATGTAAATCAACAGCTGTGTGGGAAATATATCCTTTATCTCCAAGACACATCTTTGATGGAATTCTGAAGATCTTCTACTGGAACTTGTGGTGCTCCAGGACCTTCCGAATCTTGGTTGCCTTGGATCATCTTGGATCTTAAGTGACATGTCATCCTCGGGGTTTCCACAATCTGAATGATAGTGCCACCAGATGTGCGTGGGAATGCTGCAACATGGTTCAGGACGAGAGGTGTCGGAAAGTCCCCCGAAAGAAAGTATGGTACAACCTGCCACAACTACACGTCGCCAGAAGAAATCATCCAAATGCCGTTTCCAGAGGCAACAACTGCGAAGGGAAAATTCGTCACCGTGGACAAGTTGCGATAGCTTAGCAACTCTTCGTGATACTCATGCTGTCGCAGCATGTCCTTAGCAATGGAAAGGGCGTCTGACCCAAAGGGCCAATTCTTGAAGCAATACCAATCCGTCGAATACGGCCCAAATGTTTGTTCCTTCCACACAAAAAGCCACTTAAAATGCCAGAAATACAACCAAATCTCTTCCCAGTCTTCCCAAGAATCCAATTTTTTTCATGAAACAAATGCTTCGTAATGTGGATTCTGTCCAGTGTAATCCGGTGTAACTTACGCGATATTTCAGAAGTGTCATCCATTGTCATCCCATCTGTCGCAGCGAAGTATCGTCGATCCTGGGAAACACTGTTCTCAGAGCTGCAAAGAGGTCCTCAGTGGCTGCACCCAGACATCAGTGTTCACCGGGTTCACCCCTATCTGACCCAGAAAATGGTTCATTTTGGTCACATGATGTCACATGAATCAACCATGAATCAACCATGAATCAACCATGAATCAACCATGAACTATCCATTTCTGGGGCTCATCATTTCGGGCAGCACTTTTGATTCTGATGGAATCTGAACCCTACAATCATCAAACAGCCACCATCTATGTCTGGTTCCTGAAGGGTTCCTTGGCATGTCTGAAGAATCCGACCAGTGGGAAATGTCGCCGGAAAGTAAAGATGTCCATTTATGTCCATCTATTATCAATCTTTGATAGTAAAGATGCCCATCATGTGGATGGTTAAATCCAAATTTTGATGGGTGAATCATCAGTTACTGGTGGTTGAATCACCAATTTTGCTGGTTGTGAAATCCCTATTTTTGCTGATTGATATCACATTCTTGCTGGTGAATATCCAAATGGTTGGTGGTAAAACACCATTTTTGTTGATATTGATTGCTTGATAATAGTAATAAGAATAATAACGAGATTTAATCATAACCTTTATGGTTGAGTCACCAATGTTTGGTGCCTCATGTGATTTATCCCATATGAGTCCAAATGTGAAACCATATGAAGCCTTCATTTTTCATCATAAAACATAAAGTATAAATCATAAATCACAATTCACAATTCATAACAACAACAGCAACAACAACAACAACCACGGTGATGATGATGATGATGATGATGATGATAAATCCCATCTGAATCCCATTTTTACCTTTTGATGTTCATCCTTTTCCCATGGCAAAACAGCTGCGGTCCCCACCTGTGACTGCTGCGCCAAGGTCAACAGCTCTCGTGGCATGTGCTTCTCACAGAAGGCCGCCACCTCACGGCCACTATGACCATCGAAGACGGCGTACATTCCTTGGGGCCGTTACCGTAAGGTAAGCCCTTGGGGCCCCAAGGCTGGTGTGGATGTGTGGATTAGTACGGATGATTTTTTTTACAAGAAATATCAACAAAATACATCAACAACATTAGACAACTATATCTATCTACATCCCAAAAAAATGGAAGGCAAATAGCGAGGTGCCAATCCCCGACAGGTAGGAACCCAGATCAGGTAGCGTCACATGCGCATCCTGCCGACGATGCAACCAGCGGTACCAACGGTGGACCCCGGCTTTGTTGAAAAATATTGACAGTTTATGGTGGACATATGGTGGAAATATCAATGATATATCTATAGTTAGATGATGTCAGAGGGGCTTATGAACCAACTTGAGGGTTGGTTCGTTGAATATGTGTAGATGGTGACCATGATGATTATCTGCCATGTCAAAAGATCCAAAACTTTAGACACATACAAGGGGTAAAGCGCCATGACTTTGTGGGAAAGGATTCGTGGGCAAGTTCCGATCCAATTTTCCCAGCAAAGAACCTGATTTCGATGGTTTTCCTCTGAAAACTGGATATATATATATATTGTATATTATAGAATATTATAGATATGTGATATGTATGAATTTCTTGGAGAGTACCCACATTGCAGGGCTTCATGGTTGATGGCCAGCTTGGGCGGCTTTCAATCGGTCATCTGTCTGACATATAACAATACAACAACAGTTCGAGTCGGCCAGTGACCAGTGAAATTTTCACAACAAGACCAAGAATTATTCCTATCCTCCCACATCCACATCGTCCCACATCATCCCATATCATTCCCCATTTCTCTTGATTAAAGCCATTTGTTGTTGGTTTTTTATCCACATTCTTTTTCTGGGTTACTAAGCCACAATTTTATGGGATATCTGTGGGATAAACCTCCCCATTTTTGGAGCGGCTCCTCCATGGACACTCTCCATCCTTGCATCCCAGTACTGCCCCAGCGAACGCCAGGACCACTACCGGTGGCAGTCTCCTTGTCCTGCGCCAACTTCGAGGGGGATATAGTGAGGAATTTTGGGGATAAACCAAGAATCTGATGATTGGTTGAACATAGGAAAATGATGATTTGAACATGGCAAATTGTTGATTTGGATTTTTGGGGATTTTTGATGTTTTGAGTTGGTTTGAACGTGGGAAAATCGCCAACATCCTGAGAAACTGACTGTCTGGAGGATTTCTAAATAGTCGTCATCGTCATCAGCATCAGCGTCATCAGCATCATCATGAAGAAGTGTTAAACCAACTTTCACATGGCAATATGCAATGGTTTGTATATGTTTGTATAAGATATTTGAGAAGCCAAGTAACATGGATAAGGTTCCATTGACCCATCGACCCTCCAGCGCAGCGCCGCGCCTTTTTTGGCTCCGCCAAGTAATTCCCCATGGCGACAGGTGACAGGTGCGATGGAAGATTCACTCAGCCGCAGCTGGTGTTTAAAACGTAGGGTGGGAGTGTGATCTGGGAAAAGATATGACTAACCACTGATTATTCCAACAACGTTCTCTATTCCAAGAATTTATTCCAACTAATCTTCAACAACAATCGCATATTCATATTTGATATAAAGAATATATTTCAACATATTCTAACAACATTTTCCAATGATATTTATTACATGAAATTTCCGTAATTCTGAACATGTTCCTTTTTAACAATGAGTGAAGTCATGTGCCAAGGTGCCCTTACTCGGCCGGCTCTTGGCGCTTTTACCGTGCAATGGCTGCCACAGATCTAACGTGGGTCAACGTGGCCGTGAAACGTGTACGATGTGGTGAATCTACCAAGAGTGAAGCTATGAAAGTCACATGACGCCCCTGGGTAACTCAGCACAGTTGTGACAATTCACCATTTTCAGCCAGGTTGAAAAACTGAATCGAATTTGAATTAACCCAGTGATCATTCGCAATTGTATAACCCACAGTGCCACAGAGTCATGGGATTTTGTGGCTGTTTTGGCCTGAATTGAGCTGGAGAAGTGGAAACTATTTTCTCATGACTCCTTGGGAGTGTAAACATCTGGAAATAAACTACCCTCCGGCAATCAAACATGGCAATGGGAATCCCCGATAGGTGCATTCACATGGGAAAATACTTTATAATGTGTTTTGAAACACAAATTTGGGGTATGTGCCACTTAGACAATATTACTAACAAACAGTGATGTCCAGACCATTGATGTCCTAGCCAGTCTTCAATGATTTCGGGGTGCCCCATTTAAAGACTCCGAAAATATTGCTGATGATCTTCCCTTTATATTCCATTTATAGTTGGTGAAATCGCCATTTCTAGCTAGTGTATCCACATTATATCACCAATGTATCCCAATTATCACGATGAATAGAAAACCACTTTCCCAGCCATTGAAAAAGATTGAATGATATCCCCATTAATGGAGATAATGATACTTAAATACTTACAACATACATAGCATTATATATATATTATACATATATACATACATACTATACATTGATATATATATAATGTTTACATACATATAATACATATCCCTGATCATATCCCCAGGATATCCACTGGAACATCTCCACCGTCGAATCTGCTCCAGCAGTTGGCCCAGTTGCAAGTGTCGAGCCGCCACCAATCCATCGCCCCCGTTGTTCCCAGGGCCCGCCACGATCAGCACGCGCTTGGACTTGGGATATGCGTCCTGCCACGGATGTCACGGGGTTCCCGTCACGTAGGGATCATGCCACAACAGTTATGGAACTGGTTTGTGTTTGTGGGGTATATCATGTTATATCATGTTATATCCTATAAATCCAGGGATACTAGATGATACTAGTTAGGATATGTTAGGATTATCATGGATTATATCCTACTGCTTAGTAATTGGATAAGCCTATCAGAAAAAACTTACGATTCGTGGCCGGGGCTGGGGACTTGGACGTTTCGGTCAATGAGTCGCTCCGGAGATGGGGATACCTCAAGGCTTCATGGCAATTTCAATCAATTTGATAATATCTGAGGATAATTGAGGAATAATTGAGGATAATAATTTGGTACCTCAATTTCAATACCTCATTATCCTCAATTTGAGAAAATAAGGATCATCATTTTCCGAAATGATCATCATTTTCTCATATTTTCTCAAATTAATGATCATCATTTTGAGAAAATGAGGTATCCTCAATTTGAGAAAATTATGATTGACTTTGATTGATCAAATTTTGGGGTACCTGCACCATCCTTTTTGAGAAACCCACAGAGCATCGCGTCTGCTGATTCAAGTGGCGGCCACTAGAAACCAAGAATTGCCGAGGCGTTAAACTTGCAGAAAAAAACCAATGAGATCCAATGAGAAATGACCGATCATTTGAAAATTCCTTGCAGAAAGATGTTCTAAGAACTGAAAATTCATGAGAAATTCCCATAGAAATCCCCAAAATTATCCAAACCTTGGAACGGCCGCCGTCCAACCGTCTCCCCGTTGCCGCCCGGGCCCCGCAAGGGTCGCGGTCCACCAGAGCACTGGCCACAGAGAGTCCAGCGAGTTCCATCAACTGATCGACTGAAAAACCTGGGACGAGTCCCGAGTTTCGGCTGGTGACGCTGGTTGACCTACCCTACCCCTCTGGAAAAATATGAGTTAGTCACTTGGGATTATTATATATTATTATTCCCAACTGAATGGAAAAATAATCCAAATGTTCCAAACCACCAACCGGCTATTTGGATTGGAACAAATCTCCCTGAAAAACAAACCCCTGGGAAAAACTACCAGTAATTATTTGGATGATTTTGTTTTTTTTTTGGGGATTTTTCTGAAAAAAAAAAGATCAAAACAAAAATACTGTTTTTTCAGAAGGCCCAGATGGAGCAGATTTTGAATAAACCAATCTTGATCCACCCTGGATTGAACCTCGGATTGCCATCCAATGATTGACCCCAAAACCCAGATGGTCCGAAGATGGAGGATTTGGTCCCGGTTTATGGCCATTTCAGTACACTGAAATATCATTTCAGTGGGACATATGAAATGTGGAATTTGAATGCAACATTTATGATTATTTATGAATCAAATATATTCATATACCATTGAATTTGGAGATAGCATGGATACCTCTTAGAGAGGCCCATCTAGACATTTTGCGCAGCATATGCCCCGTGGGGTCGAATCTTCTTAAACATCATGCTTTTCTTTAAAACAAACATACATTCCGATCATTCCGGATGTTTTTCCTGAAAAGGATCACATCATCATCAAATACATCACTGGTTGGTGGTTTCAAACCCTCTGAAAAATATGAAGGTCAATGGGAAGGATGACATCCCATATATTATGGGAAAAAAACATGTTCCAAACCACCAACCAGATCAGCAACTTCTAAAATCATGGCCTTTCGCATTTTTTTTCACCAGATCCAGATCCCCAGATCATCAGATCATGTCGCCGACCTGGTGTTGCCATCAACTCCTCATCGATAGAAATGGCATCCTGTTGTCCCAGGAGGGTAACGGCTTGACCTGCGATGGTCGGTGCAAAAGAGGTCTGATTCTGCGCACGGGTGGCCAGGCATTTCCGGAAATCAATGAAGTATGGGATGATGATGATGATGATGATGATGAATATTATTATTATTAATAATTACTATTATTATGATATATATTATACTATTATCACCATGATGATGATGATGATGAGGAGGAGGAGGAGGACTATGATGACGGCGACATTTGTATTCATCATCTTTGTGTCCTGAACCTGTCGCTGGGACCTGCGAACATGTAAGATTTACAGCAACACAAGACATTCAAAACAGGCAACTAAATCACAAAATCACAAGAAACAAACGAAGTACATTTGTTGGCAGCAAACATGCTGAGAAATGCTGATCATTGAACCCCAAGCAACAAAGCCGATGGCCAAGCTCTGAGTGCATTTCTATCCTCTCCCACATTGAAATGGGCTGGTGGCATGACATGGGTCAAATCTTCCACATCCAAATCATGGATGACCATTCTCCTATTGAACCCCGACTTGTAACGACTGGGGATCCACCATGACTTAAGAAACCCAGCTTCATACATGGATTCATAAATGTATGATAATCATCTTTATATATATATATATGTATATCTTTATCCACCATCATATCCCCATTATAATCCATATTATCACCATAGGAAAGCGCCCATTTTTCCCCAGTGACCACATGTTTTGTCGTTCTGTGCTGCCCGGGCTGGTACGACTCTGCACGGCCTATCAGGACGATATATCATGACTGGGGTAAAACAATGCCATTTCTACCACCCATGACTGGGTAAACATACCACCTATAAAATATTGTCAGGCTATCGATATATGTAGGTGCATATTGGGGGATGATGATTTGGGGGATGACTTGGTAAATATATGATGATTTGGGGGATGGTGGAAATTATTGTCGGACTTTTATATATGTATTTGTGCATCGGTATCGATATATGTAAGTATACTGCATTCCTACCTTGCATTAAATCTCATCTATCGACATATTCTTACGCGTGAATAGATAACTCCGAGTCATAGCAGTCGATCCAATAATTCATTCCCGAGTAGCAAACACTGCATGTATTGTGGTCAAAACTGAGCAAACCACTGATCCTAGTCAATCTATTTAGAAATATAGTGTCAAAAAAACAAATAAATCCGAATTAATACAAGCAAACTAAGCAAACCATACCATTTTGTGGCTACCCCTTTGACAACGGTCTACCCTCCAAGAACTTGGGATACATTTTGCTGGTCACTTAAAACGCTGGGGCTGAATAACTGAATAATCGCATCACCAACAGACCATAGACAATGTTTATCAATTTGTGCGGTTTTAATTATATTTAATTATGACATTTTTGAGGTTTTAATCTTAACTATGATTGTGAATTATGTGCATGTCTTCTACCATATTTTTGTTGCCTCATGGCCTCATGGCCATTTCTGGCTGAATCAACAAGCAGTGCAGCCTGCGCGAAAGCCGCGGTGGTCAGTGGTCGCCTTTGAAGAAGATGTGCTGCACGGCTACCTGTCGAGGATTTAAGTGCCATGCATCTTGGTGATACCTGGTGATACTTAGTGATACCTAAGTGATACATAATCAGACCTAATGATAATAGCTGTTTTATCCCAAAGCTCGGAATTCTTCCGTCAAACCATGAATGTACTTAGTATACTATTAATGGTAATAATAATATTACATTGTACTTATTAGTAATAATAGTAATAACTATTAGCATCTGAGTATTTCTTTGGGTTCGCTGTTGGTATGACCAGGTTTTTTGGGGGGGGCCCTGCTGGTGTGATTTCCATCCCAAAGGGCTCCAAAATAATGGAATATTTTTCATGGAACATGGAATATGATTAAATGGATTATAATATCATGGAATGGATTATAATGGAATATGATTAAATTCAACAACCAGACGTTGATATTGGTTTCATAGCTTTTTGATTCTGGAGTTTACCATGTTTAGTCATGGTTTTCATCACTTTTTCTTAATCCACTCATGGTTTTTCCATAATGAGTTACTCATCCATTGATCAATCCAGTTTTTTGACTATGGAACTACCATAACTGAACTTGTGATGGACACTTATGAGTTTTCCATTGTTTGGTACTACAATCCAATTACTACTATTCAGTTTTTACAATCCAGCACTACGAGTATTAGTTTCTGAGACAAATAATCCAAACGCACCCAAACCCTACAACCAGTAATTTGTCATCGTCATGAAAATCAGCTAACAGTTATTAAACACCATAATAAGTTTTAGCGCTTTTCAACCGCAATCGTTTGGGGGGTACCATTGAGGGACACTCTTAATCTTTGGTGGTACTACAATCCAATTACCATATACCGAGTTGACTATTTGTTACCAGAATTGGTAATCCAAACCCATCCAAATCACATAACCACGGGTTTCCTATATTATCTTATTGGTCACTAGTTGTGGCCATCCTCCAGTCAAAGCATGTCAAATCAAAGCCATCCCCACCTAAACAGCCAGCGAGCGCCAACACCAGCGCCCAACGCCGACGGCTGAGGGAACGACACGTCGTCGACGTGACCTGCAGATTTGCTCACCTCGTGGATCATGGGTCAACACCTATAACTTGTATATGTTTAGATAACAAGTCTAATATATTGGTCCAAAATTTATTAGATATTGACTTGAATGGGTCTATCTTAATGTTGACTGCACTATTTTCGAGGGCTAGACTTCATTGTTATAAGCATCCATAGTATACTAACATTAAACCATGTAATTAGAATTAAATTTGTACTCCCCTCTATAAGGCTAATCAACAGAGTTTTTGTTCGGTAAATCGAGCAGAACCATCCAGATGCGGTATGACCAATGGTCAGGATGCCTGAACTGTGACTATATCCAGGGCTTCAAACATGTCCGAAACCGAGACCAGGGCTGTTTTTTCATGCCATTAACCTGCACAAGTGGCAAAAAGGTATTATATAATTACATATAGAATGTGTGTATATATATATACATACATAATAGTATAAATAATATATCTACATCTTTGACCTTGTCAAGGATGATCCCTGAAGATAGGCACTTAGTTGCCATGCCAGAGGGGTTAACCCCCAGATCCCCAGTTCCAAGGCGTCGTGCCTGGAATGCTCGACGCATGGCTTCGTGTATTCCCCGAAGACGGCTGTGTATTCCACGCAGATCCAATGAGTTGTTTTGTGGTCAGAAAAATTCAGGAACTGCGGCTGCAAAGAAACTTGCACATGTCACTGGATTGGTTTAGTTTGGAAAATCTGAACCGGAAACCCATGGGATTTTATCATCAAATATAGGGCTTAAACCAGTAAATTTTCCCATAAATGGTTTTTACCATCAAATATAGGGCAATATAAATGTTCCTGTAAATTTTCCCATAATCCAATTTTATGAACATGAGTCAATTGAAAAATAGTGACATTTTCGGCTGCACATGAGTCAATTGACTCAGTTGACTGGCGATGTGTCGCTGAAAAAAGGTGCAGGAAAAAACTGGTCAACCGTTGCGCGCCTGTAGTGATACTTGGAGAACCCTCATTCCCCCAGATTAGCAGAGGATACCAAAAATGATATCACACATTAAAAGTGAGGAAAATCCCATAATATCGTGATACAGTATGTGTAAATATGTGTAATGTGTGCACACAAGACAGGTGCTCTACCCAAATTTACACCAATAGATCTTTTCTGGTTGGTGGTGTCAATCCCCTGAGAAACATAGAAAAACACCGATTGAAACCGCCCATCATAAACCAATACTTTTTATGGCACCATCCTGACTTTCCTGCCTATTCATCCCCATTGTCAATGTTATCACGGAAACGCCAGACCGAGCAACAAAAACATTGATTCATTTTTTTGGTGTATCCACCATTGATTTCCCCAATCCACCATTGATTCATGGTATTTACCATAAAGTCCGCATAAAGAAAAAACAAGATATTATGAGTCACATAATCATTTTCTTACATAAAAGTCCTTTTCATTACCCATAAAAGACATATTTTCCATTAAAACAAATATATTTCCTCAAGTTTACAGAAACATTTATTTACCATTATATCAACATATAAATATGGTAAATACCACGGTATCCAAGCCACATTAATTTACCATGTTTGTCCTCCTGCAGCACCATTCGCGAACCACATGTTTTCTCCCCCTCGGTGCAACTCGGTGTGCAACTCGTTGCGTCACGACGTCACGGGCTCCTTTTGAGCGACACGGTGGACACGGTGGAGTCGTCAAGCGACCGCAGCTGGATGGATTCTTGATATATTTTAACATATATCTATAAATGATAGGGATTTTATAGGGATTCAATGGGATATTAATGGGATATACCCTCTGGTAATTTGTTACATAGCTATTGAAAATCACCATTGAAATAGTGGATTTCCCCATTAATAGCATGGTGATGTTCTATAGTTATGTAAACGTTTACCAGAGGGTATCTATAAATGATATTTGGTAACTATGTTATAGATATACGTTATAGACATAGATACATATATGTTATAGACATATGTTAAAGATATATGTGATATCCGCCGACCCCTGTCTAGCCTTGGCCGAGGCGGGGCGGCGCCCGGGATCACCGTAGGTGTGCGGCATGGCCTTGTGCCGGCTTTGGCTTCAAAACCTCAAAACCTCCGCAGCAGCTTTCGAAGGCGTGCCGCTTGCTTGGCCATGGTACC
>Ga0126342_10016128_pt1 | contig 13045 bp, 10 predicted proteins | sample Cyp1metagenome_FD_92528 | JGI IMG/M metagenome (GOLD analysis project Ga0126342, IMG submission 92528) | Coral microbial communities from Lord Howe Island, Old Settlement Bay, Australia - Cyphastrea 1 metagenome | ecosystem: Host-associated > Invertebrates > Cnidaria > Coral ... | reverse complement strand
GCGGGCATATGAAACATTCCCATGAAAAGCTGTACCTATCCCTGGTCTCTGCGCCTGCCACCCGTGCAGTTTACCAGAGTGATGGTTGCATCCTTGGTCTCTGCGCCTGCTACCCGTGCAATTTACCGGAGTTTTCGCCCACAACGTCGTGATGGTTCAATATGACGCTGCAGGTTTTGTCGGCCATGTTCTGTTGAGTGGTTCTCACGCTGGCTTGTCCTGAGATTGTTCCCTTTGCCTTGCCATGTTGTTTGTCATGCATTTGTTTTGAAGCCCCTCTCCGCTCAAGGAATTGCCGGGAGCCGCGGTCCCAATTCCGCGGGCACAGCCATGTTCAACTAAGGATGACTGATTGCTGGGGTGAGGGTGAGCTGAAGGCATGGCTTCAGCTCAACCTGTGATACACCAACAAAATCTTCAGCAAAACCGGAACATCCATGCATGTGTCACAGTGAAACGAAGCATCAAAAGAGCGCTGCGACAATATTTTTTGCAAGGCTGGACAAGATACCATGGCCATCTCATCAATTCAAGCGATCGACTGGCCGCCTTTTTCCCTAGGCATGATATTGAGTTTGTGAAAGCACAGATCAACACAAAAAGAACATGGTGGTTTGAGAGAGACATGCATTTTCATTTGCGCCGACAAGACTGTGCGGTTCTCCTAACTGCTCCGACGAGGCGGCCTTTGCGAACACGCGCTGGCCAAAAATCTGTTGCGCTACCTTGTTTGAAGCTTTTGAATTACAACTGCCAATCCTTGGGCCAACAAAGCACACGTCTGCAAGAGCTTTGCGAAGATTTGCATACAAAAGACATTGCCATTGCTGCTTTGCAAGGCGCTAGGTGGCCTTCAGCTGACCCACGCAGCGAGTGGATAGTGAAAAACTACTCCGGCTCACCGCGGTTCGCTTGTTTCAGCTGGGGACGGACAAGCTCTAATCGCATGTTGGGGGTGCTTCCTTTGGTGAGCACGCAGCTTCTTGCAGATGCTTTTGTCCACACACGCTTTGATCCTCCGAGGGGTCTGCAAGGTAGACTTGGCGGAGTTCGGCTGGTTAGCCGGCAACCTGGACGGGAAATGGATGAACTATTTCTACGCGCATATGCCCCACAGGAAACGGATGATCTGAGCACCAGGCAAGCTGTTTTCCAAGCAATGCTTGAGATCATTCATTCAGTGCCCCGGCGCACCCGGGTATGGTTGCTAGGTGACTTCGATGGCCATGTTGGCGCAGAGTTTCGGAGCTCTGCTGTCAAGCAGATCCAGCCCCTGTTCGAGCTCCTGCTGGGAGCCACAGTCTGGTTCAGCTCCTTCGAAGCCTGCGCCTTGTCTGCATGTGATTTCAGCTGTGCACATCATGTGATTTCATGTCATTTCCTTCCAGATTTTTATAGTTTTTTTTGCATAGGGTTGAGGCGGGAGGCGTCTGCAGGGACCTCGGGGCGGAAGCGTCCCAGCCGCTTCCCGCGTGGAAAGGTCGCGCAAAATGGCATACTAGGGATGTTTTGCATATCTCAGGGCTTCCTGATCTGCGAAGATCTCAGCTCCCCTTGAAGGCGCACGCCGTCCTCATGGAACGCCTCTTCAACGCAACGCACACCGAAATGCAAGAAGGTACATCCTCCTCCTGTTTCTATGCCTCGGTGATCAAGTACTGCAAACGCAGATCGAGCGAGGCGGCAGTGAAGGCAAAGCGGGAGTGCTCCAGCAACTGTACGCTGGCTTGCGTGGCCCGGCATCTCGTCCTTATGTTGCAGTCTGATCAACCTCATCTCTCGCCCCAAACGTCCTTCATCCAGGGCCCTTTCCAGCTCGAGTCCACCTCCTCCTCCGCATCACTCGTCATCGCCACCAGCTGAAGCTGGTGTTCGAAGCGTTCCCTCTGCGTCGAGGTCCATGACTTCACCTGTCTGTTGCCTCCCTGGCTGTCTCTTCTGCCCGATCGGCTGTCTCTTCTCACGAGTGAACTCAGACGGCTCACCTGGCTGCGTCTCTGCATCCCCGATTCGGGCCAGCTCATATCAGGTCCGGGTGGCTGCCACGGAGATAGTCCTTGGCTGTCCAGCAGTCGGATGTGCATCCTCGTCACATCTGGCTATCAATGCCACCACCATCAGTTGGCGGAGCATCCTGAGCCAACACACCTTCAAAACAGGAAGGGAGATTTCCTGGTCAGCAGCCCTGCCTTTTTCCCCAACAGCAAAACTTTGCTATGGGGTCTTTAGCCAAGATTAGCTCTGGGTTCCGGAGGGTTCCGGTTCAAGTTCCGGAGGGTTCCGGTGCAGATACCTGGTGAGGTTCTGGAGGGTTCAGGTTCTGGAGGGTTCTGATGCAGATACCTGGGTTTCGGTGCAGGTAGCTGGTGAGGTTCCGGAGGGTTCCTGTGCAGATACTGTGTTGAGGTTCTGGAGGGTCCCGGTGCAAATACCTGGTGAGGTTCTGGAGGGTCCCGGTGTAGATACCTGGTGAGGTTTCAGAGTTTCAATGCAGATAGCCGGTCAAGTTGCGCAGGCTTCCGGTGCAGGTACTCGGTAAGGTTCCAGAAAGTTCAGGTGCAGGTACCTGGTGAGGTTCCGGAAGGTTTCGGTGCAGATTTTAATGGCATAAACATTTAATCTCTTTTGGGCAGAAAAAACGCCGTATCCGATGCACTCATATACTTGTAGATTTACTTTGCAGGAGGGGTGGGGGCACGGCGTGGCAAAAAAGAAGTCGATGCATAAATGGTTGGACCAAGCACTTTGCAAACCGAAGCAAAATTCTGAAGGAGCGAAACGGCAACGTAAATCTTAACACGCGCGGGCTTGCAGACGACTGACAAATAGACGGCCGACGAAAGTTGAAGAGTCATCTCGAACCGTTACAACATCGTGGGTTAAAAACAGCAGAGACATGGGTGACAGCGACTGAGTACAAGATGTGCGGGTAATACGATTGGCGTCGAATCAAGGTACGATTGTACGCAATGCACGACAACTTTTTCATGACTTTTTGCCTTTTTGCTTAGTGTCCCGTTTCTCTGTATTTCACACACTGACATTCAGATACTGATTGTGATGATTGTAAATGCAGACAATACGTGTGATCAATGTGCTTTGGGTGCGGTACAGCACGTTAGAAAGACAGTTTTTTCATGAAGCACATGTATGAGATTAATGTCTAATACCAATCATTGCAAAAACTAGATCGGCAAAAGACGTTGGCAAAAGAAAACAACTGACAACGCTGAATTCGACGCAAAACCTGTTCGATCAAGCGCAGCGCGCGCCAAAACAAATGCTCTTCGCTTGCTGCCAACTAGTGGGTTTGAAAGTGGCTGCTTAAACAGAGAGCTTACACCACTGTAGTGTGAGTCACAGTCTTCGACTGCGCGCTTGGCCTTCTGGCCGTTGCGGTTGCACCCATCTCATAAAACCATTGAAATCAAAAAGCGATCCTGCAACCCCATTCAAGGCAATGAGGGCTTGGCCCGGAGGGGGCTTGAAACGTCCCTCCCATCAGACACTGCCAAACAAATCAAAACAAACCAAAAAAGAAGCAGCACAGAAGAATCAAAAAGGGGGGTGCAAGAAAAAAAGACTACTTCAGTCAAAATCAAAAAAGGCTCTCTCATGCGTACTTATTCAGTGGATCTTTGCTCTTCTGCTTTCCGGCCCAAATCGCGGGCAAGGGGCCCCACTGGGGCCACATCTTTGGGTTCGGCTTGGAGTGCGTCCAGCGATGCGTCGATCCAATCATAAGCTTCCTGCCACGCAGCCACAGCACTTTGCCGCGGGCGGATTTTCAGAAGGATGCGGCCATCACGGATGCTCTTGGCAAAGCACAGCTGAATGCTCTTGCTCATGTCTTCTAGCTTTGTCATAGAATCATGGAGCTCAGCCAACTTCGTCATCACCTGGCAGCGGTCCTGAGATTTCAGAAGCCACTGGGCCAGGGCGGCTGCAACTGTGTGCCGCGCTGGTCCATCGGGATGAGCTTGGCCTTTGGGAGGAAGCTGCTGCTTCCATTTCTCCATGTGCTCCATCAGATGGGTGGCCAACTCGGAGTCGCTGGCAAGGATGTAGGTGCGTGTTGCCCACGCATCTAGCTCGCGAAGAGACACACCTTCTGAAGCTGTTAGGCCAGATCCTCCACCGTCTTGGCTGAGCTCGGCGGACGGCTGTTCCCATGAAGATCTAGACGACCTCGCTTGGAAGCACGGGCGGTTGGGCTCGCCGCTGAGAGGAAATCGAGGCCCGGCATGACGCACAAAAAAAGAACCAAGGGTGGGCTGCTGAATTGGAGAAGGCTGACGCTCAGCTTGAGCTTGAGCCTCTGAAGCAGCAGCAACTCGTTGCCCAGCAATAGCTCCTGCATGCCCATGGTTGGTCACGGGTTTTCAGCATGACTGTTTTTGACATGTCTCTGAGCAGCTGTTTTGCAAGTGAACTGCCGGCCGCGAAGTGGTCTGCACAGGGTTTCTCACTGACTGTTTCCGAACTTTGTGAGTTCTCAGCGCTCTCAAATTTTTCCACGGACCTTCGCCACACATGTCGCAAACAATGGGAAAACAACTTCAGCAGCTGGAGGCTGCGCAGGCTCAACAGGTGGAGCTTCTGTATCGACCACAGAGCTGCGCAAAGTCGGCAAATGTTTGGCCGGTATGGCTAGGAACACTTCTTTCCAGTTGCCAGCAAAGTCAGAGAAACCAGGAATCAAAGCAGTCAAGTCGCGATGCAAGATATGCAAAAACTTTGGCGCAAAAGTGGTTGGCGTTCCGTTGTGAACACTGTTCTTGAGTGCTGCAGAGCAGCCTAAACAGTGTTGCCAGCTCCAACCGCACTTGTCCTTGCTGCGCAGCAAGGAGGGAACTTCTGAGCCAAAGAAGACGCCGAACACAAAGTTCAGAAGAAATTGTGGCAAGGTGGGGCCTTGTGCGCAAGCTACTCAGTGTCACTGATCTATGCTGATTAATTGTCACCAGCAACAGCTCCAAATCCGTCGCGCCCAAAAAGGCGGCGGAGCAACAAACCTCGTGCCTGTTCAAGGTGGTGCTCGTCAGCACGGGTAATGGGGCGCACCTCCAAGGCCGACAGCAAGGACTCGTTCACCATAGCCTTGAAGACCAGGGCTTTGCGCCGTGACGGCACTGTCCGCTTCTTGAAAAATTAGCAAACCGTGCAAAACCAGCTTTGGCAGAGTTGATTCTTTTCTGTATTTCTGCAGGATGGCTTCCATTGGCTTGTATCAAAGCACCAAGATACTTCACCTGCAGCTTTGGTGGGTATCCGGACCAAGAGCCAGAGAAGGCAAGCCGGGCAGAGTTGTACGCACCGGTCCCGCTGAAGTGCAACAAAGTTTCCCCTTTTCTGTCATTGAGCTGCAAACCTCTGGGTGCAAGGAGTTGCCGGAGAGCTTCACGGTTTTGCTCATCTTGGTCTTGAAGGGCCTGCAAGGAGTTGCCGGTTGTAGTGCGCACCAAATCATCAGCATAGGCAGCAACTCCAGGCTGATGGAAGGCTCCGTTGTACTCCACTGTCACATCAACTGGACCAGGTGGACCTTGAGCTGTCCATTGGGTGATGCAGTCATCGTAGGCCACCCTGAAAAGCCGAGGGCCTGTGCCACCTCCTTGCAAGACTCCAGTGTTGAGCTTCATCTGTATGCTGCCACCCTCCTGCAAAGGCAGACTGATGCGGAGCCGTTCATGCAAGTCCAAAAGGAGTTCCCCAGCGGCATCTGGAAAGTTTTGGCTCTGGATGGCAGCCGCAATGTATGGCCCTTTCAGCGTGTCGAAGGCCTTGGTCAGGTCAAACAAAGTAGTTACCGTGGAGAGTTTGTTGGCTCGAAGTCTATCAAGCCATGCCTCAACTTGCAGGATGGCATCTCTTCTGGATCTGTGGGCAACATAGCCATACTGATAGTCTGCAGGACTGTCAATGCCCAGCCCCAGCAGTGCTTTGTGAAAGAGTTTCCCTGCAGGATCCAGCAAGTTGATGATGCGCTGTCCATCGGAACCCGGAACTCCTCCCGGTTTGGGCAACACACAGCCTTGCCCATCGCACCAACTCTGCGGGTTGCAACCAAGCCATTGCATTTGCTCAAAAAATTGCACTGAGAGAGGACCGGTCAAGGTGTCAGGCCCAAGCAGCAACTGCCAAAGCTCTGCAGGCAACGCTCCGTCTGGAGTTGCTTTGAACCTTTTTTGGGATTTGGCCGCAAGCCAAAGTTGGTGGAGGCCAAGTTGGCCACGCCGCGGAATGTCAGGGAAAATTCTGTTGGGGCCAGGTGCCCGGTCCACCACTGCAGCGTGATGCTTTTCTGCTCCCCAGATCTTTGCCACGTGTGTTTCCCATTGTCGCGCAGAAGTGAGCTGCACCGCAGGTGGAGCTCTGCTGCCGGCGCAGGCAGCCTGCAGAAGCCCCAAGCTGTTCTGGAGTCATGCATGTCAACAGCAAGTTGCAAATTAGATTCAAGCCGTGCATCCCAGTTGGCATTGTCAGTTTTGACGGCCTGTTTGGCTGCAGAGGCGGGCCGCAAATATTTGCAAAGCATGCTCCATAATTGAAAGTAGAACCAGTGCGTCCCTTGTCTCAAAGGTTGGTGGCACCAGCCGCCAGCAAGGGTGAGCAGCTCTGTTTGGTATTGCCGTTTGTGTCTCAGCAAATCAAAAGTGGCAGGCAGCAGCTTCTCGGATTTCTGTGTAGGTCGCAAACCAAAATGGCGAACAGCCACCTCGTGAAGTTGCCCGCTTAAGGCAGTCCAAAGCTCTTTGCAAATCCCAAGCTGTGCCGATGCCTACTGCAGAGCCGACAAAAGGTGCCCAAGCTCGTGATGCATCCTCCAGGAAGGCTTGGGCAACATGAGGGTCATCTAGAGCAACTTGCAGTGCATGTTTGTTCCAACGAGTCGTTGTGTTGCGCTTACGCAGCAATTTCCATGGTTTCGGCAGCCTCACGTGAACTTCGACAGGCCAGTGATCTCGGACCAAAGACATTTGCCATCTCCTGCCCAGTACCTGGTTGACACGGCACAATGCAATTTGAGGCCGTAGTTCTTGTGGAATAGCAATGAAATCGATGCAGTGGCTGCTTGACCCATCGGGTGTCCAGCAAGTCGGGCCGCCTCCTGTGAAGGTGTTGGCCAGGATGAGCCCAGAAGCCTCGCATGCATGCATCAGCGACGATCCATTGCTGTTGGTGACCAGAACTCCTGTATGAGCTGCTGCACTTCTCTGTTCCATCCTCTGTTCCATCTGCTGCATCAGCTGGCGCTGGAGGCGGAAGCTTGGCCCTTTGACGAGCAGCGGCCGCAGCCGGTGACGCTCCTGGATGCAGCAGACTTGCATGAGAGAGAGAGAGAGAGAGAGAGTACCTTCTCATTTTGACGCATTTCTGAGTGATTGTGGCATCTCTCCACGAGTTCCACGTGCATTTTGATTCGTTTCTGAGTCCTTCTCCTCCTATCCTTGAGTTGCACGAATTGTTCGATGTTCGTGTTTTTTGTTGTTTCACAGAGAGAACAGCAGAACTGCATTCCACAGAATTTCAGTCTCTTCAGAGTTTTTTTGCGGCGGCGCGCACCTGGTCTCGCGAAATCATGGTCTCGCGCCTGCCTGGTTGGAGAGGCCTGAGTACATTAGATGTTTCGCACCACCACAAGTTTTAGGCAAACCCCGGATTTCTGATGCTTTCTGATGCCGTTTCTCGTTCTGTTGGCGCAAATTATTGAGGGAATCAAAAATTGTGCTGGTTCGATCCCGTTTTTGCTGGGTAAGTTCTCCCATTCTCGCTCGTTCACGCTATTATGAAAACCAAAAACCCTTAGCATGTGGAGCATCCTGCGCATATACTTCGTTTGGAGAGGCCTGAGTACATCTTTCACAAAGTTGGCCCAACGCTCCAACAGCTCAAGTTCAAGTACGAGTTTGCCTGGGCTCTTCTCCATGAGCGTCCCTTCCTCCGCAAGCTGATCCAGACGTTGCATGTAAAGCTCATCGGCTACGTCTTTGGCCAGCTGGGTGTGGAGAAGTGCATCCGGAACAGTATCTTTCTTCTCCCAAGCGTGTGGGGATCGCGCATGTCTTTACTGCAGTGCAGTACGCGGGGACAGATGACAGTGAAAACCGGCATGACCGGCCTACCTCTGGTTCCGGGGGGCTCCGACTGGTGCAGGTCTCGATGCCGCCAATATGGCAAGGAACAAACAGCCCTTCAAGGACCACTGCTTCTGCGACACCCTGGTGATGGCGGTCTTCTGTGCTGAGCTGGAGAAAGCCAAAGTCGTGGAGCAACTTCCCGAACACACAGGAATGCTAAAAAGTCGAGATCCTCGATGAGGTGCTGGCAGAGATCAAACGCCTTTGCGCTTTGACTCTGGAAGGCTTGCACGCAATGCGGCTGAGGCTGAAGCTGAAGAAGATGTTGAATTGGGCGAGCTAACACAAGCAGGAGTCACCAGAATCAGCTGGCTACTGCTGAAGCTCAAAAGTGGCTTTGTCTCCGAAATGGTAAGCTAGCGTCAGCAAGGCCATTCGCAGTCCTCCAACATATTATTCTGCTGCAAGACACTTTGAAATACGCTAGTTGAAAGAAGTGTTCAAATGGTCCGCAGGGTCATTTGTCTCTGTCAAAACAAAATGGCTAAGCAGACGCTGAGCTCTTCGACACGTCCACACAGAAATTCAATGCAAGTTGAAAAGTGAAAGCTTGCTTAGACCTATAGCTGCACGAAGTAGCAGCCGAACAATCGGCCTAAGAAGCTGGAACTTCGAGCCACTGCTTCACCCCTTTGTTTAATTCATATATATCAACCCCTTAAAAGAAGATCGTACATTGGAACTTTGGTCTCAGTTTCACCTTGTTGATCTTGCACCCTGGGTCCTACAAAGAGATACAACGTGGCTTAGTGTAACGTAGCCCGTACAGCCAGTGCAGTGTAGCTCAAGGGCGAACCGAAAGATACGTCCAGTAGGCACCCAACTATGCTGAAGCAGTAGCAGTCTCCAGGGACAATGGAAAACATCCGAACGCAGTGAAGAGAATATCTCGAACTTTGCACCATTTTGCTCCGGTCATGTGGGTCATGTGGACGCCCAATCATCCAAATATTCAAATTTCCCAGGACCATGACTCTGGTAGGTCCAGACCTGAATTTTTTGAGGGTTGCGTGTTTGGGAGAGGTTGATTGAAAGGTGCGAGTCTAACATAGCATGATAGTATGTTTCCAGGGGGTTCTTTCATTGCGTGAAACCTTCGACTGTGAGAGCATGAACTGTTTGGCAAAAAACATCACAGGGTGGATCGCCCATTGCGCCTGTCTATGCCGCTGAGGCAGTCTGCTGAATGTCTACGTGGCTCACGCCATGATGATGTCGAGGCAGAGAGATGACTGATTTTGTTGCCTTCCACCAGCATTGCAAGAAGGCATGGATTTGAATTGATTTGAATGCAATGTTTCGACTTTGTTGCAGCCTATTTTCTTTCCAGCTTGAAACAGCTCACCAGTACTGATGACTCGCAGCTGCATGTGGGTCCTGCGAGGTTGAAAAGTTTGAACCATGACGAGGCTCGGAGCCACCTTTGGCAAGAAACGAGAATATAAAACATCAACTCCGTTTTGGTGTTTTTTCTACTGGATGCTCACCAAGGCCATGTTCAAGATCTGTTGTTTTTTCGTTCCCGAAAGCGTCTGAGCGAAGGGTTCTTCTAAAAGCGGAGGTCTGCTATACATCTTCACATGCTCACATCTTCACATCCTCACATGTTCACATACTCACATCTTCACATCTTCACAAACTCACAACACACATACTCACATCTTCTTACCTTCACAAGCTCACATCCTTCACATCTTCACATCTTCTTCTTACCTTCACATACTCACATCTTCGCATCTTCACACATCTTCACATCTTCTTAGCATCACATCCTCATATCCGCACATCTTCACACATCTTCACACATCTTCACACATCTCTCTCTCTCTCTCTTGCCCTCTGTCACGGTCTCTCTCCTTCTTTTTCTTTTCCAAGTTTTTTTTCTCAAGGCCGCAGGGAGTGCCGACGAGGCGCCACAATATTGCCACCCTTTCGCACGAAATGAGGTTCGGGTGTCATTTTTTTTGCGATTTTACTTTGTGGCGGCGGCGGCAACCCTTTCGCACGAAATGAGGTTCGAGTGTCAAAAGCTGAGGATTTATTGCGAGCTTGTTTGGTCCAGCGGTGGCGCTTTCGCCTTGTGTGTAAAAGTGTTTGTGTGTAGAAGCGTTTGTGTGTAAAAGCGCTTTTGTGCAAAAGCGTTGGTGTGTCAAAGCGTTTGTGTGTCAAAGCGTTTGTGTAGAAGCGGTTGTGTGTAAAAGCGTTTGTGTGTAAAAGCGTTTGTGTGTAAAAGTGTTTGTGTGTAAAAGGGTCTGTGTGTGAAAGCTTCTGTGTGTAAACGCGTTTTTGTGTAAAGGTTTCTGTGTAAAAGTGTTTGTGTGTAAAAGCGTTTGTGTGTAAAAGTGTGTGTCTGAAAAAGTGTCTGTGTGTAAAGGTGTTTCTGTGTAAAAGCGTTGTTTTGTGATTAAAAGGGGGTTGTGCGTAAAGGTGTGCATAAAACGGTTCATGTGTAAAGGAGTCTGTGTGTCCAAAAACCTTTGGTGTCTAAAAGGATTTTATGTGTAAAAGCGTCTTTGTGTGTAAACGTGTTTGTGTGCATAACATCTGTATGTAAAAGCGCGTGTGTGTGTGTGTGTGATAAGTTCTTGCGTAAAAGCATAGTTGTGTGTGTGGGGCATCTTTGTATGTATGAGCATGCTTGTATGTAAAAATGTCCGTCTCAATTCTTCTTCCTGCCTCTCCTTAGTTTCATCTTTCTTTTATTCCTCCTTCAGTTTCTTCATACGCACCTACTTTTCACAACATGTCTGCACCATGCCTCTTCATTTTAGGCATCATCGTACATTTCTATACTTATGTTTCATGCTTTAAGATCTTCATACTTATACCTTTCAATATGCTCCTCTACGCTCTGGCACATACAAGATCTGTGTCCCACTGGTATTTTGCAAGGCTTGTCGAAGCGCCTGAAAGCCAATTGTAGTCTTGCGAGCCTCTTCTCAAACCACGGAGCAACTTGCTCGTCGTCAGGACACAGCAGCAGACCCGAAGGAGGAAGAGGAAGTCCGAGAGGAGCTGGCACAGCATGACAAAGCCATCACAAAGTGAAGGGAAAGCGAAAGCAGGAACTAAATCAGCGGCCACATGATGCGCTAAATATGCTGGAAGCCTGAGGAGGAAGATGCAACAGAGGAGGTTCAAGAAGCCGCTTCCTCGTGGGCAAATGCGGGCACCGTTGTGGGGAAATTTTGAGTTTAAAGCGGGCTCTAGCTGAGGTTCCAGAAATCCGGGTTTGCCTTTGCAATACCATACTCTGTAATTTTGATGGCAAACGGCTGTGGAACTTCGAAGTGCTTCAAAACCACAAGGCGGGAGAGACAAGAGGCGAACATGTTAAGATGTTTAAAAGAGCCTCTAAGAAAGTCTAAGATGCGTTTTTGGTGCTGCCCTGGTACTTGCATGGTCCTACTCAGTCCAGGTATTTTCGGGGGCGTCCACGCAATGAGTTTCGCCCAAGGAAGAGGAGGAGCATCATGAAGAGGACTGGCAGGACGAGGAAGAGCATTTCGAGCACCACGACGATCACGACGAAGAAAGGGACGAGAGCGATGAGGAGCTTAGAACTCAGCACAACTCAGAACAATTCAGCACAGTTCAGCTGGAAAATTCATGTTTTATTGCGCCCCCAAGATTTTGGTGATTTTGCTGCAAGATCAACAAAAAGCAACGTTGCATCCCTGCATCTCTGCTGGGTGCAATTCCGTCGCTGCTGAGTCCGGACGTGATCCGTGAGCAGATCGCGCAGCTGCAGGACCACGAGGGCGCCTGCACGGCTCACTGAAGGTTGAAACAGTCAAAAAGCTTTAGGCAGAAACGGTCGAAAAGCAGTTGTAAAATAAGGAGAACGGTCGAAAAAGGATATCATTTCTGAGTCGGGAATTTCAAAAAGATCGTGGGAATGCATGCAGGAGAAGCTGGCCAGAGTGCTTGCCCGCAGGGGTGAATGAGAGCCCGCTTGGAAGCTGGTGACAAAAGGTTTGACGATGCTCGAAGGTTAACTTGAAAAATTCGAGACCTTTTCCTGTTTTCCTTCTGCCAGAGTTTAAAGGACCAGAAGCACAGATGACCCACACACTAGACTAGAAAATGATCACTCAGTTGGGAGTCGGGAGTTGAATCCCACCATGCAAAACAAAGCATGACCTTAGGGGTTCTTGGCTTAGCCCCATGCCGCATCGGTAAAGATCACAAGCGTCTTTGACATATTAAACAACAGCGTCATAGCATAGACCAGAGGAGGCTTTGACATATAAACCAACAGCAGCAGAATATATTCGCAGGTACACATCCATGGCCGGTGGATGCTTCCCTCTCTGATGCGTAGCTTGGTTGGACAGAGTAGCATCAGAGAGCTTTGCCCCCCTGCGGTAGAGGCCCTGCGTCAATTCAGATGTTACACACACACACACACACAACAGGCCCAGGCTAGCAGAAAACAGATTGCCAGATTGTGTTTGAACACAGTCCGAAGGAGATTTCAGAAAATGGTTTTGCCAGTTCCCAGTCGGTCTAGGTTCACTGGTTTTGAGGCATGCTAAAAACATGCACATGGCCGGCTGGTGATATGCACATTTAAGGATCTGAAGACAATTTCATGCTATCCACTGGCAAGTCCGAAAAGCAGCCCTTGCCCATCGGACCATCCCCATCGAAGATGTTCCCAAACCTAGGCATGAGTCAACTGCTCGGCGCACAGGTTTAGTATAAGCTGAACCGTTTTCGCACATCACACACACACTTGCTCAGAAACAACATTGCGAATTTTGTTGTGGAGTGCATCACACGTGCACAAAACAATCCCTTAAGAACTGCCAGGAAAGATTGGTTGATCCAGCGGGAATTTCAGTGCGAAGTAAACTTTCTACGTCCTTGCTCTGAGGAAGGTTCTGGTGTAGCTGAACCAG
>Ga0126342_10016127_pt1 | contig 13047 bp, 14 predicted proteins | sample Cyp1metagenome_FD_92528 | JGI IMG/M metagenome (GOLD analysis project Ga0126342, IMG submission 92528) | Coral microbial communities from Lord Howe Island, Old Settlement Bay, Australia - Cyphastrea 1 metagenome | ecosystem: Host-associated > Invertebrates > Cnidaria > Coral ... | reverse complement strand
GGAAGTTGGCAACAGGCACAGTTTGATCTACCTGTCTTGGGTGCAGATCCGAAAAGGAGATGTAACAGACAGGTCAGATGCCAACCAAACTTTTGGCCAATTGTGTAAAATAACCCTGCTTGGCGGGTGGAGGGGTCTGCGTAGGCATAGCTTGTCTCATAATTACATTCATGTAGGTGGGACATGTGATGCCTGAGCTTGGTTGAGGTGAATCCCCCCGGCGCCAATTTTGGCTCAAGGGTGGGGCTTCAATCGCCCGCCCGACCACGCCCTGAAAATGGGGTAAGGGCACAGTTTGATCTACCTGTTTTGGGTGCAGATCCGAAAAGGAGATGTAACAGACAGGTCAGATGCCAACCAAACTTTTGGCCAATTGTGTAAAATAACACTGCTTGGCGGGTGGAGGGGCATAGCTTGTCATGTCGAACAAACATTGATGGGACCAAAGTTTCACAGGAAACAAGGATTCATCATCTTAAACAGGGACAATTCATCCGTTTCATTCCTTAATTCCATTTTCCCATCTTCATGTTTCAGTCGGATCCATTGAAATATGTTTCTCAACGGCATAGTTTGGCGCGGTAATTTAGCAAAATCAAACACGGCAATTGGAAAAATAAAAAACGTTAAACAATCCGACTTTCAATGTCGACCGAACATGTTTGGTTGCAATAGGTTCCAACGCGTTTGTTGAATTTCCCACCGGAAATTTGGACGACGTGTTCCCAAACGATTTTCATACCAAACATTTGTGAAAAACATTGTCCAATCAAACTCCGCCTAGGATCCATGGTTTGCAGGAAACGTTGAACACATTTTTTTTGTTGCGGATGACCTTGCAGATTTTATTTGTTGCCCCGTTGCAAATGCCAAAATTCTGAAGTACTTTCACGGTGTCTTTCGAATGATGAGAATCTGTTTTGTCCTCCTATGCCCAAACTGGGTTCGCGATACAGTACTTTGCATGATGTGCGATTTGTGTTTGGTATATTTTCTTAAACCCCCAGTGTGAGAGAACATGTTTCCACTGCGCCGACACACATATTATGTTGCATTGGTTGGAACGTGCGGTCCAGTACGTAATCGATTTTCACACAAATAAATAACTTGAGAGCACGCCATTCATGCAGATGTCTTCTTGAGAAATATGATTTGGGAAAAAATGTCAAAATCATTTTTTTTGACAATTGATGTCCCGTGTGGCACTCCGTGGTAGGCATTGTTGTGATGCCAACCATTTCGATTTTCTTGATCACAACATTTAACTCTTGTTACTTGAAACTACTTTGCCTTGAGTTTGAAAGGAAAACATGTAAGTTCACGGCCCCTTGCCTTGGCACAAATTTCCTAGACGTGGAATTTGACTCCAAGAGAAACATTGGACTGTCGCGGTCACGTTGTCGCCATGTTTTCCTTATTTGTTGTCCCTTCTAAAGGCAGAACATAAGGTTCATCTCGAGTGTAAAATGATTTTTTGTGCGTTACGGTGGAGGCCTCGTCATTGCGATCGTCATTTTCATCCTCATCCCGGTCATCCCCATCTTCATTTTCATCGTCATCATGCTTCCCATACTCATTGGCATTGTTAGCTTATCCTCATGTTCCTCCACTTGTCATATTATCTGCTGCAATCCGTATCATCATTGTCATTATCTTCCTCGTGCTCTTGCTCCACATCGTCACGTCAACCATAGCTGCTAGCACCATCTTTGACATGTTGTTCATATGCTTGTTGCAGTACCCGTTCCATTTTGGTTTAGATACCACCTTAACACCACTTTTGTTCTTCTCATTTCATGATCGTTTGATTTTTTTTCCGTTTCTCCTCGCTTATACCAGGGTACACAGCATCTCTCATTATATGCTGGTGCGTCGTCACAATGCCCCACCATCATTATCGCTTGACACCACAACCACCATCCTCATCCTCATCCTCATCCTCATCCTCATCCTCATCCTGATCCTCGTCCTCGTCCTCGTCCTCATTATCTTCATCCTCATCGCCATCGTTACCTGCGTTCTCATGACTCACCCGCTTGCAATTCCTCGGCTAAGAGATTAGAGGCCCAGTCTCAGCTGTCCAAACAGGATCTTTGCCATCCCAGGGGTTCCAGCCCCCCAAATTCATTCATGGAATGCACATTGAAAATTGTCAGGTAGAGGAAAACATCAGAAGACAACAGCTTCCAAACATTCATGCTCAACAGCGCCATGAAGGTGATCAAAAAGTCATCACGAATGTGGCCTACAACCGCAACCAGCGAAAAAACAACCCACCGAAAAAACGTCAAGTCAAGTAGCGAAAAAACAGTGCCACTTCCGCCGGAATCATGTGACCGCTGCAAACAACGTTTGAACAATTAAACGGTGGCCAGCAAGGACGGCATAGAAGGCACTAAATAATTCATTGTCACACGAAATCACGAAAACTAGCTGTGCTAGCTGAAGTTGCTCTTGCTTTAGCAAGGAATAGGCAGACCATTGGCAACCCTGAAACTTTCCAGTTAGACCCCTCCCCTCCCCCTCTGGCAGGCCCAGGTTCGATCCCCCCCTGGTCCCCCCGAGCCCCCCCCGAGAAGAGATTTCCGGCTGGCAGACGGTCATCATCCTCATTTTCATCTTCGTCCTCACCTTCCCCATCCTTGTCCTCATCATCCTCATCATCATCCCCATCATCCGCAGCATCCACATCATCATCATCATCATCGTCATCATCATCATCCTCCTCTTCGTCCTCCTCATCGTTGATCAGCATCCTCATGCCCTGGTCCCGCTGGGCCATTAGTTTCCTGCAGGTATAGAGTCGTCCTCTTCAGTATTTCATCTTCCGGACGTCATGTTCAGTAAACCAACCAACAACTCTATAAAGTCATCATCGGAAACTTGCCGGCTTCCAAATGATCATCATTATTTTCCTCCTTCCTCCTCCTCGTCGTCGTCGTCGTCATCAGCATCATCGTCGTTGTCGTCATCATCATCAACAACGTCATCATCATCATCATCATCATCATCATCATCATTTTGATCCTCATCCTCGTCCCCCATCCTCACCATCTCCATCCTCACCATCTCCATCCCCATCCTCATCGTCATCGTCATCGTCATCGTCATCGTCATCCTCATCCTCCTCATTATCTTCCTTGTCCCCCTCCTCATCATCATCATCGTTATCATCATCATCATCATCATCATCAGAGTTTTCAACGGCGATTTATTTTTGAGATTCACACGTACGAATGGGCACCCCGCAGATGAAATAAGAGAACAAAACAAACGCCAGACCCATCAATTTTTTTTGCATGTTGATTTTTGGGTTGTGCGATGCCCACCGGCAATAATCGCGACTTGAATTACGGCGGCGCGAACCAATAAGTTGCATCCCAGCTGAGCACGTGTGACGAGGTTCCTTGAAAATCGCCCCGTTGGTTTGGAGCTAGCGTGGCGATGTTTGTGGAATGCCCGAAAACGAGGATAGCCTTCTGAAGAGGCAAACGGCCTGCAGTGTCCGTCGAATTGGGGCGGATACATATCGTTTGTTGTCCACCATATGTTTTTTTTTTTGTTTCCATGCCTTTTCGCGCCTGCGGGCGTCCACAACCAAGATGTGACTGGTTCGGACGGGTTTGATGTATCATACCCTGAAAAAATATTGATGAACGAACCCGAGATGGAAAAAAAAACGTTTCAACCCTCTGCATGTTCTTTGCTCTATGGTTACAGTTCCCGGTTCCCAAGGCACCTTTTAAATTATTTCTATTTTTTGGATCTATAAACGGCAACAAATCCCGGCCAACTGTTGGAACCAGCGATGCGCTCCGCGAATCGAAATTGCCGTGTGAACAAAAAATCCGGCCCCGTGCATTTTTTTGGCATCTGGCGCTGCCACGGCGCTTCATATTGTTGCTCCGCCCTTCCTCTATATTTTTTCGGAGAAACTGCGCGTTGGTCGGGTTAGTTCTACCCAAGTTCGGCCTGGGGGGAAGTGCTATTGGTGCCGATTTGACCACCAACCAAACCAAATATTTAAAATTTGAATATACTTTCATTTCAACATCGTGCACGGCCTATGATGTTTGCTCGTGACCGTCTTGTTTCCTTGTTCAGTTTTCGAAACGTGAGTGCGTAAGACACGCGCTTACATGAGAGGATTTGTAGGCATTGTTAGCAAAAATTTTCCTTGAAAAAATCGACGGTGCTACGTATGAAAATAAAAAAATACGGCCTATTGATTTTTTGGGTGAAGCATCAGATAGTGGTGTTTCCCGGGTATGAAACCACAATTTTTTTGGTCAAGAACAAGGCATGGTGACCTTTCCTCCCAAAAAAATGTGGACGACAATGAAGTGAGTGAAACGGGACTGGGTACGAGAACAACATTTTTGTCCTAGTTCCAGCCAGAATTGCGTTGATTTACCTAACCACAGCACAGTCCATGGTTGCAAACATATGGAACCAACAAACACCAACACATTCAACACATTCAATCCCACCACCCGTCAGCAATCATCTCATGGCCGCGCCCGAGTTTTCCACAGTTCAAAGCTGAGGTGGACAGTGTTTATTTTGAGCAGAATGATTCATGGATGGATGGCGAGGTGCTTGTGTCAGCATCCTTAGCAACCACGCAAGCATTGTATGGTGACTTGGCGATGCAATTGTTGGTGTCCCGGCAGAAGTGATATTTTTAATATCCCTACCCTTCTAAAAATAGAATTTGAGGGGGAGGATTTGTACTGAATTTCAATTTATTATTCAATTTTTGCAATCATATTTTTTCAATGATTAATGTTCCTCATCATTCCATGTCATTGGCAAGCAGATGAAAATTAAATACTTGCGGAACTAAGCACATGCAGAGTGAAGCAGCACATGTGTAGGGATGGCATCCCTCCCAAAAATTGCGCTGCCGTGATCATACTTGCGCTTAGCTCCTCTAACCAGTGCGCAAAGCTTGTTAGGAAATGTTACTTTACAATTCCATTCGGGGGGTTGGATCACTATCCCAGGGTTTCCAAGCAAAAAAAAATTTGAATTCGACAGGTTGGTTTTGTCCCCCCTCTCCGCCCTCTCCCTCTATTCTACAGGGGTAGAGTTTTTCTTAATGAGACAGTCATTGCAAAATTGTTTTGCAGGACGCTTTGGATGTTATGTTTGTAACATCCGTGTCAAGCATATTCCAGAACGCGTTGCGTGCTACGGTGTAACATCCATGTGAGATAACCTCTCAAAATGTTCGGGATGCTACATTGCAACATCCGTGCTAGTTGACGTTTGAGACTGTCTGGATGCCAGGTTGTAACATCCACTTGCAAACAACTTCCCGGACGCGCTCGATGCTACGTTGTAATTTTCGTTGGCCTCGCGTTTTTTTTTTCAGGGGATTGTATCTGGGGCCCTTAAAAGAGAAAAAAAAAATAACGTGCCCAAGTCCCCGCTGAAACCGCTTGTCCTCAGCTCAAATCCTCAAAAGGTCAAATACTTATCAACTATTTCTGCGCAACTACTTAGCAGCTGATGAGGAACCATGTAGCAGCTATTTCAGTAATCATTTGGCAATTACCAAAGCTATTTGGCAACTATTTAATACGGGGAACTATTTAGCAATTATTTGGCACATTAGCAACTACTTAGCAGCTATCTAGCACGTATTTAGCAGATCGCTGTGATCCTTTATTCTACAAATAGTAATGAGGCGCAAACACCTCGCGAGCCAGAGTGCAAGGCCACCAGTTCAAACCCTAACTTCGTTTACAAAATACAGGATTGAGCGTCATCAAAAAAAACAAAATTCGTTTTGCAACACGCCAGTTTGCTAGGAAATTATTTTGTAGGGGCCATGTTTTCCATCTTTGTGTCATGTTTTGATGGGAGCAGATGGGGTTGACTTCTATTTTGTAGAGGTTGTGTTGGATGTTTGTCATGCTTGTTTTTTTTGTGGTAGAGGTCCCATGCATGCCCAAATTTTGTGAATGATTTGCGCGGTTCCTCGCCGAAATGGTTCATTCAGAATGGAAAAATTAGAGAAACACAAAAAAACAAAACTAAGCGTATATTTTCTATATTTTCTATGTTCTTTATATGTGAGAAATATAGTAAACCAATAAATGTATTTTATATTTCTTTATTTGCATTAATTATAGGTTTTTTTTTTCTCCTTATAACCTAAAACGCATGTTCATTTTGAAAACCGTCTGGACGGGTCGGAGCTGAGCAGCTGCACCACACCAAGAGCTGGAAAATAAGAAAGTAACAATTTTAAGGAATTTTACGGATTTTGAAAGAATTTGCAAGAATTTTCAACAATTTTAACAAATTTCAACGAGTTTGACGGAATTTTAAGGATTACCCATGTCATCTTGGAAGTCCGATGTCATGTGGTAAATTCGTCTTCCCGTCTCATCCATCTCATTACCTGCCACTTCCCATCTTGGACGTACTCATTTTGGCGCTGGCCAGTGAATCTCAAGCTCTTCTCGACTTTTCCCCACTCCCCTCATCTATTCTCATCTCATTGCATCTGCATTCTGTTTCCTTTTTCTCGGCTCTTCTCAGCCTCAACTCATCTGTGCTTAGCTCCTTTTTGTCCAAAAACTGCTTCAATACGGGATATTGGTGCCAAAACCAGAAAAAACACGACCTTGAAACTAGGTGCAAAGGAAAACCGTCAGCGCCAAAGACGAGAAAAATCACCAGCAACTCATCATCGCAATTTTTGGCGCAGCCACCCCAAATGCGATTTGCAAGCAACGCGTTGCAAAGGACAGTAGAACTAGATGCGCAGCAACTATGCAGAGCAACACTGATGGAATCATTCCAATGCGATTTGCAAGCAACAAATTGCAAAAGACAATAGAACTACTACGTCCGCAAGAAAAGAAAACCTTTTCTTGGCCCAAAATCTGCTCCAAAACCCGGATCATGGCACCAAACCTTAAGAAAGTACGATCTTGAAACTTAGAGAAAGGAATTTGTGGAAGGAAAACAGAAACCGCCAAGAACGAGGAAAAACAAGAACAACTCATCCTCGCAACCCTCCCGCAGCCACGACGGTGGAGTGGAAACAGTGAGTTACGCAAAAAATAGACTTATGCCCGCGCCTGCAACAGAGAGCAACATTGACGCAGCCATTCTGCCGCGAACTTGAAGCAACGCGCTGGAAAAGACAACAGAAGCACGCACGCGGCATCAACACGAAGCAACATTGATGCAGCCACTCCACTGTGAAGTGGAAGAAACGAGTCCCAAAAAACAGTAGGATTATACTTTTGTATCAGCAATGCCGCGCTACACTGACGCAGCCATGCCGTTGCGAAGTGGAAGCGGTGATCAACACAGAATGAGATTGATGCAGCCATCAGCACGGCGAAGTGGAAGCAGTGAGTTGCAAAAGACAATCGAACTATATTGAAAAGAAAGCGCCGTCCATTGCATGGTTGATTGAAGGTGGCTGGGACTGTCTCGCGCTCGTCGCGCGGCAGACCTTGCCCATCCACCTTGTGAGTCGTGTATTGCCTTGCAAAACATACCATGTCGTGCCTTTGCTATTTCTCCAAAAAGAATTATTCCGAAAAGAGACCCCAAACAGCGTGGGGGGTGGGAGGATAATGTATGATACTTCTGTTGATGATGATGATGATGATGATCATGATGATTTTGATGTTGCGGACGATGATGTTGAGGATGATGATGTTGAGGATGATGAGGTGCAGGAGGATGATGTGGAGGATGATGATGTTGAGGAGGATGAGGATGAGGATGGTGATGTTGAGGAAGATGAGGGTGAGGATGTTAATGCGGAAGATGAAGTGGAGGAGGACAAGGTGCAGGATGATCATGGTGATGAGAACGAGGAAGATCATGATGTTCAGGATGATGAGGTGCAGGAGGATGATGTGGAGGATGATGATGTTGAGGAGAATGAGGATGAGGATGATAGATGGAGGATGGTGATGCTGAGAAGGGTGATGATGAGGATGAGGATGTGGATGACGACGACGACGGCGACGACGACGACGACGATGATGAGGATGGGGATGAGGATGGCGATGATGATGATGATGATGATGATGATGATGCGGACGATGATGTTGATGATGAGGATGTTGAGGATGATGAGGTGCAAAAGGATGATGTTGCGGATGATGATGTTGAGGAGGATGAGGATGAGGATGGTGATGTTGAGGAAGATGAGGGTGAGGATGATAATGCGGAAGATGAAGTGGAGGAGGACAAGGTGCAGGATGATCATGATGATGAGAAGGAGGAAGATCATGATGTTGAGGATGATGATGTTCAGGAGGATGACGAAAAGGATGATAATGTTGCGGAAGATGATGCTGAGGAGGAGGAAGATGGTGCTGTGGGGGATGAGGATGTTGAGAAGGAGGACCGATCCCAAGACCTAGGACCACACTTTGTGCGAGCCTGCGCAGTGGAAATGCACCTCAAAATGTCACAAGAACTGTTTTACACAGAAATTTAAAGGACACATGTTGCGGCCCAGAGCCTAGGACCACACTTTGTGCCAGCCTGCGCAGCCGAAATGCAATTCAACATTTCACAAGAGCCACTGTTTTTGGAAATTTGCAAGTAAAATGCCGCAGACCAGAGTAAGCCCAGAACGCGGACACACACACACACACTTTGTGCAAGCCTGTGCAGTCGAAATGCATTTCAACATTTCACAAGAGCCACTTCACACGGAAATTTACAGGTAAAAGGCCGCAGACCAGAGTGAGCACCCTGATCAAGCACCGGCTTTTACACCGTAAGAACCCTCAGTGTGGGTGCACTGTTTGTGGAATCAAGTTGAAATTATACAAAGGAAGAGTTCGTGCGAGACGTCCGTCAAGAACTACAAGATGAAGATGCCAAAAAGAAACTTTCATGGGAAACATCCTTCCAAAGACTGCAAGTTGAAGTTGTGCAAACGAAGCTTTCGTGCCAGACATCCCTTAAAAACTGTAAGTCAGTCAAACATGTGGAAACGAAACTTTTGTGAGGGACATCCTTCAAAAACTGCAAGATGATGTGAAAGCGACACTTTCGTGCGAGACATCCTTCCAAAACTGCAAGTTGAAGATGTGAAAATGAAGGTTTTGTGTGAGACATTCTTCAAAAATTGCAAATCGAAATTGTGAAATTGAAATTTCGTTAGAGACATACTGTCAGACTTCAAAAACTGCAAATTGAAGTGGTGAAAGCGAAATTTCCGTGAGAAACATCCATCAAAAACTACAAATTGCAGTTCGAATGGTTTCAGTGAAGGGGTTTCAGTCAAGTGGTTGCGGTGATGTGGTTTCAGTCCAATGGTTTCAGGGATGTGGTTGCAGTGATATTGTGTCAGTAGAGCAGTTTCAGCGGTTTTTTTTAAAGAGGCGGTGCCAGTCAGTGATGTCATAAATGGAGTGGCGTCAATGGAGTGGTTGAGCTGATGTGGCTTCAGTGAAGTGATGTGGTTGTGCTGATGTGGTGACTTCAGTGATGTGTTTGCAGTGCTGTGGTTTCGGTGGAGCGGTTCCAGTGAAGTTTTTTTTTTTTCCAGGGGAGTGGTGTCAGTGACGTTCTGCAGCGGGGTGGTTTCAGTGATGTGGTTGCAGTGACGTGGTTTCAGTGGAGCGGTTTCGGTGATGATTTTTCAGTGGAGTGGTGTCGGTGATGTGGTTGCAGGGTGGTTTCGGTGAGGTGGTTTCGGTGGGGAGGCTTCAATGATGTATTTTCAGAAAATACGGAAATGTTCATTTAAAATCAATATTTCACCATCACATTAGACAGCAAATGAAGCTTTGGAGATTCGCCGCCTGATTGCGGCCATGAACGTTCATGACATGGCCGCCCAGCCTTCTGCTTTTGGATCCAGATTCTAAGCATTTCGCAAAACCCATTTAAAAACTATGGGGCCGGCAGAATTTTGTCCCATCCCGTGGAACCCAGCCACAATTTGTACTCGAAGTGGAAACCAGGGACATCACAAAAAAACGTATGAAAACTATGAATGAAATTGTCACCTCATGAAGGAGAAACAGAGATGATGAAGGATTTGATTCCTCTCTTGCATTAATGGTTTCAGCTTGTCCAACAGTCAGGCCACCAGGTAGGGATATTATGTATATATATAATATATATATATATATGCATATTTTTACAATTATGATTCATGATGGCGTCCCAAATGTGAATGAATCAAAGTAAAGGACGTGATCAAACAGATTTGTGTTTGCAGTTCTTTTTTTCCGCAAACCCGCCAATGAGGCGCCACAGCTGTGGTTGGACGGATTGGGTGTGGGGCCAAGTCTGCAGAAAATGACCAAAAGGAGGTTTCGTGCGAAATCCAGCACAGAGAATTGCGGAAAGGAGAGCTAAACCCGCTGCCATCCGCATTTTCGGCTCAGCTGATGTCTGGAATGCCAGTCTGTGGGTGCCCAGGCAGCTAAAAACAAAAAACCAACAGCCAATGTTTGCACCTTGGCGAGGTTTTGCATTTGCAGCTAACTGCGTGCAGGATGGCTCAAAGCATCCTGGAGCTCCAAAAAAATGCAGTGCGGCTTGATTGCACCCTTGAAATCTCATTGCGGTGCATGCGGTTGCTTCGTGGTCCACGCCCCCAGGCTCCGAATGCTGAACTTGGGAGATGGCGGCGACCAGAACCTCAGCACAGCATCGACTTGGAAAGTCCTTGTCTATGACAAGTTCTGTCAGGACATGGTGCGGATGGAGAGGATGGAAATTCCTTCCCACAACAGGCAGTTTACATCATTTAATTTTACGCGTCGCCATTTTGCATGTTCTTACCGAAATTCTGATGTGTTAACAATCTGTCCCATTTCAACTGCAGTTGTCGGCACTTGTTTGTGATGTCACCTCGGCGCCGTTCTTCCATTTTTTTGCATTGGCAGGAGGTCGTGTCTCTGCTTCTGAAAGTGGGAGGGCTGCGAAATCACGGAGCCGCCCAGCTATCACATTGGGAGACTGATAAGAACTTGGGTGTCGTCGCAGCATGAACCCCAAGAATTAACCGTGAGAATTTGCCAAACCATGGGGTCAGGTAACCTTGCACTTGAACATCAACAGCGAAAGGTTGCCCGTTGCAGACGTTCCTGCAGATCCTTGGTGAATTCAGATTCGTCCATGCCGTTCGGACTGCTGCTCATGACGTCAGGAAATTTGAAGTTGTGTTTTCATGTGTTTTCTGTTTTTTCCCGAAAGCTCCTGCGAATGTTTTTTCCTAAAGAAGTGCTGCCAACTTCAGCTCTTACATCACATACGTTTATTTCTTCTCGATAGCATCATCTACATCACCTATATACATCATCGTCGTCGTCATAATCATCATCATCATCACCACCTACATCCATCAACTACATTATTTACACCACCTACATCATGTACATCATCAACGTCTCCTACATCATGGACAACATATCACCTAGTTGATCAACTTCTCGGAGCCGCCGAAAAAAAACAAAACCTTACAAGGCACCTGCAATGTTGACCCTCCTCTTGAGGCGGCTGGGGCAGCTTGGCAAACGCACGGTGAAATGCGAATGTTGTCGTGCATGTGCGACGCTCTGCGGCGATCGTGTGTGTCGGACATCCAAGCGGTGGTGAGATGCAAGTTTTCCTTTGTGCAACGAACGGTTCCTCTGTGTAAAAACTTTTGTGTGTAAAAACGTCATTGTGTCAAAGCTGCCCTGTGCAACGGCTTCTCTGTGTAGAAGCTTCTGTGCAAGAGCTTTGCCTGTGTGCAAAACATACTCTTGTGTACGGCTTCTCTGTGTGAAAACTTCTGTGCGGAAACGGGTTTGTGTGCAAAAGCGTCTCTGCTGCCCAACTTGTGCGTGTAAAAACTTCCAACATCTGTGTGTTAAGCCTGCTCTGTGTAAGAGCATGTGTGTGTAATTTTTTTCTGCCCTGCCAAATGTAGGTAATGTTTCACGTTGGAAGACGCTCGAACTGGAAGGGTAAAAACAATTCTGTCCTGACAAATGAAGCCAATGTTTCACTTTGGAAGGCACTCGAACGAACTGGAAGCATAATGTGGAGAGCAGAAGCATTATACATTTTGATGTGCGGTGGATGTGTTCGTGGCAGAATGATTCACGGAATCATGGATATTTGAGCTGGGCAAGGAGGATTAGCGGCGTCTCGTTTTTAATTAGGGATTGTAAGATCATGTCAGTCGGCCGCAGATTTTATCATTCCGTGTGAATGCATGATATATATAATCAACATCATTCACCATTCATCATTATCATTTTCAGTGTTATTCATCGTTCATCGTTCATCGTTCATCCGCCACCACCACCCACCAGCATCAGCATCATCATACATCATCATACATTATCATGCATCATCATGCATCATCATGCATCATCATGCATCATCATGCATCATCATCATCATCACCATCATCATCATCATGCACCATCATGCATCATCATGCAGCATGATGCATCATGATGCATCATCATGCATCATCATGCAGCATCATGCATCATGATGCATCATCATGCATCATGATGCATCGTCATGCATCATCATGCAGCATCATGCAGCATCATGCATCATCATGCATGATGATGCATGATGATGCATGATGATGTATCATCATACATCTTCATACATCATCATGCATCATCATGCATCTTCATGCATCATCATGCATCATCATGCATCATCATGCATGATGATGCACCATGATGTATCTTCATGCATCATCATACATCATCACACATCATCATGCATCATCATGCATCATCATGCATCACCATGCATGATGATGCATGATGATGTATCATCATGCATCATCTTTCATTATCATACATCATCATGCTTCATCATGCATCATCATGCATCATCATGCAGCATCATGCAGCATCATGCATCATCATGCATCATAATGCATCATCATGCATCATCATGCAACATCATGCAGCATCATGCATCATCATGCATGATGATGCATGAAGGTGTATTATCATGCATCATCATACATCATCATACATTATCATGCATCATCATGCATCATCATGCATCATCATGCATCAT
>Ga0126342_10016126_pt1:2500-13047 | contig 13047 bp, 15 predicted proteins | sample Cyp1metagenome_FD_92528 | JGI IMG/M metagenome (GOLD analysis project Ga0126342, IMG submission 92528) | Coral microbial communities from Lord Howe Island, Old Settlement Bay, Australia - Cyphastrea 1 metagenome | ecosystem: Host-associated > Invertebrates > Cnidaria > Coral ... | reverse complement strand
TGTGGGCTATGTCGGCACCATATTGGGCTCATGTTGAGCCATTTTGGTGGATTGTGTGGTTTGTGTTGGCCTTTGTTGGTAGTCTGCTACCCGGGATATTTTGATATATTTGAATGCTTTCCGGCTTTCCGTCGTTTGCCGTGCTGGTTTACAGATAGATCGATAGATGGATAGATAGATAGATAGATAGACAGACAGACAGACAGAGAGAGAGAGAGAGATAGATAGATAGATAGATAGACAGATAGATAGATAGACAGACAGACAGATAGATAGATAGATAGATCCATCGATAGATAGATAGATAGATAGGTAGATAGATAGATAGATCCATCGATAGATAGATAGATAGATCGATAGATAGAGATAGATAGGTAGATAGGTAGATAGGTAGATCGGTAGATAGGTAGATAGGTAGATAGGTAGATAGGTAGATAGGCAGATAAGTAGATAGGTAGATAGGTAGATAGGTAGATAGGTAGATAGGCAGATAAGTAGATAGGTAGATAGGTAGATAGGTAGATAGGTAGATAGATAGATAGATAGATAGATAGGTAGATAGGTAGATAGATAGATAGGTAGATAGATAGATAGATGGATAGATAGATAGATAGGTAGATAGGTAGAGAGGTAGATAGGTAGATAGATACATAGAAGATAGATAGGTAGGTAGGTGGATAGTCAGAGAAAGAAAGAGAAAGAAAGAGAAAGAAAGAGAAAGAGAGGAGACCTCAAGCACCTCTCGGTTCATCAGTGGATTCGCTCTGCCATCCCTGATTCACAACAACCAAGCTCTCCTATAGGTTTCCTATTTTTGAAACTTCCGCCACCGCCTTGTGCGGTACTACTGGTATAAGGGAAAATCAATTGAAAACAAATCGATTTCAATTGAAATTCGTATCGGGAAGGTTGGCAAGTTGCCAGGCAGGTTGGCAGGCAGGTTGGTTATTTTTTATGCATGACAAACCCTAGTTTTTTCTACAGTTTTAATCCGGCCAAGGCGCAGGGTTTACTTCCTCACGTGACTACTATTTTGGCTCAAGGAAAGAGTGGCCCCTGCAGCTTTGTGTTTTGGGGCTGTACCACTTTCTAATATCACTCTGCTTTATTGGGTTATCACGCCGTACTGGCTTAACATTATTGCCCCTATATAAACTTCATACATATTCACCTCGGTCGTGTGTGACGCAATAGTTTGCCTTGGACTCTGCGTGGCAACTTCCTGGAGGGACTTTGTGTGTCTAACAAAGGCAGCGCATCGAGATTGGCAGTCAGTTGTGTATGAGCACAAGGAGGTGGAGGCCAAGAGGTGGATCGTCGGTGCGTCAGAAAAGAAAAAGGGAATTCTACTGGAATTTGGGGAATTTGGACCGAAACTATCCGGCGGTTGTCGACGGGTCTCTGCAAACAAGGTCGGACGAAGAGGAGGAGACAACTGAAATCGCTCCGGCTTCATGATCTGCAGGGTCCTCACCTCGGCCATCTCAATCTAGGCCAAAGACAACTGCCAACGCGAAACCACGCTTCGCACCAATTGAAGAGTCAGATCGCTTGCAACGTTTTTAGACATCTGGCGATATTGACGTTCGATCGCTACCCGAGTTTGACCGTCTGGCACTCTTCAATAGAGCGTGTGCTGAGTACTGTGACGAGCAGGGCCCAGATTGGAAAGAGAGGTGCGAAACAGTTTGAAGGGTTGCGTGATCCTGGATTTGTACAAAACCTTTCTTCTTCCAAAGTCCTGGGTGAGCTCACAGTCCTCAAGTGGAAGCATTCAGACAGGTGACGGGAGGGTCCTCAGCACAGGCAGCGTCCAGACCCACTAGGGTCAGCTTTTCATCACAGAGGAAGCTGGGCGTTTGTTCGTGGATCTTGCTGATAGTGGAACTCCAGTCATTGCCTGCAGCTTCTTTGGAAAGAAGAACTCAGATCGGTACATCCAATCTCTGGTCGACTCAGGCGTTGCCAACAAATTCCCGCTGATAGCTATCGCGCATCGCAAACTGGACAAAGGACAGGTTGCGGAGGGATTTGACCCGGTGGCTGCCATCGACGACAGTTGGGACAGAATTCGGTCATATCACCAAGTCGAAATTCCAGCCACCCACGTCACTTGCCAAAGGCAATTTGCCGGCTGCCGACGTGAGATTTTCGGACGAATCCATCAATATTGTGGAGGTGAAAGATTGCCTGAAGGTAGCCCTGGGAGGTTCAATGTTGGGGTCTCTTCACATAATCCTTTCCAGCAAAGATCACAGCAACTGTGCAAGGGTGCGTTTGAACCAAATTAGGAACCATGTCAACAAACGAAGAATCCAGTGGCTCAACCGAAGGGCATTTGGCATTTGCCGCAATCAACACACCGTTGCAGAGCTCTCCGGGGAAGAATCCCATTCGTCCAACATGCATGAAAGCCTAGTTCGCCGACCCAGGGATGATCACAAAAATTCCAACTGTAGGTCTGTAGGTCTGGGTCTTTAGGGCCATATCAATCTTCGGAAGGTGCAGTGATTTATCAGGGTTGGAAGCTGGTAGATATGAGTTGGGCGATGAGGAAAACCTTATAGGTTCCAGGAACTTTCCAGCCTGGGTCAAGGTTTCGGGGTCCAGCAAAGTGCCACATTTGCTGATGCCCGGTCCATTCAAGTAGGAATCCCCCCCGAAGTAGCCCACCAAAAAGGTAGCCAATTTGCCGATTCTGTTCGTAGTGCCACCATTGCTGAAGCCGAGTTGAGACATATAAAAGCTATTGAAGGAGCCCAAAGGGTGTCCAGTCAAAGTGCTAGGCAACATGCTATTGCAGAAGCAGAAGTTCGCCATCAGCAGGTTATCCAAGACTTGTCCAGGTCACCACTAGAACAAACTCATAGCATGAGTAACCAAGTTGCTGACCAAGTCAGACGGGAGACCGTTGCTGAAGCAGAAGCACGCCATCACGCAATTTTGAGGGGTACCATTGAGCAAGTTGAAAGTAGGCATTCTCAGGTGTTTAATGAGGCAGTGGCCCAATCCAGTCCAGGGGATCAAGTGACCATCCGTGAGTTGCAATCCCAATTGCGCACCTTGCCCGCCAAAATCAGGGCCTTCAAGAGCGTCTGAAAGCAGCGGAGTGCAGCGGTTCAGTCCGCGCCCCGACTGCGGCTGGAGAGGGTCAGGAGGGGATCGGATAAGCAATCTAACGCTGAAATGTTTGATTTGTTTGCTGATGAACCTGTTCCAAACCAACCAGATTCTGTTTGTGCCATCAATCAAGTTCTAGCTGTTCTCCAAGAAGAAGTCCAGAATTTGAGAGATGCAGTGGGTAGGAAAAGTAAGAAGGGGAAAAAGCAGAATGATTCATCGGAATCCTCGGATAGCGGGTCATCGTCCCTGTCAGATCATGAGTTTGCTGTATTAATGCGGTTGAAGGGTTATGATAAAATCAAAATACCCCAGCTCCCGAAAAGTGCTGCAGAGATGAGGGGATCGAAGAATTCTCTGATATAAATCATAGCATGTTGTAAGGGTAGCGAAAAGGAATTGCTGAGCTGGTTGAATAGTCCTTTGGGGGGTGTAGAGCTTTCATCGGATAAATTTCCAGTGCTCAACCGAGTCCTCGGTTCCAAGCTGCTTGAAGCCGTAAAGGGAGGTAGATTTGGAGCCGATTCCCAAGCATTGCAGGAACGCAGTGTTCGTCAAGGTATGCAGGTGCAAGAGCATGTTTTGTCGGGAAGAACCTGTAAAAAGTTTCGTCTTGACAAAAAGCGCGGAATGAGCCTCAGCCAGTCAGCATGCTTGGCCTTGAAGCCTCAGGGTGTTGAGAGCAAGGATTTGGAAGTGTTTCGGGATCGGGTGGAGTTCGTGCTTTCAGGCCTTGGGACTTCAGAGTATCCTAACGAAGCAATCCTTAGATCTTGGTTGTATGAGTGTCTCAAAAACGTCCCAAAGCTTGCATTGAAAATGGACAAATTCAAACCAGCATCGGTTGGAGACAGCATTCGGTCTTTCCAGTGGTTGTGGCAATCCATGATCGATTGCATTGACGAATCTCAGCATGACCACAACACCGCATCTATCCTGAATGCTCTTCGCTCAAAGGTTGATGCCGCATCCGCATCTATGGAAAAGAAAGACAAAAAGACAGACAAGAAGAAAGAGAAAGCAGAAACCACCAAAGATCAGAGAGACAAAGTTGATGTTGCTGTGGCATCCTCTTCAAAGACGCAGCCCAAGGCAAAGTCGAATCCCAACGCCGAATCTACTCAAAGCAAAGCTGATTGGAAGGGAGGTGGGAAGGATAAGAAAGAGGTTGTAGCAGGTGAAAGAGGCACTCCGTGTCTCTTTTATCCAAGCGGCACTTGTCGCAGGGATCCATGTCCATTTGTGCATGACCCAGCTGCAAAAACCAAGCCGAAGGCAAAGCCTAAAGCTGGCTCCAGTGTCGCTGCTGCATTTGCCGTTGCTGCAGGAAACCTGCCATCATCTAAAGCTTTAACCCCAAGGATTTTTAAAGCTGTTGTTTCGTCATTTGCACTGCCGTGTTACATGGTACTGTGAATGGGGCTCCGTTTTTGGGGCGAAATTCCCGTGACAATCATGTCCAAGTCCAAGTGTTGCCAATGCAATCTGAGGAGGTGCCATTCACAAGCTTCAATGCAACGACAGGTGAAGTGACTTGGCTGGGAGACACCGGCATGCGCCGCAATATCGGTGGAATCAAAGGGAATTAACCCTGATGTCATCGGTTTGTCAAACAACCGTGTTACTTTTGCAACTGGTGGTGGATCAAGAGCTGGATCTGATTCTTGTCAAGTTGTTGGCGAACTCACTGGTTCAAATGAATGTTACTTGTTGAAAGATAGCCCTTGGGCATTGTCCATTGGCGATCAAGTTCGTCAGGGTAAAGCATTCATTTGGTTGCCGTCCAGCAGCGAAGACATTGCCGAAAACACTGCGCTTCCTAAACCTTTCTTGGTGAAACCTAGCGATGTTCCAAGTTAAGTGTGTCGTGTCCAGGGCATGCGCGCTGGTATGCCAGTGAAATTCGAGAAAACTTCCCATTGTTCAAAGACCGGGTTGACATATTGCATATGCCCGGTGAAGTTGCCAAAATTGATGATGGAAAAGTGTCCCGTGAAGAATCCGACGGATACGAGCCAAGTCTCGCCCCTGAGGGTATATGAACCCCCCTGAAGATGTCCCCGAAGAAGACGTTCAGGGTGTCATGCAAACCCTTCTATTTTGCATCTTCTCAAGCGGGCGGGCTGTCCCGTATGCCAAGAGGCCAAACAAGATGCTTTGCCGGCTAAGAAGGTTAAAGGGCCAAGGGTCTTGACCAATGATGAACCAAATGAGCGTATTGGGGACAGAATCCATGCAGATCACATTGTCGTTGCCAAAGGCCGTTTAGATGTTTCCAAAAAGGGTTTAAGAGGAGAAACAAAGTGCTTGGTTTTGTATGATGATTACACCAGGATACTCATGGCCTATCCGGCACCCTCGAAAAGAGCAGATGAATTCGTGAAAGCGTTCAGGCACTTTCTTGGAAAGCGTCCTGCTGTGAAAATTGCATGCGGATAACACTCTTGAGTTTGAAGGTACAGCTAGCCAGCTAGGACTTGTTTATGATGCGACAGTCCCATACCGGAAAACAGCCATCATTAACAGAGCAATTCGAACTCTTGAGGATATTGCCAGATGCTGCCTTGCCCAAGTCGGGAACTTCAATGAATAATGGCCTATAGCAATCAAGTATGCTGCTACAGCACCGTCAACCCAGAAATGGGGGAGACCCCATAACCATGAATTTGAGGGCTTCACATTCCTTTCGGTGCACTTATCCAGTACAAGCCAGCCGTTGCCAAAACCAAACTTGGTGCCAAAACATCAGCGGCTTTGTTTCTTGGATGGACGCCTCAGGAATCAACTGGAAGCGCACTTATTATGTTTGTGATATTGACAATTTCAAGTCGTGGTTAGAAGGGAAGTCCACTTTCCAAGTGTTGGCATCAATGACGGTAGTGCAGACTGGTGATGACAAATTTCCTTTGAGGGAGGCTGTGAGAACTCAACTCGAGAAATTGGAAAGTTTGCCTGTGCTTCGCTTAGAAGACGATGTAGCTGCATTGGAAGGAGAATTAGGGATTGAAGGCCCTTTGCTACCCAAAGATCACTCCCGTGGTGACATCATTCCTTTCGAAGAGCCTCCCAATGCTCTAGAGATCTCTTCACAGCATGAAACTATTACCTTTTCACGATTGCTTCAGTATGGCCATAGTCCAGGCTGTGGGGCATGTGAAAAAAGGCATAGGCAATCACACTGTGAGCTGCAGAGAGGGATTTGGCAAGCTAATCAGGGGGTGCAAGTTTACACTTCCCAAGGGCGTTGCCAAAGGCGTTGATTCGTGGAAGCTTGAAGAAAATAAGCTCACTCGCTTTCATCACATCAAGCGCAAAAAGCTGTTTAATCCCTTGTTGCCTGAAGATCTTCCTGTCAAATCCAAAAGGCTTGGAAAAAGGACGACCATTGTAAAGTATGTTGACAGTGGGATTGAAGATACTTTAGTAGATGAAAACTGGAAGAGTAACTCCAAGACCCTCAAAGAATTTTGGACTGGTCAAACGGTGTTTGACCTTCTGCCTGAAGCGGATGAGGTCCTTGGTGGAGGAACATTGATGCCCTGAGTGGAGAGCAGCAGGCCAAGCCGAAGCCGCGCCCCACACAGGAAAGGAAAAAGCTCAAACAAATGGTCCAGAAGTCAAAGCCTGCGTATGGTGTATTTGTAGAGTTTGGTACTGTTGCAGTCCCCAATCCAATCTTGGGAAAGTATCGGAACCCGTAGGGGTTTAACATGTCCGTCTAACCAAAGCCAATGGAGATATTGCAAGGTTTGATGTGCAAGAACAGCTTCTTGAAGTGCTTGACTGGCTATTCGGGGTGGAAAATACCAGAGCTTCAGGATTTCTTGAATGCAAACCGCTTCAAACTTGCGCATTTCAATGGATGCATGGTAGGAGGAGAATCCTTCAAACCATGGACCGTTGCCTCAACAGATGACAGCCTCACCCGGTGCTTGCGGACCAAGACGTGTGATCATAATCACACCCACGTTCAGCTGAAAGGGCCCAAGACTCCCAAATCAGCATTTTATCCTTCGAAGATGTGCAAATGCATTATTGCAACATTGTTCCCTCTTTCACAAAGCTGTTCCAAGCATGTGCTGCGAACCTGCTGTTCAAGATCCTGAACATATTCCCAAGGAAACAGGCTTTGAGCAGATTCCTCTCGGCATTCACGAGCTTATTGACAAAAAGGTGTGGAAGCAAGACCCGAATGCATTAGCTGAGGCCAAGAAGGAAGATTGAAGATGCAGGAACGTGGGATTACAAGAATGTAGTTCCTAGGCATGTACTTGAAGCGAAAGCTAGGAGATATGAGGCCAAAATTGCTATTGGGAAGTTGATGACCATCATGCGTTGGAAGAATGCTGAGTCCGCTGCAAACAAAAAGCTAAAGGCAAGGAAAGTCTTTCTTGCAAACAATGTGAAAGATGAATTTGGTCTTGCCAATGAATTCCAAGAGATATAAATCATCCCCACAACGATTACAGGATTAAACATTAATCTTGCTTTTCGACCCAGAAAAGGGAATAAGACAACTCAATCAGAGGTGATCACGGCCTACACCACGGCGATTTGGAACCTGCATAGAACTTCCAGATGGGTTGATTCCTGGTCACCTCAGGGGGATATATATAGGCCATGCACGAAGCTGCACAAATCGTTATACGGCCACCCAGAAGGTGGAGGCCATTGGGGCCGAAAATTCAAATCAGTCATGTCTGAATTGAACGCAGTCGAATCCCCATTGTGCCCTTCCAATTTCACCATCAAAGAGCTGGGATTGCTGGTTACACTCTATGTCGATGACATAGTGGTGTCAGAGCCTAGTGCCAATCACCAGAAATTCTGGGACATGCTGTCAAATCATCTCCTGTTTGAGGAACCCAAGATGTCCACAAAGGAGAGCTTCAGTATGACATGCATGAGTTTGGAATGAAGAAGAGCGCGGAAGCTTCAGAGGGTTCAAGAAAGCACATACTCCTTACCTAGATGAAAGTGCGTTGCCTTTGGAGGATTGGAACAGCAAGGGTAAGCCAGGGTAAGCTCTGGAACTCTGCCGCAAAGTTGATGATGAAAGCATACTGGCTTGCCAGATTGAGTAAGCCAGATTTGCTCCATGAGTCCATGCTCTCAACGAACTCAATGAGAAAATGACCCAATGGAGGGTAAATGATGACCGACGATTGTTTAAGGTGTTTAGCTATCTCAATAGTACCAAGCACTATCAGATGAGATCAAAGCTTAACCCCGAAGATCCTTGGCAGTTGCGGTTGTTCACAGATGCAAACCATGCATCAAAGACTCTTTGCTAGTGGTAGCAGCAGGTTGGTTCCTATTTTCCAATAGCTTTTCAACCGAAGCGTCAGACAGCAGCCAGTCGTTCAACAACAGGGGCTGAGGCAATTGCTTTGGCGACTGCCCTTTTTGGTGATGCGATATCAGCACAAGAATTCCTAGCCGATTTGTTTGGCGAACAAGTTCCAATCATTTGCCATCAAGACAACACTGCCACGATACAGGTGATCCGCAATGGATACTCTGCACGATTACGCCACTTGGGCAAAGCTCATAAGATCAATGTTCAAGGTTTATATGATGCGTTTCAGGAACCTGGCATCATGATCCAGCAATGCCCTACAGAGCAGCAAGCTGCTGACATCTTCACTAAGTGTCTGGATGTGCAGAAGTTGCAGCATACATTGGATATGATCCGAATTTTCGATCCCAAACTTCCAAAGGAATAGACTTCAACCGGAAAAAATAGCCATCCTGGATCAGTTCTTGTGTTGGAACGCCATTTTGGCCAGTCCTTAGTAGGGATCAGAAGTTGCAGTAGGTTCACATCCGCGATGCCCCTGCAGAGTGCTGTGGTTAAGCCCGCGCCCTGCAGGTGTCCTGTGTGCCTGTTCCTAAATTAGGGTGAAATATGAGATCAGCTCTCACTGGAAGTTAGCACTGTCATTCTTGTGAATGCTTGAGCAGCGATCCGTGCACCCAGAGATATAGGATCAAACTCAAAGCGCGCAAGCCTTGCTGCACAGAATCATGAAAGGAGCCTTGTGCAAAACCGCCTTGTGAAATCGGATGAATGGCCAGCATCCACCGTAGCTCGCAGGAAATAAGTGTCACATTCGCAGGAGGGGGGTGCAGTTTTAATCCGGCCAAGGGGCAGGGTTTACCTCCTCACGTGACTACTATTTGGGCTGAAGGAAAGAGTGGTGCCTGCAGCTTTGTGTTTTGGGGTTTTACCACTTTCTAATATCACTCTGCCTTTATTGTTTTTATTGGGGGTGACTTTTACCTTCTTGGGGGGATGGGTTTATTAGTACGAACTTGGCATTAATGCTGCACCAAACATGATCTATCTACTTGGTCTAGTCTAGCTTGGCCTAGTCAAATCTGATCCCGTCTAATCCAATCTTATCGTATCTTATTGCATTGCTTTATTTATCTATCTATTTATCCGTTCATCTATGTCTATTCTCTATCTATTTGCATATTTATTTATCTGTCAATCTGTCTATCGAAAAGAACGTGTGGCAGGCACGTCATTCACACCCAATCCATCCCTGAAAAAGCCAAGACCAGCACGCTGTCACTCTCGCTGAATTTGTAGTCTTCAAACTGCCTTGGACATTGTTTCCAAACATTGCGCTGGCACAGCCTGTTTTAAGGCGCAATTGCTTACTATTTGTTCGCTTCATGCGCAAGGGTTTTCACAATGTGTTGCTGTAGTTGCTTTTTTTCATCCTGCTTGCAAGTTCACTCCATCTAAAAGGAAACTTGATTCTTTATGCAGCTTGAAAATGCTTGAAAATCTTGAAAGCCAGCTGAAAGCCATATACCTTTCTTGCTCTCGGATGGCTTGCCCTGTTAGATTTCGCCTTGGGTACCTCCGCAAGCAGGACGCAAAACCTGCGCAAGCTGCTCGAGAACCAACATCGTTTGGATTAGCCGACAACAAAGCCAGATCGGACCATGAAACCTCACACAAACTGGAATAATAACATGGGTTTATAAACTTTATATAAATTATTATAAATGAAAGTACACATTGGATTGAACACCCGAAAGATGATGCTCACATCTGCCAAGCCACAGGAGATGCGCTGGGTGCTTGCGGAACGTGTCCTCCCAAGAAGGCAGAGGCACAGCAAGGTGAAGAAACACAAAGAAAGGCGAAGACAGAAAAACTTCGGAAGACTCTGCATTTCACACTCCTCCCACTCCTGTGCCTGGCTGAGCCTGGAATTGGTTCAGGGAAGAGGTCTGTGGTGGCATGTCTGCAGCTGTAACCCACTGAAGCGGCACGCAATCACGTGGAATGTGCATGGAATGGCGCGCCTGATGCCCCTCGTCCTGACAAAATGTCAAACTTAAAGCGAAACTCAGTCCAGAATCCACTGAAGGAGTGAATCTCTTGTCTGGGTATGCCGCCTGATTGT
>Ga0126342_10016125_pt1 | contig 13047 bp, 8 predicted proteins | sample Cyp1metagenome_FD_92528 | JGI IMG/M metagenome (GOLD analysis project Ga0126342, IMG submission 92528) | Coral microbial communities from Lord Howe Island, Old Settlement Bay, Australia - Cyphastrea 1 metagenome | ecosystem: Host-associated > Invertebrates > Cnidaria > Coral ... | reverse complement strand
CGCGTGAAAAATCACGTGATGTCCTTGAGCAGCCCCCCCAATACTTGCTAAAGCAAGAAGACTCCAGCTAGCTGACGCTAGCTTTCGTGATATTGTTACAGTACCCCATGGTTCTCTGATGTTATCTGACATAGCCATGGAAGATGGCTCATGCACAGATATTTTACTCTGGTTTTCCACACGTTAAATTACCAGAGGATAGGCAAATGGCCACGGAAAAACTCTGCTTTACAGTGTATAGGCCAGAGGAAATAAAAAACTGTTTTGTAGCCAGAACATATGGAAGAACGCTGTTGATTTGATTTTACACCTTTATCAAGATATTCAAAAAATATTTGTGTACATCAATGTTTGTGTGTGCGTGTTGCCTTAATCTCCTGGCAAACTAACATAGAAGTAACAGTTTGCTATGGAAATCACATGAAATAACCATGTTGAAGAGGTAAATGATCGAACTGAATCAGCCATCTATACCATAGCGACAACGCTGCGCCGGCTGAAGGCTTCATTTAACCCATCACATCTGGGAGCTGCCTTGCAATCCTCCAGTGGAATCAAACAATGCCACAAATAACGAAATTTCTATAACTATAACCATTTAAAATAGTTCGGATATATGTGTGATTGTCAATAGATACTGAGAGTAGTTACTGTATCTCAAACGAACAGAAGGTACATCACATCTTGTTCTATCCCTTTATATCCCCCTTCTATATCTTCTATCATTCTCCCCATTCTATTCCTCTAAACTCTCTACAAGGTTGTTGGTGAAAGCCAGCATTTTTTCGCCAGTTCCCAGGAGAGGATTATCTTGGAGGATCCGAGCCCCTTAAGCCCTGCCAGGCATAGCCAGGGTGCATCTTTCGTGTTTTTCAGCCCCGTGAGCATGGTGGTAAAGACGGCCGCCAGACCGCCAGCACACGCTAAGGCTGTAAGCATCTGTGCCGTGATGGAACGATATGGAAGGTATGGAACGTGGAAAATCTAGAAGGGAAAGGAACTGGTTGGTGGTTGACCTAGCCCTCAGAAAAATATGAAAGTCAATGGGAAGGATTATCGCATATATTATCGAAAATAAAACATGTTTGAAACCACCAGGAAAAACATGGGGAAGAATAAAGACAGAAAGAATGGGAATCTCGTGGGATATAAAAATTTGATAGATGTCAAATCAGCTGGCTATAGCGGCTTTAACAAAACAGAATCCATGGCTGGGAGCATGGCCAACATGGCCCGTTCCTCGCCTGTTCCGGATAGATGACAACCACCATGGCGAACCACAGCACGCTGGAGATGGCGAAGCTGAGGATGACCCAGACGTAACTGCTGACCAACATGGATCCCATGCCATTCATCAACCTGGTGAGTGAGTCATCCACCAATTTAATTATGGAGATTGTCATAGGAAAATCATCTATAAATGAAGGTTTAAGAGAAATATCATCTATAATTTGGAGGTTTCATCTATCAAGAGATTGTTCAATGGGAATTTTAGGATTAAGGAGCTACGTTAGTACCATATTTCAGGCGAAATTGTGGGGATATTCCCTGAAATTTAGGCCTGGAAAACAGGCCGTATATATGGTTAGTACCTCCAATTTAGGTTCCTGAAATGGCCATTGAATTGTTGGTAAATCCCTTATAGACATGGGTATGGGAATATCATAGGAGAATCTGGGAAACTATAGGAGAATCCATCGAAATGGAGGTTTTCATAGGAAAATCATTGATATATATATATATAATTATATATATATATGGAATTGGTGAGAATTGTCCCTTGCCACATTACCAGAGGGTAACTCAGAGGGAAGATATTGGTGCTTGAAATGAATGCAAATGGGTGCACGTTGTGGTACCCTTCTAGACAGGTAAGTTGATTGACATGACTGGTTTAACATGGTTTAACTATGCTTACCAAGGGTTTATCGTGATGTTCTCTGGCTTTTTGGGATGGGCGAACTCAGTGATGAGAGACTTCTGGAAGCGGCAACTTCGTTCCAACTCATTCCGATTCCAAAAGGATATGGGTTTCACCAACTATTAATTCTTTGTCCAATCACCAACCATCTTTCGGATTGGAATGGATTGGAAAAACATGAATCTGGGTAAATCAAATTATAGTACCCTCTGGTAAACTAACAGTTTGCTATTGAAAATTGCCATAGAAATAGTGGATTTACCCAATAAAAATGGTGATTTTCCATAGCTATGTAAACGTTTACCAGGCCGGGTATTTCACTCACCTGACTAGTTGCTAAACCTCCATTTTCCTATGGTTTTCCTATGGTTTTCCCATTAAAACCTCCATTTTCCTATGGTAAACCCCAGGGCCGGCAGTTTCACCAGGTGGCTGATGAAAACCATGTTGGAAGGCTGCTGGGGGTAGGTTCCTGGCGGATCATCGAATGAAATTCGTGCCCAAAAACCATGTGGACCTTTGAAAAATGGTAAATACCCTCTGGTTATTTAACATAGCCATGGAAAATGACCCATTTATAGATGGTTTACCTATTAAAAATGGTGATTTTCCATGGCTATGTTAAATAACCAGAGGGTAACCCATCTATGCCATAGAAAAGCGGTGTGTATAGCGAAAAAATATACACATATAACCAGACGGTAAATGGGAATCATGATTCTGCTTGATACCTTGGGAGTCACCTTGGGAGTTTCACCAAAGTAAGCAACAAACATGAGCCAGTAAGACACCACCGTGCACTTTCTGCTTTTTCTTGGACATTACGAAGGATTTGCTTCAGAGTCTCTCAACTTGCTTTCTGAAATCTGGTAATTTAACATAGCTATTGAACATGGCCCATAGAAATAGTTGATGTACACAGGTATACCTATATAAAGATGGTGATTTTCCATAGTTTTTTGTATGTTTACCAGGGGGGTCCAGTAGATTCCCCATGGATACGGTGGATTGCGTCCTCAAGAAGTTCGACTCGCAAATGAGCATGATCATGGTGCTCGCCTTCCGTGCACTGAACGAAACTTCACTGAATTACCCATGACGGATCCATGGTGCTGGTATATATGCTAACATGACTGGGGTATATTGATGGTAAATGTTAGCATATATACCAGCACCATGGATCCTATGGGTAATATACTATAATTACGTTAAAAAAAGTGCAAATAACTCTAAGAACTGTTTGGGTGGGGGAACTTCAACCAACAGTTTCATACCGGCAGCACTTAACAGAGGGTTTTCTACATGCCGCCGTAAATGATGTTCTCCCTTGGGGTATCTGGGGGATCAACATGACCTGAAAACCCCAACTGATACCAACTGAGACGACCGCAAATGAATTCTTACTCTCCGAAGTCGCTAGCGGAATTTCTGACACTTCAGCAGGTGTGATAGGCACACTGTTCTTTTAAAAAAAGGGTATTCCATTGGGCAGCCCAAAAAGAGACCCCGTCAGGAACAAAAGGATCAGATCACCATGGAATCACAGCTGACTCATGTGATTCATCATGATTGGCCAAGCCACTCACAATATCACCTATTTTCCCTGGCAAAATGCCCGGCTGGGATTTCTGAAAGCCCCCAGGGTATATCACCAACATATATAGCCATTTTACTGGGCAAAATGATGGGAAAATCTTCTGGGAAAATGATGAGCATCCATTTGGGCAACATCTGGGCACTTCTCTCAGCAATTTGCAATGCTTGAAATGTCCCCGTAGAATTCCATGATGTACGATTCCATACCCCATATGCGAACCATGGTGCTGGAATATTGACCTACAAAACTGGGTGATTTTGGGCAAGGGCAGCTGTTGGTAAATATTCCAGCACCATGGAGCATATGGGTACTACAGTATTCCCAAATTCTTGGGCTGATTCCCCCAATCCGACCTGGCTTACATATCTGAGGCATGGTCAGCCAGTACACCCATGATGGGGGACAAGCTCAGCATGTCCATGGTCAAGCAACCGTTTTAGGCTTGTCCAACTGGCTTATAACTTAACCATGAATCGTGGGAAAAAATATAACCTACACCATCCTACACCATAGTTGTACCATGTTGTATCATGTTATATTCCCTTTGTTGATAGGATAACTCACTTAAAGGACTTACTAAGCATTATTCACCACGTCCCATCACCTGGGATCTTCCCATCGTCCCATCGGAGAGTCACCGTGACGGTGCTGCCGATCAAGGCCACGAAGGAGACGCTGGAGAGACCCTTCATCCAATCCTCCACGCTGTGTCCTCGAAGAAAAAAACAGGTGCCCCCGGGTTGGAATGGCTAAGTTGGTTCGACATCCATTAACTATAGGTATCATACCTATAAGCCTATAAACTATAAACCCCCTAAAAAAGATGGAATGAATTTAATTTTAAGTTTAATTTTACTTTTCTATCTTTTTCGGGATGACTATACCATAAACATGCATAAACCTTAGCTGCTGGAGTTTTACCACTGGAAGAACGGTGGATTTCACCATTAAGCTATGGGATTTACATGTAATTCCAGCAAAGTCGGGGTAAACGTGACTCCAACTGGTTGGTGGTATACCTACCCCTCTGAAAAATATGAGTTCGTCAGTTGAGATTATTATTCCCAATATAAATATAATTATATATATATATGGAAAAATAAAAAATGTTCCAAATCAACAAACAGCTGTAATTAGCACTGCTGATTTTTACATACAACTGGGAGGTACCACCTTGAAGTTGCAAATTGGGATGGGAATTGTCAGAAGGGGACTGATATTGGATCGACGACCCCCAAAAAAAACACATGACACATGTAAAACGACTATGATTTCCACCATCTTGGATCAGTTATCAATATCTCTGCGTGTTCCCGGAGAACTTCATAACCAGTTGTAAAATATCCATGAAATTACCCTCTGGTAATTTAACATAGCTATTGAATATGGCCATTTATAGTGAGTTTTCCCATTAAAAATTGTGATTTTCCATAGTTATGTGAAAGTTTACCAGAGGGTAATTGTAAGCTCAGCCCACCGACAACAACGCAGGCGCGCCCCATGAAAATCCATGAAAGCCATGGCCTGAGACAACTGCAGAGAAGGTCATGTCCGGAATGTGCGACTGAGTTCGCGAATCCGTGGAATATTCCTGGGCAGATTTCTTCACCCTGCAGCAAAGTAAGATAGAAACGTAGAAATGTGTAGTGCCCCCCAATTATAACCCCATCAACTATATACATCTCCCACAAACTCTACTTTTGGAGCTATCAACCAACTTAAATAGTTAGCAATGGAGAACCAATTTCTAGAAATTCAATGGAAAACAAAGAGCCGGCCGGCCAAAAACGAGAAAAGTCATCATGTTCAGTTTGAAACATTTTGAAACCACCCAGGTCTTTGCAAGTAAATCACAACCTGCATCCCGAAAAATTGGCCGAATGTCACCATTTTTAGCTTTCCATGGCCCCCCGTGCCTCCGGGTTCACGGCGAAGAACATGCCCACCAACTCATAGCCTCGAGCGTGACGCCCGGAGAGTCGGCGAGGTTTTTGGAGGAAAGTCATCTTCTAATGTGGGTATACCAACATGATACAATAATGGGATAATGACCAATAATGGGATAATATTTCTATAATAGTTTCTAATATTGTTTGAATATGTCTATAAATTCTATAATATCTTCTAATATGTCTATAATAGTTTGACCAATAATGGGATAATGTTTCTAATATTGTCTTAATATGTTTTAATGTCATCAAATAGTATAAACCATCAATAATAAACCAGCCCATGTTTGATGGTTTAATAGGACCTATTGATGGTGATTTTGGGGATGGTTTATTACTGCTTTCACCACAGTAAGCAGCCAACAAAACGGCAGGGTCTGTGTTAATTGGGGGGATTGTACAGTGAAAAACATCCAGGTAACATCATGTAGCCCTGGTTGTCCCTGATTAATTTAATACTCTCTCTCTCTCTCCATCGCCTTCAGGTCTCCCTGCCCGAGCTGTGCCGGGGGCTAAGTCAAAATGGAAATACATGGAAATACAGTATAGGTTCTGTACATCTACAGGTCAACAGGCGCACAACGGAGAACCGTGCAAACAAGGTGATGTTTTTTCTCAAAAGCAAAATGCCTACGTGCTTCTCGGCATGGGCTGTGGCGAAAGATGGCTTGACTGCAATTGACGCAATCGCACTTCTCGGCAAGCTTGACAAGAGTTCGTGCTGGCGTCCGGAACTGCATGAGTTTGGCCACCAGGTTTCTTGGCCTCATGCAGCCTCTGCACTATCAGGACAGCTGTCACGGTCCATGACCATTGATGTCCTCTTCAGGGCCTGGGCATGCAAAGTAGAAAACGAGTCCGTCATGGAGATGTGGGTCCGTTTGTGTTCCTCACACAGATATCACAGACCGTGACATTGAAGATTGGAGGGCATCGAAGATTGAGATCACCTGCTTTTTGTCTGAGGTATGTGTTGTGAATGTTTAAAGCATGTTCAAACCATTTCCGCATATTTTCGCTGAATATTGACAGGGTGAAATTGCGCAAGGGACCTTCAGTCACCCTTACCTTTGTTTGGACACGGTTCAAATGATTCATGCAGAATGTGGGGTCACATATTCCTGAGAATATGAGACGGGAATATCTTATTACTAGATAAAGGATAGTTCGCCGCAAAATCCAACCTGGTGATTTGCAAACTGACATATAGATGAACAGTATGTAACATGGTGATTTTCCGCTCCAACTGACCCACCATTTCAGATCAGTTCCCCTAGTGTTTCCATTGCTGGAGGGTGCCTCCAGACCCCCATCCCGTTGCAGCCTAGGGGCACATACCAAAGAACAGCAGCAGGAAGGGCAACATTAGAAATGAGAACATCTGCAGCAGGTACCTTGATTTGAAGACACCGGATGCATGAGACATGGGAATGATGGGGATGTTTTTTTCTGAATCTCTCTCTGTCTCTCTCAATGTCTATGTGAAGTATATTGAAACACAGATCTGGCAACAAAATGTCGAAATCTCCCATACATGTCTTAAAACATGTTATTCTTTATCCAGGCCTTGGATGGAAAACCTCATTGCCATTCATTTTTGTTACAGGAAACCTTCACTGCTGCAATGAAACACGCATCCATTTCTGTCAGAAACCACCCGCTGGCAAAAACCCTCAATTCTTACATGTCAAATCCACATGTTTCATCATTTTGTGCGAATGATTTGTAGCCGCAGTCTACTTGGACCGGTCATGGCATTTAACTACTCTAAGTGGTTAATAACATTTAATAACTGGGCTGTTTTCATCCATCTCTCCAGTTTTCCTCCAGATTTTCCCATTTTCCCATGGATTTTCCCATGGAATCCATGGATTTTCGCCCATCCGCACGTTGCTCTCTGGCCCTCCAGGGCACAGAAAGGCTTCGCAGAGGTAGGGGACCAGGCCGTAGAGCGGTGCCGTGCCAACCCGCAGCAAGGTGTCGGCCTCGGAAATGGTGGAAATGACGTGGGATCCACAGATATCCACAGTGAAAAGGCCTGGAAAACCAGGGATTTTGATGATTTCTATGGATTTTATATGGATTTTATATGAACAGAAACTGGGGATTTTGATGGATTTTGATGGATTTGATGGGCTTATCATTCGATTGGGCTGATTTCACTGACTTTTATACCTAGTTGTTTAGGTCATAACATACCATAACTGTTGTGAATGGAGACATATGCTTCCCGGGCTTCCCCAGGCTTCCCCAGGCTTCCTCAAGTGCTTCTCGCTGGAAGGATATGATTAGTGAAGAACGAATCAAGTCCAAGACCCAAGGTGACAGCACAAGTTGGCCCCACAACTAAGATATATACAAAAGAAACACAGTAAGCATGACAAGGTAGGCTCTGACAAATCCCATCGATGGCCTGCATATACTAGCCTGCATATACTATAGATTGCTAGGTTACTGGCATTTAGCTACATGTGCGAAATTATCCAATGTCACAACCTGACGTGAGCCCATGAAACAATGTTGTTTCCAAAATAAAAACCATCGTTTTTGGGGTTTGGCCGGTCAGTACGCGCGGTCTTTATAATCTTAAAGGCCTTTCCCCCAAAAAATCCAACTGCAGTGCTTCAAAAATGAATAGATCCAATAGAAAGCCAGCTTCCTGCTGGATCTATGTCATCCTTAGCTGATGTCATTTCCATTCATAGATTCATAGCGTTTAACGTGTTTATATATATAATTATATATATATAATTATATATATATATATATAAATAATTATATATATGTGTGTGTGTGGCACGTGGTTATTACATGTTATTACACCCAATTTGGTTTCCTCAGTCATGGGGGTACCCCCAGTTCTCACCCAAGTCAGTAGACTCGGCTACGACTTAGTATTGAAACAACCATGGTGACGACTGGGGATCCCCCATATGGATTCATAAATGGATGATAATCATCTCCACCATCATTTTTTTATATGCCCAGAAAATAATCCATATAATCCCATATAATCGCTCTCTACAATCCATATATATCCATATCATCCCTAGATAATCCCGGATAATCCCCATCCATATACCATATAAATCATGTACCCCTCACGTGACCGGCGTTTCGAAAGGACGAACCGCGTGTCAAGGTGCAAAGGCTCGGCCCCCAATGGCCTGGAGGGAGTTCATGGGATTGATGCACATAACTTGCTGTAGTAAACCTACAGCGTTTATAAACCAACAAACATTTTACTGGACCCACCTTGTATCCCAGAATCATATATATATATATGTTTCGGATGTGGAAAGCCACGAAAAAAATACTGTAATTCATCACAGTCACTTGTCATAGGATTTTACTTTTTTTTCCTCCTGCTGGGTGCTACATGGTATATATGCCTGCTTCGATGAAGCATCTGGGTACTTTTTCTCGGGGATTCAACAAAAATCACATTCATACAAGGTGGGCCCCCCTAGCGATACAAGTTGATTTATAAACCCTATCAACTGTAGTTATATCCCCCCTAACCAGAGTTAAGCAACCAGTGTCCCAATATGTCCCAATTATCTGGATGGTTTCTTGCTGCCAAGCACAAGCCGTAGAAAGCGTCGAAACTGAGGATTTACCAAAAAAATGGCTGCAATGCTTCAGAAAATGCGGGGTTTCCATCACAAGTACAAACAGAATCCTAGGTCCAAAGCGAGGCGTACTAGACGTACTACAATCATCATGATCATGAGATCTCGAAGCCGCGAGGGGATACCTTGCCCAATACTATGTCAAATGAAAAGTGGCCACTTCTATTTGGTCAAAAGACTTCGTCTGTGTAGTTGAGATATGTCGCATCATGATTAATGTGGGATTCACCCAATGCCATCTGCACCATCCCCCCAAAAAAACTCATCCTTTTATGGGTGCTATGTTTACCATCCCCAGTCATGGGAGTTGTCGGAGTTGGCTTTCCCACATCATCACATCGGCTTTACAATTCAAACACTTGGTGACTGGTCCTCTTGCTTTGCCGCGGCGCAAAAACAGCAAATCACATCTGGATAATCCTCGCCAAAATCATAAAGAAAGGCTATATTGACTCACCTACGAAAATTGGTGCTTGCTTGACACCAATCCCTACAAGACAAAGCCCTTCCAGTGAAATGTTTGTTGGTTAAACCCATTAACTAGTCCCATAAATCTACCAGGATCTACCACTGAGACCATCGAATCCACCTGGTTAGACCAGCATCTTAAGATCAATCAGCCATAAACCCCATGAAAAAATCACCATCTGGTTGGTGGTTTCAACCTACCCCTCTGAAAATTGATGGACTTCGTCAGTTGGGATGATGAAATTCCCAACTGAATGGAAGGTCATGAGATTCCATGGTTCCAAACCACCAACCAGTCATTTGTCTAGGTTAAACCACGATTTTCCTATGGGGCATCACCTATAGTTACTAGTTTTCACATCTTGGCACCGGCTCGCCCGACTGCCCAGCTTTCCCAGCCCAGCTCACCCGAACTGTGTCGTATGCCACCGGTAGGGCCAAGGCGTTGGCTCCTGGCTGCGTTCGACCCAGTGGCCTCTGGTAAACCAACAGTTTGGGAAGTGGAAAATCACTATTTGAATAGGTAAATCACCTATAAAATTGTTCCATTTTCCATAGCTATGTTAGTTTATCGGAGGGTATATGGCCATGGATCAATACCATTCAATAGCTATATACTGTAAATAGCATTTTTTTGGGGATGAACATCCACTTACCAGCTACTTGGATGTGAGCAAAAGGGGTACAAGGTTTTGACCCATCCCCAAATAACAAAAATCAAGCTGAAAATACTTGGAGTAAAGTATTTGGAGGGCCTAGGCAGAAACTCAGCTGTTTACCCTTCAAAGTGGTTCTCAGATGTTCTCGGGAGTTGCACTCAAACAGCCAGGAAGACCCCTCATGGGAATTCCAGATTCAAGGAAACACCAAGAAATACACGCAAACATATGACCCGCCACCCCTGGGGTTCCCCGAGTTCACACCTTCAGAAACACCAAAAACATTGGAACAACCCATATAAAGTAGACATTTGCCTGTGCAATGGATCTTGGAATTCATGATGATCCCGGGTAACCTAAGGACCGGAACGACATATGACTCGTATCTCCGCAAACACATTCGTGACCCCTCATTGCTGCTTCGTTCTTGGGTATCGCACTTGCTTTGTAGTTAGGGGTTGCCAACCAAAAAGAATCACAAAAGTAGTCGTGGTATTGCAGCAAGCATGTTGATCAATAATCTGCGGAGATTTATGAAGCAGTTTCCAACATCTATTGTGGAAAGGTTCTATACCAGTTTAGGGTAGATTACACTATTTCATTCTGAAATAGAGCTATATTGGGATGATTCCCCATACTAACCATCCTTCGTTATAATTTACCCACGTAGTTGGGAATCTCCAAACAGTATAACCCAAACCAGCAACCATCAGCTATGGGGCCAACCGGCAACTGCTCAATTCCGGGTTAGTAAGGTGAACTCTATCTCCAAAGTATGGAACGCCTCTTAGAGGTATTTAAATTAAACATAACAATCAATTTCTTGACTCTCACCACGAGTTTGAACATGTCCGTGTATGTTTGAAGTCGCTTGAAATTGTTGGAAGTGCACTTCGAAACAGACACGTGCTCCCGGCAACATCAATGCACCTGCTTTGATGCCGTTCAGGATGTTATCCACTGGATAAAAGGAATTCAACAGCCTGGGGCATGGGTCAAAAAGTAAGGCCCAAAAAACCACACAACTTGGCGATGTCGTTGTTAGGCTTAAGCCTCCAAAAAAGTGCCCATATTTGATCGCCACGTCCCAATTCAACAAACACTCTCCGGCAAAAATGAAACATCGCAGGTATTTTCATCTCTACCCCGGAAACTTGGTTGTGACCAGTTCAATGCCAGTCCAATCTTAGCCCATGATTTACACCAGGGCTAAGATTGTGCCCGTGTTTAAGTTTTTGTTGTGCCAGGTGAAATTTTCAAAATCAGATCTGGTAAAACTTAATAAGCAGAAAAACCATACAACATGTTCTACATCCTCTGCTAATCAAACATGGCAATGGACGATTCCCATCTATAGATGATTTTCCCATGACAACTTCCATTTAGTTATGACATTTTCCAGTTTGCCACGTTTGTGGACACCGAAGGGCATATCAAACTTGATACCAAACTTATGCACTCAGCTTATTCTTAAAATCCTATCTCCCCACAACATCTGAAGCGATTTCCCAAATCAAACGCAAACATCTCCTGTTTCAGCTTGTGAAATCGTAATTTGTCAGCAATCCCCATGTTGAATGATGGTTGCAGTTTTTTTTCACTGGTTCATGTTCAAACCAAAGAATTTAAAATCCAAAGGTGCATATTTGGAATGCCAAATGCATGCAAGTATCTCGATTTTGTTGTTTATCAACTATGGGAATGTAGGGTAAAAATCACAAAATCCAATGGTAAAAATGCGAAAGAATCCAACACCCACTAAGAAAATCCATAAAAACTACAGCAAAAATCTGCAGTTTCAACGGCACCCTGGGGTTATTTGACGTATTTTTTCAAGTTCAGTAAATCATGCAACATTAAGATCATCGAACTGAATGGTTGTGTTCATCTATTTTCTCATATATAAATGGGCCATGGAGTCCATAGCTAAAACCAGAATATACCAGAATGGTAATGACAAATAATGATATCATCCAGTTTCAAATGGTAAGAACGCACTAAAAAACGTAAAAAATCAACTATCATCATCATGTTCCCATCATTTTTTCCAATAAAAAACCCACTGAATCACCATCTTCCGACTATAAATCCAGCATATTTACTACAAATCCACCATTTCTCCTTGGTTTCCCATGGCCCCCCATAGGCCCCGCATGGTCCAAGGCATCCAAGGCACAGGAAACTGGGCATCCAGCCGGTGCCGTAGCCCATGTCCAGGGCATGGGGGTAGCGGGGCCAGGCGTTCCTGACGATGTCATCGGATGGGAATTGATGTTGGTATAGCAAGCAACCCTCAATATTAACATTACCATCTGGTTATCTAACATAGCCATGGAAAATCCCTTATAAATGGAGGTTTCTAGCAATCAACCCTCAATATTAACATTAATCTGGTTGGTGGTTTCTGGTTATAATTAGAGGTTTCTAGCCGGGAAAACCATCTATAATCAATATTAACATTACCAATCAACCCTTTGGTTATTTAGGTTGATGATCTGGTAATGTTAATAACCAATAATCAACATCTGGCATAATTGATGTTGATTTTGTTTGTACCATCTGGATTTAACATAGCCATGGAAAATCCCTTATAAATAGATATTTTTAATGGGAAAACCATCTATAAATGGGCAATTTTCACCAATAACATCTGGTTGGTGGTATACCTACCCCTCTGAAAAATATGAAAGTCAGTTGGGATTACCAATAGTACCGCGCAAGGCGGTGGCGGAAGTTTCAAAAATAGGAAACCTATAGGAGAGATTGGTTGTTGTGAATCAGGGATGGCAGAGCGAATCCACTGATGGACCGAAAGGTGCTT
>Ga0126342_10016124_pt1 | contig 13048 bp, 8 predicted proteins | sample Cyp1metagenome_FD_92528 | JGI IMG/M metagenome (GOLD analysis project Ga0126342, IMG submission 92528) | Coral microbial communities from Lord Howe Island, Old Settlement Bay, Australia - Cyphastrea 1 metagenome | ecosystem: Host-associated > Invertebrates > Cnidaria > Coral ... | reverse complement strand
TTCCCTCCAGATTGAGCTGAAATGCCTATCAAAGTAACATACCAAAACCCAGGTCTGGAGTACGATGAAAACATGGTATGCGAAGATTTTCTGAATATGGGAATGTTGCCTTTAGAATAATTACACCCCAGATTTCCATGTTCCATACTTTTTTTGTTGGGGGGTTCACATTTCCATTATATTCCTGGCGCAAAAGACCAGACCCCTATGGCATGGGTTTACGGTGCATCAGGCCCCGAAGGCGACAGAGAATGAGTTTCCAGCGGCACCGACGCAACAGGTGCATTTTTCCGCCGGGCCGGTGGTTGATTCAGGAGCAGAAGACGCAACAGGGCATTTCGGCATTTCATTTAAGGATATTTAAGGGCTATAATGTGGGACAACTTAGGGATTTTTTGATGGGTATATAACCCAGCTTAGCCAACCAGAATGTGGAGATTTCATGGGGATGATATAGATGTTGAAAATTGGATGGTTATATAGATGACGTGGTAAACCCGAGAATGGCATGTTCTGGACCCATTGGTACTTCATTTCTTGACAGTTTCTTAGGCGTAGGGAGATGGAGTGAAAGGATCATGAGCAACCATGAGGGCAAGACCTCTAGCAAATCTATTCAACATGTTGGAATCGCGACTATATGCTCAGATCATCTCAGATCATCTCAAATCTGATTTCCATGATTGAAGCAGTAGTTGTAAGATGTTGCATGTGTCAAACTGTTGGAATTTGTAAATCCTGCGGATCCACAGTTTAGCAGAAGGTATTGTTAGCGCATTGAAACAGCACCTGGGGATACAATTTTACGCATCCTTGCACCAATTCTCAATTCTCAATCAGGGACCCCCCAGTCAAGCCCAGATGTCTAAGATAGTCCAGCCCAGAAATGGTTGCAAGATTAATTGTTCAGAACTATTTTAAAGATTTTTAAAGTCATTAGATAATCGTAGTACGATCCGGTATCTCCCATTCCTCATGAGTTGGTCACTACTTCATGAGTCCTACTCTTTGGTGATTATAGCTGTGGAACATCACCATGTGAACGATGTGCAAAAGGTAAATCATCTATAAATTGGCCATGTTCCATAGCTATGTTCAATTACCAGAGGGTATAATATCCCATTAAGTGGATTATAATCCTATTAAATCCCCATCAAATCCCCTATGAATCCCCAATGAATGGTTCATAATCCCATTCGATCCTCACCAAATCACCATTTCTAGTGGTGTCCCATTTAAATCCCATTAACATCCCATAAAATCCTATTAAAGCCCACTAAATCCCATTAACATTATAGGTAGTTCAAAAACCAACTATGGACAATTCTGTTTCCCGAAACTTCCTCAGGCCGAGCTTTTGGCCTCTGCCACCCTGGCGGCCTGGGAGGTGCGGGGGCCTGACATGTTTTTTTTTTCGGAGGTTTGTCGGGATGACAGAGGGGAAACATATGCAAAACACTCCAAAAATGCATGGTTGATATGGTTGATAATGATTTATGATGGTTGATAATACTGCATGGCTGATAATACTGCATGGCTGATAATACTGCATCGTTGCTAAAGATAGATCATGATAGTCTGTCTGATTTTAGATGTTTCCTTGTTGTTTCTGTGAAGATGTGTGTAGCAAAACAGAAGTTTTCAGTTTGATCAGCTCCGCCTGATTTTTGCACTCAGTGAACTTGGGGCCAGTGGCAGGTGATACATAGCTGAACTTGTTGGAAGTTTTGAACGGTGATAACTGTTCATGATGTTGATTATTATCATGGTTCTTATTGTTGTAAGCATGGACTTATGAAACTTATTATGAAACAGTAAGAATGAAACTGGGTTCTCTATATTATACGTACATGTATATATATATATAGATAGATATATATATATGATTCTCATTGTTGTGATCATCATCAGGTTCATTATTTAACAATCACGTAATTACTGAGATTTTGAGTGTACAAGATATACATAGATACATCTACAAATGTATAAGTATACTATATACACACAATGAGCACTTATACATTTGGACTCGACTCGTCATGCGTAAGTTGTTGCGACCTCCCAACCTGACAAATGGTTGGTGGGATCCAAAAAGTCATCATATTTGGCAAAGTGTGAATGAATCATATGAATCAGTGCCAAGAAACAATGATGGTCATTGGATATTCATTGGATATTCATTGGGTATTCATTGGATATTTGATAGCAATTGATAGCAATTGATTTGCCCAGCAACCAGCAATTGATTGCAGCTCCGCAGATCTTGGCGCTTCCGAGTGCCTTGCGTCTTCTGCCGCCTGGTGCAAGCACTGCGACAGTAGTTGGGGTGCTTAGCAAACGGGGAAATCCCCCAACATGGAGGTTTGCTAGGAAGATCATCGAGAAAGGGATCTCCAGCCATGATTTTCGGAGGCTGTTTCGGGTGCCGTGGGGATCCATGGGGATATTCCACGGCCATGGCTGATTGTTGACTTCAACCCATGGAAATGGTGGGATGCCTTATCCTTATCTAGAGAGACCACATCTTATGGGATATCATGAAAAAATCATGGGTACCATGGGGTATAACCAACCATATGATATGTGTATGGCTGAAAAATGGTGGTGCATCAATGGATCCACAAAAAGCATCAAAATTGTATTTTGCCAGTAAAATGGGTTTACCATGGTTTACCTGGGTTTGGTAGGTTGACGTGGGTTACTTTTTTGCCAAATATGAGAAAGACTAACTGACCAGCCACTCAAACGAGTTAATTTGCCGATTATTTACGGTTGGTTATCTAAGGTTGCCCCTGTATATTGGGTCCAACGTGCAAAGTATACATATGCCTAGGATTGCCGAGGTATATGGATGACGCAGTACCAATTATATATATATAGTACATATTGGTTTTTCGGGGCGTGGATGGGGTTTTTAACCCCTGGGACCCGGATCCCCCTTTTGACCCATCCAGTTCTTGGTGAGTTCACCAAATCAAACCTTGGCATCTCAACAAAATCTCATGAAGCGACCCATGTAACTTGCTGTGGCAAAGTGGGGCCACGTAGAAATTCTTGTTCATTCTTATTCATTCATGATGACTGGTGGGTGTCGACTCTGTTTTTGCTTCCATCTTTGTACATGCGACAGTTTCATATTCCAATTCACTAGACTAGTGCATTGCTGCCCAGGCCTGTTTCACTTCGCCGTTGATCGTGGCCACAGACCCATGGATTCAGGTGCACAGGGGATACCTTCAATTGATGTGTCTGTCTAATACAATTGATTGCAAAAATGGGTTGATGATAGAGAGTCTAATTTGGGGATAGCCTATTTTCAGACAAAGCCATATTTTGCTTGTTGGTTTGGGAAGTTTGGGGGAGAACGCGCTGTATTTGCTCCAGTGTGTGGGTCACTATTGGGTATTTTCATAGGACGGTTTTCCCATTGGAGATCCTCCACCTCAATCAGTGTTTCCCGGGTTCGAACAAGGTGATTCACACCCAAAAGCTCTGTTGATTTTGCCATTGTATCTCGCAGTCGTTGCTTCATTCCCGCTCTTGTGATCTTTTGGTGCCTAAATTCCCATTTCCACTGATTATTCAAGTCATCGTTTTTGTAGGTAATTTCATGTAATTCCCTGTTTTTGTCGCTGTGTTGCGTAGATCACCGACATGTGGTTTTCATGTTACTTCTTCGCGACCGCAGGTGCAAGGTCTTCGCTTGAGCGTCATGGAGGATTGGATGGTCCGGGAACCAGCTGCCGGAAACCCACATTCGATTGGCGATTGACGTGATGTAAAAAGGTAGCTGTTTGATGCTGTTTGGTGGTTCCAAACATGTTCCAACCAGAACTACGGATTGTAGTTGATATATGTTGATATATGGGCTTTGAGCTAGCGCTACTTGAGGTAGAACCCACCTGTATATCTGGTGACCATGACATGCCCCAATTACCTCCTCAATATGGCGGAGAATTGATGGGCATCACTTGTTCTGTCCATGTTCTGTTTATATTCAGTTCTTCCATTTTTGTGTTGGTAGGATTCCATTGTCTGCCAGCGAATCTCAATTTTCAGCAGCTGACCCAGTTCTTGACTGGTTAAATTCTTATGTTTGTTGCTTGGTCAAATCAATCAATCAATATGTCCGCTGATAAATTCCCATGCTTTGCTCGTGAAATCCCATGTTGCCGATGAAATCTTCATGTTGGTTACTAAGATACCCGTTCTTGTTGGCAAAAATATGACAAAATCATGCAAAAATTGAATCCCCGTTACTGTGGCTATGGATCAACACCTGTGAAACACCACATGTTGGGTGGATAACTTCCCATAAATCCCAGCGATTTTGGTGTGAACCATCCGCGGTGCAGAGGTGGATGGGGACACCCATGCCAGCGCACAGTTCTGGAGATCAGAGGTGATGGTGTGGCTGTTTGGATAAGAAACATCTGGTACTTGATCATAGCGATCGAAAATGGATGAAAACGGCCGCATTTAATCCCATTTACAGATTTTTTTTCCGATTTGAACATGGTGATGTCCCACATTGCTATATTAGGCTATATTATATTAAATTGCCAGAGGGTAACATCTGGAACTACCGGTTGCTCAGGCTTTGGAAGGGCCAAACACATCTGGATTTCGTTGCTGGGAGAAAGTCATGAAATGTGGTCACCAGGAGTTTAGGTTCACCGAAGATGACCAAGATCCCTGGTATAAATCCCCTTCACAATAGGAGGATAGGCTGGTGTGACTTCAAAGCCCACTTGAAAATAGGGAAGATTGAAGATCATAGAAGATGATGAAATAAACTAAATAAACCCTCACAAATGTTCAAATGGTGCAAGAACTAAATCAAAAAGGGGTGATGAACTCCTTTGGAGCGATAGACAGCTAATGCGCCATAAGAGCAACCAATGTGAGCGGTAGACTTCAACCCAATCTTGAGGATTCAGTGGTGTGAACAAGAGATCCCAAGAGACTCCGTTTGGGAGTTAATTCAAGACAGTTTTGGCTGGCAGTAGGCTTACCCGAACAATGATCAACGCAGGCATGATGTTTCATTGATTAGCCATCAGCTAAATCATTGTAGACACCGTGCAGAAATGTTCATGTCTATCTACATACGTGCGGACATAGACATACGCTGCAGTTAAATAAGCGGTTTCTGAGGTTTCTGCGATAAATATCACCAATCGTAATTCAGGATGAATAACGCCCTTGGACTCTTAGACCCTTGGACCCATTTCATCCCATTTCATTAGGGTGCTACCATTTTTTTCCAGCCAGGTCTGCTTAAGATCCATGTTTGATTCACCAGAAGTGCCAGAACTCGCTCGCCCTCTGGCCACGCCAGACCATGCCAGCCGCTGGTGAGCGTCCCTTGGTGACTGTGGACGTTGGATCCTCAGTTCCTAGGAGTCGAGGGGCAGAAGTGGTTGTCATACCCTCCAGGGAATCAAACATGGTTGGATGGGAAGTCCCCCTATAAATGGATATTTCAGTGGGAAAATCATCTACAAATGCGGGGAAATTCCGTTTCCATATGTGATTGCTGGAGAGTACTTGTTTATATATAATTATATATATTATATATATTATATATATTATATATATATATGTTTTTGTTGCAACAGCATGAGACTATGGTGGGAGTGGTTCTCCAAACAGATGGGCAACATGGATTTGTTCGCGTTGGCCTTGCTGACAGGGCAACCTGTGTAGACGGTAGACCACATTGTGTGCATTGAACCTTGGGTGGACTTTTCATGTTGTATGAGCATGGAAGCATTATTCGGTGATGTGCTGGGATATGTTGAGATCTTGCTTTCGGTTGTATGATGACCGTAGGTAGCGTGTGCGACCTGAAACTATGTCTCACCATGCAGGGCCTTTTAACTTGAGACTTCTCAGAATGAGTCGTCCCTTTGTTCAAGTACATAATTGCATGATTAATAATGGCATCCCTAGAATGACGGTATATAATCCCTTCGTTAGTCTATTTTCCGGATGTTTGTGTGATTTGGGATGCAGCTCCTCTTGTGGCTTTGAAAGCGCCGAGTGGAGGTCAAATTGAACCCCAAAGATTGGATCGTTTATTTTCCAGTGATTTTAAGAAATTGAAGAACTTTCCAATGGCCAGCAGGGAATTGAGGAGCTGAGGAGCCTAATTCGAATGGTGCACGGATCACTCTTTTCCAGCGCAGGTGAACCTGAAGTTGACGCCCTTGAAGATTCGCCTGCATGCGCAGCAGCTCCGTGCCCTGCAAGAATGGGTGCCTCGGCGCCCGTGGGCCAATGCTGCCGATTCGATGTACGTTGACATTGAAGCGAGAGGAATCAGGAATCATGTTCGAAACACCCACTCTAATCCCTACCATCAGTCATCAAGCTATAGTTTGATTGAATTGTTTAGGACTTTTTAGGGCCTTAAATATGTTTTCCAACAGATTTTAATTTACCAATCCACTAATGCAGAAATTCAGGTGAACCATAAGGTGGACGTATCTCGCATGCCTTGCAGAGACCTTTGAGGTTGCAGACCTCCCAGAAGCTGAGGCGGGTAGCTGCAGGGGTAGGTAGAATATGAGGCTCAGCCTGGACAGGTGGGCATTTACCCATTGGAACAGATGTTGGTCCATATTTGATACATCCGGAGTTTCACTAGATTTGTACATATTCATATATATATATATATATTATTCATACTATATTCTAGAATCCTATGCTTGCATCTCACAGTTTCAACAGGCTGTACCCAACTAACTTTTGCGCACTGTGCAGTGGCTTGTTTGAAAGGAAACGCATGGATTAGTTGAGGAGTTGTGCTAAAATCTGACATGGAACCTAGAAACTGAGTTCTGGCTACCGAAACCCCGAAGAAAAACAATCAACTTTCAGCAACGTTTCTTGGGTTACACAATCAGACAGGATAAGTCAGTGATTCAACCTTTTCATATAAAGATTGTGTGGCCCCCCGTGCCGATGGCAGGCACCATCCGAATCACCGCCAGCATCAGCGTCACCATCAGCACCAGCGCCAGCACCGCCTGCGGCGGTCGCTTGGTGACCAAAGATAAAAGATATTTGAAGTCCTGGGAGCAACTAGCAGATCCTCAGTTTTTGATATGTTTGGTATTTGTGCGGTCTATTTTACCATACGTCATCCAATTGTTGAAGAAGAACACATGATCTCCATAGCATCCCATATAGCCGATATAGCCACCTTGAAAAAATGACGTCGCCATGACTTTCCTTGAAGGCTTCGCGGGTGCGGCTGGCTTTGTCGCTTCGCTCGTCCATTGCCTTGGACGTGAGCTTGGTGGCGGGCGAGGTGCGGCTGGAAAATGCTGATCTTGCGGATTCACTCAGTGGAAAGCCTGGTATCAGCGTTTGCACAGGGGTTCCTATAGAATTTTTCTTAAACAAATGGATCAAGACTGAGACTGAGACAGCCGCGATCAGCTGATATCAGCTGCGCATGTGGATTTGACCCAGATCCATGAAACGTAGCCAATCTGACTTTTTATGAATATATGAATAGTGTCTGAAAGGAACAGTCGCGATATTTGTTGGAACAGGCACTCGTACTTTGGGCATGATTCCAGGAAGAAACAAGTATATACCTGATAGGCACTTCTCTTGATCAACAAGTACACCAAAAGTCGCCCAGCTGTCAAACGAATCGCATTTGGCAACTATGTACATCCTCGATTTGTTTCGTGAAAACCCTCGAATTTGGATTCGGTGTACATCACTTCGACAACACTGTTTGTCACTGCACCAGCTGCTTTTTCGACCCACCTGGAGGCTTCCTTGAGATTTCAGCTGCCGGGAACCCAGAAGGTTCAGGAGTTCTGATTGGATCAGGTTTATCAAGTTTCATAGTTTCTCTATGTTTCTCTCTTGGATGGTGGATGGCGGTGTGGGTCAGAGTATCAAACGATGAAATCAGGCACTTTAGGCACTGTTTTTTGTCAGTAGCCGTCCAAGGTTGGGGCTCCCCAAGTTTGACACATACCATCCCCTTCCAATGCCTGATGTGTGACCAATATGGATCCTCATTGCTGTATTATTCTATTGGACCATGTTGGATAGGCAAAGCACATGATGTCCACTGATTTGTGCAGAGCACCATCCCCTGACAGTCCCAGGCCATCCCTCTGGACCAATTTCCGCCAACTGGAGGAGACTGGGATGGTTTTTCTTTCAAACAGACGGATCTCCTGTTTTGCGGTCATTTCAGAGCAGATTTTCGACGGCAGGGTGTATCCAAGAGGTGCATATTTCTTGTCAGCAACTTGTCATTCGTCACCTGTGACAATCGGTTTCAAATGTTGTGTCTACCAAACCTCAGGCTGGGCCTGTGTTGCATGTTCTCCACCAGCCCTGCCATTTTCTTCACCCGTTTTTTTTCACGGGCAAAGAACTTTCAGCGCCGAGTTCGTCGCGCTGGAATTCTGCAACGCTGGGAAGCTGGTACAAAAGAGCCTGCAATGGAAGGTTGCAGTTCTGGATTCCTTCTGTAAAGCACCAAATCGGAACCACATCCTCAATTTGTTTCGGGACTAGTGAATTGCCAACCCAGCTTTTATTTTTTTGGCAGTCTTTTGCAACAAGTTTGTGCATAATTAATGTGTTTCATGATTTTAACATATAATTTAAATTAATTTAATAAATGGTAAATATTAAATACAACCCCGCCCTGTTACAATTTCAAGACTCAATTGACCCTTTTATGTGCAGATGGTATAGCAGATCCACCCGTTGTGAACCCAACCCACCAAAAGCGTCACGTCGCCAGCGCCAGGACCACCTGAGTGCCCGGCTGCGCATGGCCCGACCCCACTTCGCGCTGGAAAGCTCCGAGGCCCATTGGATTTTGGGATTCTATCAACAGTCGATACTTGGTGGCTCATCCCACTTAGTGAGTGGGTTATAACCCCAGTTATAGATGGGATAAGTAGGGTTAATCCACTTATAACTGGGGTTATAACCCACTTACTAAGTGGGATGAGCCACTAAGTAGGATAGGAAAGCAAAAATCAAAACGGAGGACATCCCCTTAAACTCTCCTAACCTCTCCTAAACGGCAATGGATTTCAATTGCTGCCAAACTAAACTACTGTTCTATCATATTTTTGGGGTTGCTATATTGTTTTCGTTGGCGGTTTTTGATTCTGTCTTAGTGGTCGTTGTGGGGCCGTTACAACTAGAGGCATGAGATGGCGTCCCAAATTGGCTTCTGGGGGACATTGATTCGTAAAAAAAAATTGGGGGATACCCAAACATGGTCACCAAAAAGGGGAAATGAAGTTTGGCTGTGAGATTTCGCTTAGGGTTTTTCACACCCCATGGTGGCAAATGCATTTCGATGGTTTGGGCATACAGCCCAAAACTGGTGCCAGGCAGCCACAAACATGGAAATCGTGGAATGGTGCGAGGAGGGTTGTTTTTCTGTGACGAGCTGCGGAGCGCAAACGGCGGCATCACGCAAATAGAACTTTGAGAAAACGTGTACTTCCCTTGAACAACATGTATCTGGACCTGTCTTACGGTGCCAGCCATTTTTATATAATAGTTGGGGTGATATCGCGGGGTCAAAATTCAACGAGCAAGTGGAATAACTAGCAATATTAAGTACTTGGACTTGTACCATGTATTGCACCCATATATGGACCTACTTAGGAGAGACATTTCCTTCCTTTGGCCTCAATTGACAACGACACACCAAGAGGCTTTACCAATACAGATTTGCAGAAGTCAGTTTTTCCCCTTCTTTGAGGGTTGACTTTAGAAGCCTGGTGGTTGGATCCAATCAGCATGTCATATGTCATGTTTTTTTTTCCGATTTCAATGGCATTTGGATGGAAATATTTGGGTGGATCATGGAGAAACTGGAACACGCTGGCTCCCCATAAATATCAGAATGGCTGTGAACTCCCGGAACTAAACAGCTATAGCTGGATGATGAACTTCTGGGAACCATGTTTGATAGCCAAAGGCATTCCAAAGGCATCCAATCTCCCGATTTTCTGGTTTAAATACCTTAAAGTAGTTAATTAACACCCTTTTGTTGATTATATAAACCCCGAAACCCATAGCTCATCATCATTTACCTAATTATATATATATATTTGTTTCGGGATATACAACAACATTTCCAGACACACCCAAAACCTAAGAAAATGTCCCACGCATTTCCCTGAGATGTCTCAGATACGCGCCGCTGCAGGAGAAGGTCGGCGAAGAGCCACGGAAGCGCGCCTGGCTTCGAGTGAACCTTTCGCAACGAGGCGGTTCGAGCAGTCCGGCTATGCCAAGAAGCACAGCTATCACTTTTGCCTTCCGGTGCCCGACCAAACATAGCTGGCTGGAAAATTCCCGAATCTAGTTCGGTGATGTTCCCATTAAAACTACTTAAAACCTCAATTTTGTTTGGGGGATTCCCAGCCAGCAATGTTTGATTACTGGAGGATACCAGTTAAGGACAAGAAACGATAGGATTTTAAAAGTATATTATATATATAATGAATTAAAATGATTGAAATATGCTTTGGTGATTAAACATGGAATATGGATATCCGGATATCCAAAAATAATTCCAAGAATCAAAATTGCGGACCAGATTGGAGCTACACATGGGGTTTTGACAACAAAGATGGGGTTACAGGAGAACCGACGAAAAAGAGGATTCGGGCCAGGATTGAATTTGTCAAACCTGGTGGTAACCACAGGTTGGGTTGGCGAATTGTTCATGATCTATTTGTTCATGGCAAATCTGTCATTGATATATACAGACATATACAGCCAGGTGAACAGTGTCCAGTTAAATGGGGATTTACACTGTATACAGTATACAGTCAGTAACTATATGTAACTACCATTTTTTTGGTGGGGACCTGCATCCACAGGCGAACAACCCTTGAGCATTTTCTGCTCTTCTCTTCCTATTGGACTGTGTGTAGCTTGGCCATGGCAGGATGGCAATCGATGGGAACCACACAGGTAGGGTGGATTGCGGTTGAAATGTTGTGACTCTGCACTCACTTTGAGTATCAATGGTGCGTTCTTGTTTGTCCAACGGATTGCTAGATTGTACTTTAGGCCATATACACAAGAGACACGAAATCAAAGTGTGCTATATAGTCATGGAACAGACTCGAAGACTTTTACTATTGGAATTGATCAGTAATGTCATTTGGTTGTTCCGTGCCACGACTGCGTTTTATTATGTGGCAACAGCCCATGCTTCCAGCTCATCCCTTTTTCTGGAGCCGTGTTTTGTGTCCGGTATATCTTTGAATCATCTCATCTTCTCCAGTTATGATTGACCTGGTTTCTTCACTGTTTTCACCTATGTCAGTGGTTTAATTTATTCCCTACCCAGCTTCGCCAGATGCCGGTTGAAGATGGTTGAAGAGAGAGTATCATGGCTGCCTCATGGCGCAACTTGTCTCAGGTGGCTGCCTCTCCGCTCCTGACCTTTGCTGCATGCTTCACTTCCCAGAGCAGGTCCTGCAGACTTGCATGGGGCTGGAAGCTACAATCACCACAGAAATCAAATGCTATGGACCAATGTAGCCACCACTTTTGTTGGATTTAACCACCAAAATTGCGATTCCATCGTTTTGTTGCGGAAGACTTGCAACTGTTCTGGAGCAAAGATGACGAAAAAGATTCGATTCCTCATCGCCAAGTCTCCAAGATCATGGCCCTTGTGGCCAGCTTCCTCGCTAGCAGATCATCGCTGTTTGGCCAGCGTCTTTTACACAGCCACTTTGCCACTTCATCGCGAGCTCGCCAGCGTTCTGAGCCGCTCTTTACCACGCTGGGCCCAAACCCTTGCTAGCTCGCCGAAATCGAACCCGATTGGAGGCAAAATGTCAGATAGAATGTCAGGTGAAGGGAGGATGTCAAAATGTATTTCAGGTAACGTTTGAGACAGAATGCCAGATAAAAAGCCAGATATATAGCATGTCAGATAGAATGCCAGATGAAATTTCAGAATATATGTCCGCTCAAATGCCAGATGATTGCCAGCAAGAATGTCAAAATATACGTCAGATAGAATGCCAGGAAAAATGCGAGAAAAAATGACAAAGTGAGTTGTTTCAGTGCGTATTGTATAATATATATATATGTCTACACCTACACGCAACATCAGTGCTATATATTCTTTTCCATTGTGAAAATTGTGCCATTTACCAACCATGTATTCCAAGTTTGTCGGAGGGAGATCAGCTTTGTATGTACTTTGTTTTTGTTTGCCATTGGGGGTGTTCTCCACACAGAAATGTGACGGAACCTGGCTGACTTCGAACCTTTCAGTATATTGGTGAGAATTTCAACATGTAAGTTTGGGGTGATGTTTTAGCTATGATATCTTGGAGAGAGTGTTTGCCAGTGCCCACAGATACATTGAGAAAGACGGGTTGACAGTTGGCAGCTACATAATAGGCATATTTTTGGAAAATGTTAGGAATTAGGATCATACAATATCATACATCTGATCAATGTTGCTATTGAACAATCAAATTGCACGGGTCCTATGCGATGTGCTTTGAGTCTTTAAGGGGCCCGTGACAGGCCGATGTCCTCCATCGTCCAGAAGGCCCAACCTTGAGTAAACCCACAAACAAAAATCATGTTTGTTAGATATCGGGTGACACATTCAGATGGCATTAGCGGTAATTTTCTAGGGAGGGCTATTTTTGGTGGGATTTTGTGTGTGTGTTTTTTGGGATGTTTTTTTGTTTTCCAGCCTAGCTTTGTGGCTTTTGTGGCTTTACCATGCTTTACCTATCTATCTATCTATCGATCTATCTAATCTAACCTAATCTAACCTAATCGTATCTTATCTGATCTATCTATCCAATCTATCTAATCTATCTAAATCTAAATCTAAACTAATCTAATCTAATCGAATCTAATCTAATCTACTCTATCTATCTAATCTATCTAATCTATCTAATCCATTCTAATCTATCTAATCTATCTAATATATCTAATCTATCTAATCTATCTAATCTATCTAATCTATCTAATCTATCTAATCTATCTA
>Ga0126342_10016123_pt1 | contig 13048 bp, 13 predicted proteins | sample Cyp1metagenome_FD_92528 | JGI IMG/M metagenome (GOLD analysis project Ga0126342, IMG submission 92528) | Coral microbial communities from Lord Howe Island, Old Settlement Bay, Australia - Cyphastrea 1 metagenome | ecosystem: Host-associated > Invertebrates > Cnidaria > Coral ... | reverse complement strand
GATGTGAAGATGAGAGGATGTGAAGATGAGAGGATGTGAAGATGAGAAGATGTGAAGATGAGAAGATGTTTTACAGGCCCCCACTATTGGAAGAACCCTGCGCTCAGACGCTCTCGGGAAAAAGATGCAGATGGCTGAAAGTGATCAAAACCAACAAAAACATTGGAAAAACCGGCAAAAACCTTGGAAAACCAAAAAAAACATTGGAAAAAACAAAAAAAGCAAAAAGAACAATTTTCAGAGAGTCTTGGCTGGGACCCCCCCTCTCCAAAGAGTCTAGAAATATTGCTTTTTTTCCAAGGTTTTTTTTTTGTGGTTTTCCAAGGTTTTTGTAGGTTTTTCCAAGGTTTTTTTGGTTTCTGCAGGTTTTTCCAAGGTTTTTCCCAAGTGTGGGGTACTGCAAGGAAACTGGCATGAATCACAGGCAAAGCTGTCAAAGTGCCTTTGGGAGTGCAGTAAAACATCAGTAAAAATCAAAAGATCATCTTAAATTATGGGAAAACTGCACTCCCAGGGGCTGCCTTTCTGTAAAATTATACGTTACACATGTTCTTCCAGCGCATGTGGTTCCTTGATGAAGCACAGTAAATAAAGCTTCTGGTTTGTTGTATGAAGCCCCCCAAAACATGACATGTTGGAAACTTGAAAGTTTCAGGGTGGACATCTTATATATAAACAATGTTGGAAATTGTTTTCTTTTTTTGATGCTTACCACATGTACACTAAAACATATTGGGCACAGGAACAAACAATTTTGTGTGGGTTTCAGGTCTGTGTTCTGAGGTTTGTCTTTTGTTTTTGACTGTGGAAAACGAAACGAAACATATCTATAGATATATATAAAAAAGGTTCATGCGTTGTGTGAAATTGAAATTTACGGACGAAGATGTCTGCAATTTAGGGACGGAGATGTCTGAAATTTCGGGTGAAAGATGTGAGTTGTCACTGTGCATCTGAGAGTTTGAAAAATCATGCCTCAGCTCTTGGCCTATCATGGCAACCACAAGACATGTGGATGGAAGCTTTCATGTCACAAGATTGATTCACTCTTTTGTGACTCAAAGTCCGTGTTGGGCCAGATTTCACTCATTGCATATGATTGAAGATTATCGATTTTCTGTATTGTTGTTGAAACTGTTCTCATGTTTCACACGTTGTGATTAGAAAGGGATTTAGATTTTGTCTTTTCACCGAACTTCAAAATTTGATTCACTCTGGCTGAGCGCCAGGGCTTATGGATTCCTGCGGTGGTGTCATCGCGCAGAGAAAATCATACATATAGAAACAGAAGCAAACGTCAAACACCAAAACAGATTCAACATGTTGGTGCAAGAGAATCGCATGGTTCACCTATAGATGCCAAGCGAAAGCAAGAACATGCAAAAGGTTGGAGGGCGCTCCTTCAAAATTATAGCTCAAGAACACGATGCAACAAGAACATGTCCGCAAGAGAAGGTAAGCAACACACGAACGCACGAACTTCGCATTGACAATGTTATATATATATATATATTAGGGGTTGCCTCGGCCTCTTTATTTGATGTCTCTGTGAGGATCCCAGAGCGATTCATAAAATCCCCAGGGCTGTTCCTAAAAACCTGAGAACTATTCCCAAACAGTTCAAAACTATTTCTAAAAAATCAAAACTATTCCAAAAAAACTCAGAACTATTGCTAAAAGGCCCAAAACTATTCATAAAAAACACAGAACTATTTACAAAGGACACAGAACTATTCATAAGAGACACAACATGATTCATAAAAAAACACAGAACTATCCATGGCATAGAATTAGTCATACAGCTAGGGCCAGACCAACCAGACCTATACATAAAAGCACAGATGACTCACCTGTTCATCAAAAACAAAACTATGTTGATTCAGCATAGCAGTATGCTATCACCATGACAGACCAGACTAACTTGTACAAATTTAAGAGTTTCTTATGTGCTAACACCTACAAAACACAACTGTGCCCAACAATGCCTGGCATTTCTGTTTTCCCCTTGTATTATGGCATACACGCAGAGGTTTCTTAGGCCTCATCCATGGCTACTAGCATTGTTTTTATGTACGAGATTTGGAAGGCAACCACTAAACAGACCTGAGCATGACCATGATGGGGTCAGCTATGAGTATGTATGCTCCTCGTTTGTGGAATGACTAGATGGGTGACCAGTTTCAGTGATTATCCAAGATCTTCAGGGTTGTAAAAGGGTGACCCTTACCTCCCTAGAATTGAGCCAGCCAAACGAATCTGTGAACCTCAAGGGCCTCTTCCCCCTTCCTAAGTTCTGTCACCAATACTATCCCCACAACTGGTATAGTGTTGAGCCAGTTAGTTCAGGGTTTTGGTCTCAATCGGAGACATCTTTGGTGCAAGGACGGTGGAGCAGAACAGCAAAGGAACAGTAGAACTAGAACTTGCCTGACCACAAAAAAGGTTTCGAAAGAAGGATCTGTACATACTCCAGGGCCAAGATTTCACAACAGAGGGGGCAACATATGCCAGCCAATCGCTGCCACTTCCAGCATGTTCAGGCTGAGATATGGCTGGGAGAAAAAAAACCTGCAGATTAGCAACATCACACCAACAAGACCAGCTCAGAAAGAGGGCAACATACACAGCTAGTATGCACTTCAGGTCCTAGACAATCCTGTCAAACACTGGCGCTGTGTATTTCTTGGGATGGCATCCGGAAGCATGTCATCCGTTTCGGATGATACTTCGTTTGACTTGGAGGTGGAGGAGTGTGAGCTTCTGTGTGATTTGAAGGAGGTGAGTGTGCAGGAACCGCTTCTTGTATGCAAATAACTGAAATATGGCTGTCCCAGGGTTTGATCCCATCGGAAAAAATGGAATTGGTTCGGTTTGGCTACTGCAGGGGTATGTAGACTTTGATTTCAGTATAAATAATACAATATGATTCGATATGATAGATGGTGTAGTGATATTTTCTATGTGACCATGTGTATATTCTTAATTTATGGATGGTATTAGTATGAACGATTTTGATCATGATGTGGTGTGACGCAGGTGGTATCGGCATCAGTATTTGTATGTGCTTTTTGTATGATGATGTCAGTTGGTTTGCTTCAAATCATGGAAATCACATGATGCATGCATTTGGCATGCAGGATACAGGAACTCTTTGAAACTAGTTCACTTCAATTTTATGTGACATGCAAAATCCATGTGTTTGTGTGTACGACATGTTGGACACAGTTCCCCATGCAAGACAGTGAGTGGCCCAGATCAGTGGAACCAGATTCTACAACATGGTGGAAGGTCAGAGTATTGCGGCAGTAGTTAAGCTAAGGAAACCTATGCCAGTGCTTGAACTCAAACATTTTCATGATAGTGATGACGTCCGGCCTCACTACTTGAAATGGGCGGACTTGCTTGCCTACGTCCTTGAGATGTTCAAACTGCCACTACCTCCCCAGGAGCGTATGTTGGGCCGCCTTCCAGAGAATCTCAGCTGAATTGAAATCAAAGTGTTCTTACTACAGTGTACAGCTGCTACATATGGAATGGTGCGTCATTTTGCAGCACAGCATTTCATCTCACATTTGTTCACTAGTCCAAAAGTTTGACAACAAATTTCGAAACATATCATACTGTCCCCAAAACTTGATTCCCAAAGTTTTCAGATAAGCCCAGCCACAAGCACGTCATTTTCAATCATTGTCCCAATGGTTGCAAGATGGTGTTAGGTGAGATGATATGTGATAGTAGGTCTCAGTCATCCCAAAAAAGCAGAGGCGGCCTCTTTGATTCCAAAAGTGGTACTTTCAAAATAATTGTAGTTACAGGCCGCGGCCCACTTCCTGTATAATTGGGTATCTGTTTCCGTATTGTTACCTGACCCATGTTTACCTCCTCCTGCACTTCCAAAAAATCCTATTACTGGGATGACTGCTGTCCATACTAAGACTCCGCTCGAGTTCATGCTCTATGGAAAGTTGCGTGGTGAACCTGTGGGCCTCAACTTGATCCCGGGATATGTGGCCAAGGTCCTGAAGCTCAAGTGCCTCTGATTATTTTTATGTAACCACAGCTAGTGCAGGAGGTTCCTTACCCCACGCGAATTACATGACCAAACCGAGCAAACCAATCTGAAGGGAAATGGTGGTCAAAATGTTTTTGTGTCCCATTCATTGTTTGCAGTTGTTGCAAAGATTTGCTTGAGGGTGTGACAAACTGGATGGTTACAATGACAGCTATATAGTGACAAAAATTTTGTCAAACACACGCACACACACACACACCGTGATAGTGGTACTGGTACCGAGCTGATACCCCAGTAACAATTTGTTGTGGCATTTGTTGCGCATTGCATATGGCATATTTAGGATATTTAAGTTATGTAGTTGGTAGTTATGATGACCGACCACAACACTTGTAGAAGGCAATGATTTGGCGGTATGGTATGGTATGATTCACAGTATGTATGACGTATGATCAATGACCGGTGGTATTATCACTTTCTGGCTCTCATTTCCTAGTTCCTATGTGAAAACCCAGGTGTAGACGCAGGTTGAAAGCCACACTGCACTGCATGTGGCATGCACTTTCGCAAACAATGCAAGATTCAGTGCAAGATTCAATGACTGTTTGCAGTGTTCTTTTCATATGAATCAATGCGCCATTTTCCAAGTTTAAACCAATCCTTATCCCTACACATTTGAAACTACTGAGATTTCTGATATTGATACCAAGACCAAAAGACTTTCTGACTCTGACAAGCAGTATTTGATTCCAGTTTGGTTTTTGCACTAAGTTCCCGTGATTGGGGACTTCCTCAAAGCCGGGGTCGCTACTACATCATCATGGTGGAGACTGAGCTTGCTACGCAGGAAAGGTTGGACTACATCTTCGACACTGTGCTCAAGGAGTCGGTTTTGCCACCCTTTCAGGTACAGAGCCGAACCTCCACAATTGCCAAAAGCAGGGAATATGTGGCGAAGGTTCTGAAGGAGAAGGACCTGCTTCCAACGTTCCCGCCTCCTTCCCAGGATTGGCTGGTGGCTGGATTACGGGTATCAGGGGGTGAGGATCGAGGGAGTGACGGCAGCGGGTTGCCAATTTTCAAATAAAATTCCAAAGATTTCCAGAGGCTCCCCAATGTCCCCTTCATAAAGTCGAATCAGAGCGATTCCTGAATTGCCCAGAGCTATTTCTAAACATTTCAGAGCGATTCCAAAATCACCAAACTTTTCGCCACAGCTTCAGAGCGATTCACCAAATTCACAGAGCAATCCATACATTCCATTCCAGACAACTGGAGACCTGGGATTCTCTATTTGAAAACTTGCCCTTCCCTTTTAAATCCTTTAGGATGGCATTCGGGCCAACACCATCATGGAGATGGCCGAGAAGGCTAAAAAGGGTTTGAGGCTCGGGAAGTCAGATGGCCCAGCCATCTACACCAAAGTGAATGATGTGAAGGCCCTTGGCCTTAACAAATGAGAGAAGGAAGCTTTGAACCTCAACTACGGTTCTTTGGTGGTGCCTGGACTCAGTACACATGTGGTTGAGTGGTTGACTGATGCAAGATATTTTTCAAAAGGATTTTACCTCCCACTGGACTCACACACCAACAAACTTGAGAACCATTTCATGTCACATCGGTAGTCAAAGTTAGACGGGCAGCCATGAGTCATGGAAAAGGTGATGTTAAATTTGAACTGATTATTTCTATTGAAACTTGAAACTTCTTTTTTAACTTACCTACATTTGCTTGCTTACTTACATCTCTTTTTTATTAGTCCAAATTGTGAGTTCAAAAAAAGTTGCTATTTTTTTTAAAGATCAAAAAATACCATAAAACTTAGCCATGATTAGGAATCGCTCTAAACCGCTCTGGACTATTTAGAACTGTTTCCAAAGTATGTTTAAGGAATAGCTCTTAATCGCTCTGAGCTATTTAGAACCATTCAAACCATTTTCCATTTTAGGAATCGCTCTAAATCGCTCTGGACCGCTCTAGAGCTATATGAAAAAAATGTGTTTTTTTGAGAAATCGTTCTAAACCGCTCTGAACTATTAAGGGCTATTTCTAAAACCATGTTTGGAAATCGCTCTAAATCGCTCTGAACTACTCAGAGCTTTTTCTAAAATCATGTGTTTTTTTTACAAAAAAAAGTTAAGAAACTTGTTTTTGAACTGTTTTTTTAATAAGTTAACATGTTCACTTAATAACTGACAACTTAACTCTTTTAACTATACTTTTTTCTAACTTATAGCGAAAGTAAGTAACTTTGAACTTATGATATTTTTAGTTCTATTTATTACTTATAACTCAAAACTTGTAACTTCCAACCTATAACTCCTACCTTATTTGCAGCTTTTGACTTACAACTTTACCGATACCTTGTGTAATGCAACTACCGTAACAAGGTCAATTTGGAACAACCAATTTATATTAACCTGTGAAACCTTCAACTTGACTTAACCTCAAACTTCAGTTAAAAAAAATGATATTTTCGTTCATTTGCATCGATTGGAAAGGCTGAAAGGTATCAAAGTAAAAATAGTTCAAGTCCTGGATGATAAACCATGAGAATGATTGGAACATTAACATTGAATATAACACATTTCCACTCCGGAAAATCTTGGTAGACATTTTGATGAGAAGAAACACATGCATGTAGATGTACATCATACATCTGCCCGCAAACAAGATTGCCAACAATAACAACAAAGGCAACATGAACAAATAGGAAGGCAGCCAAAAGGTGGTTGATACTACTTCTTTCGTGGTTAGGATTTTTGACGACTCATATGATGATATGATTCAATGACTCGACTTATCTATTGAGGGTTTTAGGATATTTTACTTTACCAAAATGAAAATGTCGCAGATATGGTGTGTTGTACAAAATGTGTTTCTGTAGCCGAACGATAACTATAACTGTCTTTGGTTTGATTTGATGCTCATAGAGTCTTAAGACCAAGTGTACACACAGGTCTCAAAATTTGCTACACATGTGCTGGAACTCCATTTGAATTTGTAAATATGGAGGCCCAAAATCCATACCTTTCTCAATCAATTTCTTGTTTTAACAATTGTTCTAACTCCTGCGGCCAACTTTGATTTGACAAATACATGCGCGCATGCTATTACATCCTGTGTAGAACCATAGATATTTGCATGTTTCTACTTGCGCAATCAAAAATTCATTCAGGCTTGCCTTGTATCCAAATCCCCGACTGTTTTCTGATAAAAGAAAAACCGAAATAGCAAACAGGAAACAACAAGACATCGAAAGTTTTGGCGAGTGAGTTAAAATGAAGAAAATTGCTTACGTGTTTTCATTTGATTTGCAAATCATGGATTCTTGAGACAAGTTGAAAATTACAGCTCTGCAGATCAGCTACAATGGTATTGTAAAACCAGTTAGCTCCAAAACATCTTTGAGCTTCCATGTAGGCAAGTCCGCTTTGCGCAGAATATCAATGACATGGATGCTCTGCATAACCAAAGCCCACACCTGTTTTTTCTTCATCAGCTTTTTAAACAACTACTTTGGAAACATTTGTTATGCTTCGATTATTGATTTTGTTTTGTCTAGTTTGATTTGAAGGATACTTTTTCCATTTACATCTTGCAACTTATGTTTTGTTTGATAGATATAATCTTTGTTAACATTGCTTTTTTGAAATTGTAGTTAATGACTACTTATGTTATGTTCCTTATGTTTCATATATTTTGTATGAAGGACTGAGGGATCTGAGTGGATCTGTTTTTGGGATCGGCTTGGCATGCAGTGTTCGCAGCCAGGCCCTAGACAGCGGGTTGTTTCCCGACAGCAAGGCTGTGATGGGAAAATGTTAAAGAGACGTGATGTGGCCATGTAAGGCCATGGCAATGTGATGCGTGGGATGCTGCCCCAGGAGCCATAGTTCCGCTTCAGGCACAAAAATGTGGCAAAAACATTTTGTAGGAGAAACACAAAACAAGAGGCCAGGTGAATGATTTGGTTGGAAATTGTTTTGATTCAACTACTTTATTTTTTGATGTCCTAATCATAGATGTGCTGACAGTGGTATGAGCGGCTACTGGGCGAAGCTTGAGAGTTCACATGGTCAGGGCGATCAAAACAAATCACTTGCTTGCAGGGGCTGCTGGGGTGGCAGCTTTTGGGGTTAACGCTGTTGAGCCCAAGACTGGGAACTTACTTATTGATTGACTGCGCAAAGGATTACCCAAGCCTTTGGGCGACCACCCTTCATACGACCAAGCGAAAATCGTATGAATGCCAGAGTGGGCGGCTCAATGGTTGTGTTTGGGCTGCAGCTAGGTGATACACCTGTGGTGGCACATCATATAATAGTTAATATACGCAGAACAATTAAACAACCAGTAGTTCTTCACTACTTTGTGTTTATGACTGGAATTGTATATCCGTTAGCCCCTTGGTTTTATATAATAGGCCAATGGTCTCAATATTTTATAAACAATTCTTTGTTATTTAAAACCAGCTCTTAGTATTTGAGAGATACCTCTTAGTATTTTATAAATAGCCCTGAATGGTTTATAAATAGCTCTTATTTTGTTAGAAATAGCTCTTAGATTTTTAGAAATAGCTCTACATGTTGTACAAACAACTGTGCATATTTGAGAAATAGCTCTGAATATTTTAGAATAGCGCTAAAAGTTCACAGACAAACAGGCCCAAGCAGGTCACAATATATATACATATATTACATATCATATTTTTCATATACATATGTGTTTCTAGCAATACTTTTTGCGCATTTTTTCAATTCAGCGGCAATATTTCAAACCTATATCCACAAAAGCAACCAGAAGTCGGTTGCCGTTTCATTCCAAAACGACGGGAATATCATGGTTTTCGTGTTTCCAACATATGTTGATTCTAATGCCAGCAACGTGAAAAACATAGAAACATGAGAATCACTATAACATCCCAAATTTACTCCCCGGACTAAATCATCATTTACTGGTAGGAGTAAATCATCGTTTACTCCTAGGAGAAAAAATTGCTCCCTGGACTAAATTTACTCTTTAGTCGGGCTGCCGGACTAAATTTAGTCGCAGACTAAACCCGAAATCATTGTTTTGGAGTAAATTAGTCCGGGACTATTTTTAGTCGGATTGGATCTATCAGGTAGCTGACGTCAAGTGACTCAGCAAAACACATGTCACCGAGGACTTTCATGCTTTTGCTTGCACAACCATGTTGAGGATCAGATCCCAAGTTGTGACTGGTGTTACACAAAGTCATCAATTTTCTTTGTGTGTCAAGTTTTCACTGGCCACCATTTTCGAGCCCGTGCTGCCAGTGAAATTTCTTGGACCACAAACTTGATTTCACCTTTTCCGGCTGCTCTGATTGTTCAACTTGAACTACATGGCCTTTTTCGAGCCCTGGCTTGTCAATACTATGGCTGAGACAGCGGACCCCCCTGCCCAAAATCCCAATGAGTTAGATGAAGCTGAATTTCGCGAGCTTCCACGAAGATCAGATTGCTCCTTCCAGGAGCCACAGTTCTCCACCAGCTGCTGCATTTAGTATGTGGTTTTCACCGGGGCAATGTTGAAGCAGGCGCAATTCGCATCCTCACCGACCGTGACTCGTTGCCAATTGGTCGCCTCATCAGAAATCTTACCTGGCCCAGACTACTCACAATTGAAATTTGTGAAATGTCCTTGTACCACCAGGCTTGTTAACATTTTCGTGCCCTCCTCATCACACCTGAGGAGCAGGAAGTGAGAGATCATTTCCTCGTACTTGTTTCTTTGGCCTATGTTTCAGCATTTACTGTCCTGGAAGCCAGCCAACGCCGGGTCCGTGACCTCGAGTTTCAAGTGAGTTATTTTCAGCAGCGACTTTTAAGCAGCGACTTTTAGCCATTGGAAACCATTGAGTGAATGGTGCTCCCTTGCGACACCCAGTGACACCAGCTTCGATTTCTTGGGATTTTTGGACAGATGATGACGCCAGACAAGAGTAGCGGATCCTCAACTGACAAATTGCATTTTCGACGCTTCCTTTTCTCCATATTCAACTCAGACCTCGTGTGAACCCCGCGGAACAAAACACCGAGCAAGTTCTAGCGTCCACTTTTCCCCGGGGGTATAGCGCAGTGGCCACAAACACTTGCCAAGTGGCATTGAATTGATTGTCAAGTCGTCGACACATAGCACATGAATTTTGTAAGTTTCTGAATACATGTGTTAGCATGGTACATGTCACGTGGCCTGGGCGTTTGTAAGTCACACAGAGCTGCATTTCAAAGGAGAAATGGTGGCATGTTGAGTGACAGCAGAGGCTTGCAAGTTCTAGGTCAAGGTCAGATATGCAACATTCACAGACACATTAGTTTTGGGACGCCAGCTGCCAAGTGGCACTGTATTGGGCTTGAGCAGAAACTTTAAATTCATGTGTCCACTTGGCTCCAGGTGCGGGTGCGCTGGTCAGATAGAGCATTTGGCCCCATCAGGAAATAGTAAGGTGCAATTTCCCAGTCAGCATTGGATCATGTCCCATTAGCTTTTCACACCTTTAATACACCTTCGTACCGGAGGCCTTGAGCCCAGCTCGATAAAAGGTTTCGTGCCCAACCGTTTTTTGGTGGAGCGCCTGTGGTTTCTAGCCATACTGGCTGGCTACTTGACTGACTATTTGGGGGGCAACATCGGGCCGTGGCTACCGCATTGGTAGCGGAGCGCGTTCCGATCCCGGACCGCTCCATCGACTTTACCTTCCTCGCTGTTGCCGAGCTCTACGGTGCCTTCACCTTCAACTACGGCGTACCGCGAGAGGAGCCGCTCTCGGGACCACACGTCTAGTGTTGGACGGAGCTCTTCGACCTGGACATCGCTTACAGCACCAGCTGCTGCTTCCTCGAGCTCTACTTCCGGGACTTTGACACCAGGGACTCCTACGGCATCCACTCGGACTTTGACTCCTACCCAACGACTTTCCCTTGTGGATTGCGATCTGCTCATTGTCATGCTGGAAACTAGGACAAAAGCAAAGCAGTTGTACCAGGTTAGCAGGTTGATCAGCGACTTGCCTGCACTGGGTGACAACCCGACAAGGGAGGAGATCGGTCTCAACGCCTGGAAGAAACTGATCTTGGATTCGCCAGCACTGGGTCCTCGACTTCTTTTCACTTCAAAAAAACTTTGAATTGACCGTGGTTGCTCCAGAGAGGAAGTGATCCTGCGGAACAACTTTTGCCTTTGGGGTGAGATCTACTTGATTGAGCCCAATCTGACACTCTTTTTCTTCCAGCTCTACTTTGGTAAGTTTGTCTTTTTGCTGATCGTCTTAGACGTTTTACAGCTCAAGGCCATTTTGGCAGAGCCCTTTTACCAGTTTTTCTTGCAATCGCTCTACAACAGGAGCAATGGAGAATCGTCAAACAGCAGAGACAGTTCCTGGATGGGGCGGAGATCCGAGAGGATGGAGAAGGTATCAAAGAGAAGTGAGTTGGTTTGTGATGGGGACAAAGCCATCAATGCGAAAGTATTTGGCACCTCGTCGCATTGCCAAGCTCACTGGGCCAGCGAGGCTGCTTGCGATGGGATGGTCTCAACAAGACTTTCAAGGTGTTGATGCTGTCAACTGTCAACCAGTACCTGAAGAAGCTGAGCAAATCACCGCTGGTGAGACGCAAGCTGCCCAACACTGCCGCTGTGATGCAACAGTACTTTGGATTTCGCCGTGAATCCATGGAAACCATACCCCACTTCCTGGTGAGGGAGAGTCTTCACTTTGAAGAGTTTGTGGAGGCACTTCACTTGCTGAAACAGGAAAAGGATGGTGCAATGGATGAGGTCTTCATCCCACCTTTGGATGAAGAAGAGAGCGATGATGATGACGATGGTGAGACGCAGAGCCCCACACCCAAGAAGAAGTCCGACTACAAGCCAGTCCCTGCAGAAGATCCTGATGATCCAACTCCTGCGCCTGCTGCTGGTGGTGGTCGACCTACCTCGTCTACTTCGCCTACTTCGAGCATGGACTCCTTCATCCTGGAGCAACTACGTGGATGGCGGCTTCTAATGGCTGCTCTTTCACCTGAAGAGTGGCGATCGATCTTGGCTTCGACTGGAAATCGCCTGGACTATGTCTCCGTGATGTCCGCCCTGGAGATCCTCTATGACGAGCACTTCAGCCGAGGTCGTGGCCAACAAGGTTTTGGAGCTCATGGACAACAACCTTCCACTCACGACTTCAACATGGCGGAGAACGAGGCCTGGGATGATGATGATGATGATGAATCCTGGTCTTCTTGGTGGATGATGCCTGTCCATGAGGAGGAAGAGAACATGGAGGACTACGGCAGTGCTCCACCTGCTGCCGAACCACCTGCTGAAGAAGGAGAGGCCATGATGGCTGATGCCTCAAACGTTCATGGTCTCAGGCTCAACGGGCCACTCAGGTCATGAAGAAGGACAGGGGATTTGGAGCTGCTTCAGCTTCAGGCTCTGGTGCTGCTGGACAACAAGGCTGCTTCATTTGTTGCAGTCATCAACATTTGGCACGCCAGTGCCCTGACCGAAATGCACCCTTTCGTTTTGGGAAGGGCAAACACGTCCACTGGGGCGAGATGGGCAATGGCTCTGACTACTACGATGATGGCTCCTACGTCATGGTCTTACCGGCCTACAAGGGAAAGAAGGGAAAAGGTAAGGGCAAATCGGCATACTGGATGCCGGAAGATGGAACCACCTATGCTTTCACCGGCAAGGGCTTTGGCAAGGGAAAGCACTCCAAGAACCGTCAGAAAGTCAATGCCTACGCCATGGACGCCTACGACTACAATGGGATTGAATTTGAAGCTCAAGCTGCTCAACACGGACCACCTCACCAAACGAAGAACCCGGTCATCCAGCCAACGGCTGCCCATGGGATGATGGACTGTGGAGCTACTTGTTCCGCTAGACCTGAACGATCCATCCAGAACTTGGTGACCGCCATCTTAGCCAAGGACAACTCTGCTCGAGTCACCGTGAACGGCAAAAACAGACCGCGCTTCAGGTATGGGTCAGGTAAGTGGGAGAAAG
>Ga0126342_10016122_pt1 | contig 13049 bp, 21 predicted proteins | sample Cyp1metagenome_FD_92528 | JGI IMG/M metagenome (GOLD analysis project Ga0126342, IMG submission 92528) | Coral microbial communities from Lord Howe Island, Old Settlement Bay, Australia - Cyphastrea 1 metagenome | ecosystem: Host-associated > Invertebrates > Cnidaria > Coral ... | reverse complement strand
TTTTGATATGGTTTCAGTTATGATTTTGATATGGTTTCAGTTATGATTCTTGATGTGGGTCAAACTTGTGATTTGAAGCCAACCCATCCGAACCATATCCAAAATATTCCAAAATCGTATCAACACCATATCAAAATCGTATCAAAAGCGTATCAAAATCGTATCAAAATCATATCAAAACATATCAAAACCACAAAAACCTTCGACAAATCGACCAAAAACCAGTCCCTGGGCTGTTTCTGTTTCTTTTTTTGAAGCTAACTCACTGGAACCATATCAAAATCATATCAACATCGTATCAAAATCGTATCGAAATCGTATCAAAATCGTATCAAAACCATATCGAAATCACAACCCCAAATTCAAAGCATATCAAATTCATATCGTCAAATCGTATTCAAAACCATATTAAAATCGTAAAGAACATATTTCCTGAATTCCGCATCCTAGAGGGATTCCGGGCTGGTAATTCTAGTTTGTGGTCCGCTGAGCTGTTATGCGTTCCCTGAGGCGAAGGATTGTTTCACCACTGCTGGCAAAGCCATGCACAAACTCACCGGCACACAGGACTGCAATCCATAACAGATCTGCATAGGATTCACTTGATTTTGTGGCACTGTAGCTTGATCCAAATCCAGGTTTTTCATGGTTTTTCCAGGTTCATAGGTTCTAGGATCAGGGCAGCCTTAATTACAGCTATTCTGATGGTTGATGCTTGCTGAACCAGGACACAGCTTCAGCTCTGATGCTGAACCGCTGCCTCTTGACTGAACAAAACGCTCTCAGCTGTTGCAACAGACTGACTCCTCTTTCGAACCTGTCAAGATCGGACTTTGGTTTCGCATTGCCTAAGGTGCGTCATATTTGGAAATGCCGCCGCCCGAAAACTGGGATGGGGTCACTTGGCATTCTCAGTGACACCATGTGCCACCACTTTTGCCACCGCCGCTTTTGGCAGATGTGAGTTCAGGGGCAATTTCGGTGCTGTGGTGCTTCGAATGATGCATGCACAAATTTTCATTTGTTCATCCTCATCACTATCCCGTCCAACTGCAAAATCAGACCTGGCATACTGGCATACCTGGTCGATATTTTGAAGTGAGAACAGACCAAGCGGGTGCAGCAAGCGCCCCAAGATGGTAAGGTCCAGAGTCAGGAGCGGAATCGACAAAGCAGAAGGAAGTAAAATTCACTATAGTCGCTGTATCAACCCTTGTTGGCGCGTATTCAGGTTTGGGACCGCAGCAGCTGAACTCGACGACAGTAGTGTAGGTGACTCCGGCGGTAGCAAGTCTTTCCACTCTCCAGGCATTTCCATTTCAGATCTTTTTTTTTTTAAATATATATATATATATATTTATATATTTAGCATCTTATTCTAGGATGATGTGTCCATATGCTTCCCGTGGCAAGGCGATTCCATAAAGATCCATATTTAGATCGGGGATAATTCCAGTGGACGATGCCTGAGAAGATGCTGGAAGTGCCGGACGAGCACAAAACACCTGGAATCAAGAGGGCCTGTCAGCTAGTCGACAGGCTCTGCCAACCCAGCAATAACTTCTCCGTGTGAAATTCCTGTGTTTGCTTGGCAGTCATGAAGCTATGAAGATCTATGAAGATCTATGAAGATCTATATGGTCAGATTTTGTTCCCATGTTTGGTTTGACGGTGTCTGACATCACACGAGCCCTTCATATGCCGAGAGTTCACTTGATTCCAGGTGTCCATCATGGCATGTCAAACTCTACTCCAAGAGTTGTGCACATGAATCCCAGGAAGCACTCTGCGATCACAAAGGTGATAGGTTTTGGTGTTGAAGACCTGCATTTGTTGTCAAATCATGTCAAACGTGACTGGATTGTTTTAAAAGATAACCTGTGCGTTGTTTTTAAATGGTACATACCAAAAAGCTGGGTGGATGTGGGATCATTTGTAACCCAAAAACAGTTGAGCACTGCTTCTTATGTCGCTTATTTTGGTACAGTAGTCGTTCTGACCCCCACGCCAGACTCATTTGTTGGCGGCAAAAGGTACTAAGAAGAAGAAAGGCAGAGCGAGTCGTTGCTAGAAGATGTATCATGATGTATCCCCTTGAAGCAGTAACACGGGAAAAAGCTTTCTTGCAGACCTACTAGCGCAAGCTACAGCCTTGAGACGAACTGTTTTGATCTGTTTTGGCGATTTGTGGTCGAAGGGAACACCATGGAAAAGGTGCCGGCGTTGTATTGCGCTCGCGCGGGGGATATTTTTGACACAGGTTCAACAGTGTTAGGCCTGCAGCGAGGAAAAGTTGCGGTGCAAGATGAATGTCGGGAGGTCATCCCTTCTCCCAAGAAAACACAGCCCCAGATTCACAATGATTTACCACTCGCAATTAATTATTTCATAGTGCTGTTATTGCGCTCATGACGTGTCATGTCAGTGTTTGCGTAACCCCGTTATGGTTTTAGGTTCAGGCCCCTCTTGGCAGAGGAATTTTTGTTGTATGGAAGGGGCACTGCAAGATGGTGCAGCCCTAAGTAGCCCGGAAGATCCTGGGGCTATCCTGGGGTTGCGGCGCAGCATAGGCGTGTACAGGTGCCAAGGAGAGGGCAGTTGAAGAAGCTCCCGCATATGTTGATCCCCACCAGGGACATGGGAGAGGCGGAAGAGGAGCTGGAGTTCATGGGAGCTCCTACCGTAGCACAGATTACGGCAACAGCCAGCCCGGACAGGACTAGGAAGGCGTTGCTGGGGAAGTTCAGAGCGCCCACGGTGAAGCGCTACCCAGCGTACTGGCAAGGCTTCCGGAAATGGGTCGTGGCCACCTATGGGAGGCCCCCGTGTCAAGGGGAGCGCAGTTGGTGGACTACCTTCTTGCCTGGGAAGAAGATGGCATGGGGGCATCAGTCCCGCTGTCAGTGGGCAAAGGTGTTAGTTCGAGAAGTTTGCGAGAGGCGAGTGATGGATGACACGAAGGGGCATCGGCTCAGAGCAGGGGCCTTCGTGAAGCTTCTGAAGATCTGGGCATCGCTGAGGTTCGACGACGCAGCGCATGTGAGGATGGATATGATCAGGTCATACGACAAGAAAGTCTCTGCTTAGTGGTCCCGGCGGGCACCAGCCAGGGATCGGCCACGGGAAACTATGTGATGACCTACCAAGAGGCAATGTCGTGGAGGCCCTTTTGAACTTCCTCCTCCTGGCCATCCAGCACCCATGCTTGCCAGCTCTATGCGATCTCCCCCGGTCAATCCGGTTGAAGACTACGATGAAGCCTTCATCTCTCTCTCTGAGTCCAACTTCTCAACCTTCTTTCTCTTTGCGCTGACAGTTCCACGGCTTGTGGTGGCGCTGTCGCTTGATGAGCTTGAAGACCCAGCCGGCCATACCCGCTTGTCATAGATCTCCTCCTGCTGGTGGTTTAATTACTTGCCCACCATGCCCCTGAAGCTCGTCGCTGGCCTCAGCTTTGTCTTCCATTCATCCACCGCGGCATTAGCTTCTCTCTGCTCCACAGCCCATTTCTCGCATAGCCAGACCTTGAGGCCTTCCAGGATGGAGCCCTCGTCAAAGGCTAAGTAGCCCTTTCCTGCCTTTGACTGGGTCGGCAAATTTTGCCTGCATCCGGATGACCACTGCGTTGTACGTCCTAACGTGCTGGTCAGACCCTTCTGAATCCACCTCCCCAACAATTTGCGATCTGACTTTGGAACACCCAAAGCTGCCAGCCCACTCGGTAGCGTGGCACGCCCACACACGCCCACTATGTTCTGTCCAGAACCGTTCCCACCCATGGGGAATTAGGAGCTCCCCTTTTCGGTCTCTCAACTCCTACGTCACCTCCGTGCACCCCGTACGAGGTTGAGCCGGATGTGGGTGAGTACAACGAGATGCCGGCTGTGCTGGCCTGAGTTCACATCCTTTGCTGTGTTAGCAAATTTTTCCAGTGTTGTGACCCCAGCGTGGAACCACTTCGCTATCACATCTCCCGGCACCTCGTTCCTCTCAAATAGGCAAATCCGCGTTGCCCTTCTTAAGGGCAGCTTCCTTCTACTCATCAGTCTTGTGCACCCTTTGAGCCCGAACTGCGTTTGGCCGCCGTTTGGCCCTTGGCCTACCATGATCTCTCTACAGAACCCTATCCCCCCTTGAGGAGAAACCTAACCTTCCCATGGGCTCCATGGGATTCCCGTGCACTCCAACACACATGCGCTGATTTTCCGGGACGCTCTGGCTCAATCCTGCCAACTGTTGACTTGGTGGAGGTGTTGAAGGACCACCTCGGCATAGACAAGGATCCAAGGGCTGCTGAGATGGAATCGGAGCTGGACACCAAGGAGTGGAGGAAGCCGGTAGGGACTTCCTGAGTGGTTGGCAATAAGGCTGGCCTGGAGAAGATTGTGGGGACGCTTGATGAGAAGCTGATGCCAGCGAAGGAGTACGTGAAAAAGAAGCTCCAGGAAGTGGAGTCAGGAGACTACAGAGCGGAGGAGCTGTCGGAAGTGGTGAGCAGAGACGAGGTGGATCCAGATAGCCTGCTCCCCCGGTGGGACTCGAAAGGAAACCTGATGGTGAGGAGAGGTTCAACAAAGGCGAAGGAGCAGAGAACCCAGAGTCCCTCAGGCAGCGCCTCACAGGCATGCGCAATGCATACCAGATGGTGGCGCCCCGCCATACCAACCGCCCTGAGCTGCAGGGCGAATATGTGAAAGTTTTTGAGGACTTCAAAGACTACCTGCTTGGTGAGCATGTCTTTGGGTTGTATGCCAAGGACGCGGATAGCATGCAGGTTGGTGCTCTCAAATGAGCGGGCCATACGGAAGGAGGCAGCCAAGAGGATGAATCAAGACGGAACCGCGTTCCCTACAGCGCTTCGCCTGGCGTGGAGAGACCCGACAGCCAAGGACAGGCACTTCACCACCCCGCTGGCCTTATTTGCCAAGAGGCCCAGTGGAGTCCAACCACCAGGCCAGGGAGAGTATGGAGAAGCAAAGGAACAGAGATTTGAGGCAAAGGGTGGCAAAGACAAAGGCCGGGGAAAGGGAAGCAACCTGAAAGAAGTTCATGGTGCTGTACCTCTTCTCGGGAAAGAAGAGAAAGAATTCGCTGGTTTGGTTTATCAGGCAGCTTGCAAAGAAGTTTCGCTATGTGCTGGAAGTGATCGAGGTTGACCCCCGGCATAGTCGGAAAGCGGATTGCTCGCAACCAGAAGTACAGCGCAAATGGTTGCAGCTTATAGATGCAGGGCTGATGGACGCCTTGATCATTACCCCGCCATGTTCTACTTTCAGTAGAGTGCCTTGGGCAAATGAAGAGGGACCGTTCCCTCTGAGACCTTCAGAGTGCTTGAGAGGTTTCACATGGAACTTCAAAAAGAGGAGTCGAAAGGCCATGCTGGGAAACATCCTGGCAGATTTTTCTTTTGAGGCCATGAAGAGACAATTCCGGAGGAGACGCGGAAAGGTAGCCTTTATGGAACAAGCGGAAGATTGGGTAAGACAAAGAAGGACAGGATACCCGGACATCGCCCTGAGGGGATTTTGAGGTTGCCCGGGGTGCAGAGCGTAGCCTTTGCCCAACTTGATTTCGGATCCCCCAGCGTCAAGCCAACCATGTTCCTGATGAGAACGCAGGGACCCTTTCACCCGGAGATGTATGAAAGGCCTCCCACAATTTGATGCCCAGGGTTAAGCCCAGGAGTGGTACCTGGGGCCCCTTCCCAAGAAGGCAGGCCAACCGCCAACCCCTGACAACAGCAGCACAACAGCAGCAGCATGGCCACCAGCGCTCTGTGAGTGGGTCGCTATCCAGATCCTGGCCTCGTTCGGGCAGAACAGTGAGAAAGGGGGCAGCCAGGAGACAAAGAGTAAGAAAAGGACCTTTGAGGAGGACGAAGGTTCAGAAAATCCAGAAAAGAAGAGAGCTGCAGGGAGTGGCAGCAGGATACAGACCCTTTTGACCCAGGGAAGGGAGGAGAAGGCCCCCCAAGATGTTGCGTCTGGAAGGGTGCCAAGGTCCCTTTTCATGATGGGGGATGCCTGATGTCACCGGAGTTTCCGAGCTCTGCAGAAAAGATAGGGCTCAGAGCCAAGCTCAGGAGGCTGGTAGTGGAGGAAGCAGGAGGCGAATCAGCACTTGAGAGGGAATGTTTTTTTGCCATGGCGAGAGGAGAAAACGGCTGCAGGCTTGTGCAGAACAAGGGTTTGTAAGAGAGGCTCTTGCAGGCCATGGCAGAGTTCTGTGGGGATAAGGGAGGAGGAGTCCTTTCGGTAGCAGAAGGCCAGCCATTTAGGCTGAAGTTGATGGGAAGGCTGTTGGAGATGGCGGGAGACAAGGACTATGAGTTCTCACTCTGGCCGAGAGTGGCCGGCCACTAGGGGTGAAGCACCCGCTCCCGTGTACTCCAGTAGCTTTTTAGAGACAGGTGGAATGCGCGCCGAAGTTCGGTCCACATGAGGTATACATGACGGAGAAGCCCCATTATCCGTTGGCCAAAGAGCATGAGGATCATGTCAGGCAACACCTCGAGGAGGAAGTGAAGGAAGGGCTTATTGACAAGATGTCACGGAGGGCATTTGAGGAGAAGTTTGGAGAAGAAAGGGCTGTGGCAGCTTTTCCGGTCCTAGTGGAGGACGAGGCCGCTAGGAAAAAGCGGGTCGTGCACGACGGTTCACATGGTGTGAAAGTGAACCAAGGATTCGCTGCCTAGACAAGTTGCGCATGCCTGGAAGAAGAGAGAAGATATAGCCTTTTCCCTGATAGGGGATTTGGAAAGGCCCACAGATGCTTCAAGTACAGAGGGGATGAGCATGGGTATTTGGCATGCAAAGTGGCAGAAGATAAGGACGTGATATATGCCAACAGGGTTGGCACTTTCGGCATCACGTCCACTCCGTACTGGTGGTCAAGGCTGTCAGGGGCCCTAGGCCACTGCCTCCTTCTGTTCCCATCAAGGCGTTGTTGCATGCAGATGATTGGAAACGATGATTGGAAACGATGGGCATTGGGAAAGAAGGGAGAAAGGGGCAGGTCTTGCTCTTTGTGTTGCTTGCGGTACTGGGCTCACCGTTCAAGTGGAAGAAGCAGAGAGGAGGAATGGTCACTGGGTAGATCGAGCTGACCATTGATTTTGGGAGGCACTCTTTGGGCCAGAAAAGAGGTCTGTATGGCTGGTGCCACCCCGAGACTTTGGGGGGGCTTGGCTTGGATGGAGAAGGCCGCTATCTGTTTGGGCAGCCGCAATCAGAGACCAAAGAGGAGAAGTCCTGATCCCCTGGGCAATACTATCCATGTTTGGTTGGGTTGCAGGCAGGCTTGGGGAGGGCGGCCGGATGGAGGTGATCAAAGGGGAGGAGGACAAAGGGTGATCACCTTTTACACGGACGCTAGGGCGTCAGATGAGGATGCGTGCATAGGTGGTTACCTGGCACTTTCATAAGACATGAAAGAATGCCCTTGGTTTAGTTTCAAGGTTGATGAGGTGATTGCCCGCATGGCTCAAAAAGAGAGGAGGCAGCCCAAAAAGGATGATAGCCGCCTTGGAACTACTGGCTACGATTGTGGCTGTCAAGCTATGGGGGGGTGATGGCAGTAGAAGCAAGGGCGAAAGCTTTCACCTCTTCACCTCTTACCTTGAGTTTATCCAAAACTTTCCATCCTATCCTCTCAGGTCTCCTTATCTCTCTCAACTCCTCATTGAAGTCACCCCAATCCTCATTGCTGAGAGCATCAGCCTCAATGTTATCTTCTCTCCTTATCCATTCCAGATACAGCTTCAAGTCTCTGAATCTAAGCCCCTCAGTCAATTCCATTAGCAGCAAAGTGAGGGGGAACTTCGTGCTCATGGCTTTCAGGACTGCAAAGGCGTTACCTCTGTTGTCGCTCTACAAGGAGATCCAAGCTTTGAAGGAGCAGCGCTCTAGAGAAAAGAAAGACGGAAAATTTGGTAAAGCTTGCCAGAGACCCGTGAAAGTCCTCTCCAAATGGTGAGTGGCTGAATCAGGGAGTTGCCCCAAAATAGAAGCATATCTTTGGGGCCGGCACTCACCTGGGAGGCCGTGGTCAACGCTAAAAAGAAAGTGCGGATAAAACATTTGGGGTGAGTGAACGCGCTCATGACGTGTCATGTCAGTGTTTATGTAACCCCGTCATGGTTTTAGGTTCAGGCCCCCCTTGGCAGAGGAATTTTTGTTCCCTGCCACTCCCTCCCCAGGGGCGGTGTATACCCCCTTAAGATGTTGGGGGGGTTGCCACAAGATAGAAACATATCTTTGGGGCCGGAACTCAACTGGGAGGCCGTGGTCCACGCTAAAAAGAAAGTGCGGATAAACCATTTGGGGTGAATGAACATGGGTATTAATATAATACAATGTTGTGTATATTATATGTATATCATATGTATACCATAGACACATAGCAATGCGCACTTCGGGGGCCAATCGTTCGGGTGGTTGATGGATGTGATTAGTTCGTCCAAATGAGAGGCTGGCAGCGGCCATCCCTTCGATGAGGTCGGATATGGGTCGAGCGATTGGAGAAGCCCAGAAAAAGCTTGTCATTTTCAGAATTTTTAAGATCACAGTGATCACAGACCAGAAAACCCCCATAGAGATGACAAGCCGGGATGAAACCAGCAGTATGACATTGATACATTTGGTTCATGTGAGTGCTAGTCTAAGCAGCGCACAACACGGCTGAATTTTCAGAGAGTGTGAAGACAGGGATGTCGTCGCAATGCAACGCAGCAGCGTGGGTTCCCACATGCATCCCCATCCATCCCAATACCAATATAAAGTCAACACATGTCACAGAGGTTCTAGGCTCCTGTTGGGCCATCAGGATTTGCCGTCGGTAGAAATTTCTTGTGGCTCAAAGGGCCTGAAATCGTCGGGCCCATGAAAGCCGTGGCTGAAGAGATGGACTTTCAATTGCAGCTCTTGGACGATGTGCCTGAGGCAGGGGGATGAGGGGATGTATACCCGCAAACTTGCTATATGGAGGTTTCCATAAATATACCACAAAATGGATGGTTTATAATGGAAAATCCTACCTATCTAAATGAATGATTTGGGGGGAACCCTCCATTTAGGAGACTTCCATATAATTATAATTTCATAAATTGGATGAACATGATGAAGCATTGGATTTCTGTCTGTCGATTTATGGAGAATGTCAAACCCAAGAGATGGATGGAGATCCATCATACTGCAGATTCATGGCTGATACTTGGTTGTTTTCTATTGATTCTATTGACTTATAGATCTTAGAGTGGCACCAGGAGCCGCAAAATCAGGGCATGATTCAATGATGGCCATCCCCGCAGTTTGAAGGCCTGCGCCGTTTCTTACGATGATGTCCAGCTGTTGGCTGATGCTACGCACCCGAACCCAAAGCACGTCTTGGGAGTCCAGGCAGTGGGCTCGGGTCGTATGGGTCGTATGGGTCGTATGGGTCGTATGGGTGTTGGGAGCCGTGCTAGCTAGTGGCAGTGCTGGTCCCCCTACTATTTGGGTAGATTGTGGCAGATCGATGCCGATCTCAGATTGTAGATGCTAGCATTAAACACCTTTTGAAGTTCCCTGACACGTCTTCTTACACCTACAAGATTGACTTGCTTGTTGATATTCCAAGTGTCTTCTTCTTCTACTTCTTTTTCTTCTTTAGGTGTTTTGGTATGACCTGACAGAGCGACTTCATCAAGCCGTGCTGCTCACTCTTCAGAGAGCTTCAACACCAAGCAACCTTAAGCAAAAACAGCAGTCCTGGTAGCTTCCCAATTTGTCATGCCCATGCATCCAAGAGAGGAGAATCATATTCCAAAAACCTATGTTTTGGGGCTTCCATGTGTTCTGCAGAATAGTTGCCTTTTCTGGTACCTGGCACAGCTTTTCATGCTCAAAAGAGATCCATTTGGCGCAATTTGAGCTCAGCAAAGCTGGATTCACTGCAAATCGACATGGATGCACTGTCGCTCTCAATCCAAGCCTTGGCTTTGGAGCCTCCAAATGCCGTTCTCTTGCGCCGATTTCCAGATGCCCTCCGTGCAGTCCATGCGATGGGCCTAGCGGCCTTGCCACTCCGCCAGGGTCGCCAGGGTCGCCAGGGTCGCCAGGGTCGCCAGGGTTTGGATGCCCGGGATGCCCGGGATGCCCAGACTCCACAGGCTCAAGGGCCTCAAGGGCTTGCAGCTGAGAGGCTTCCGCTTGTGGAGACCGAAAGATCCGAAAGCAGATGCAGCGCTGAGCCAGACTGGTGCGAAGAAATGGATCGTCAGCCATAGATGTCCTTTTCCACACCGATTAGTCGATTGGGCATTTTGGTTTTTCCAGAAGGACATCATCGTGCCCTCTTTACCTGTTTTATTGTGAGTTTCTTTGATGAGATGATGAGATTACAACATTTTGACGTGTGTGGATGTTTGCTTATAACTTATTATCATCAAATCATACTAAATCTTATTAATGATTAATTATGATTTTCTTTGTTGAAGACAGGTTTTTCTCAGGGAGTCGTGGAGAGCACAGCGCGCAGCAAAAGCTGATGTTTGTGTTGTCCTAGATTTAGATAGGTGTAGACTATCTTTGCTTGGAGGGCTCGAGGGCCTAGTGTCCGACATTCTCAAGTACAAGAGAGAGGAGAGCAATCTCGTGGACTTCATACAAGGTATGTAGTTATTTGCTTATCAATATGTATGAATATACTCTGCAGAAATCTCTCGGTCCTCCAAGCGAAATTTCTGTTTCAAGACTGCAGGAAGCCATCCAGATGAAGCAAGTTGAAACTGATTTGAAACCAGCCGTAGCACGATGATGTTTTTGTACGTTCGTCCTTGCTTGTCTAGTGGTCTGTCATCCGGTTGCCACTGCGACCGACTCACGGCTCTAAGACTACAGCTAGTCTTGCCGTGTATGTGCCACAATGTCATCGTGGCCATGTCGGGCAGTCTGCAGAACTTGGCTTCAGATTCGGCGGGACTTTGAAAGTATATATTTAATTTGGAGGTGTGTTGATAAGTGGTGAAAAACGGGCGCCGCACCCCCACAGGGAGGAAGGTCAGCCAAATTGCAGGGCCCAGCAGGCTCAACGTATATTGGAAAATATTGGAAATGTTTTGAAATCACATGCGCCTTCGAAGCCAAGAAGACATTTTGAAGCGAACGTATCAGGCCAAGAACCAAGATCCATGGCCACCCTTCATTATGTTTAAAGCTTAGGTCCACTGGTGAGTGAATTCATGAAAAGATGCCTCACTGCCCCCATTGGACTCGGAGTTTGTGTAATACAGTCAGATGAAACTGGCACATGGCACGCTCCAAAAAGATCCAAAAAGTGTGTTTCGACCGGCGGATCGGAACTGTGACACAGCTTAAGATCCACTTAAATCACTGTTAAAAATCGGAAGACTGTTATTGACTTTGGATGATTTTCGGGGGGTTGTGCGTCATGAAACCCAGGTATTTATGGGTAAATCGTGCTGCCTTCCAGCTTCATTGGGTGAGTTTTCTGCCAGAAAAGCTCATCACCCTCATCCTAAAATCGTCTCCTGCCATCAATGGGGTATCCAACTTTAGCCATGAGAACATGAGAATTGCAGTGCCCAAAGCCTTAATTTTTGTAGGAGGTTTCAACAATATTTTCCTCTTTGGGATGAAGATCCCCTTAGCACAAACGGCTTTTTTCTCCAGAGAGATTGAAACTATGCACCTCCAAACCATCAGCCATTTTCAGCCATTTTCTATGATTTTGGGGCGGGTCAATTGATGTGAGTGGATGTTAAATGATGTTAATGGATATTAGTGGCTCCGGTTGTCAATGGGCCCCCAGCTTGTGCCAGGTCATGGGACCTTTCGTCGTCCTCCGTTGCTGGGTGAGTGGTGCTGAAGCCGTTTCCGTGATCAACGAGCTGGAGCGGGTGCTGTTGGGTCACCATGGTGGCTGGATGCAGAGGTGATTGGTTGGTGGCCTATTTTTTCATTCATAAACATATTCATTATGTCTTTCACTTGGGGAACATGGGATGGGTTGAAATCGCCGACCAGAGCAACCTCTTGCTTGTTTCTATGTAACACCACTGAACAAGAAATTGTGTAGCATATAAAAAGCTTCCAACCACCACCGCTACAATCGAAAGCTTGCTGTCACTGCAGGCATGCGCTCTCTCATTTCGTTTTCGGGGTTCAGCATTTCAGAGGTGCAAGGATTCCATCGACAGATTCTATAACTGGAAGGCACACGCACAGAAGCCTTGGCAAAGTGCAGGAGATTTTCCTTCCTGAGTGCTCAGATGCCAAAGAGGATCCGCCCGAGAAGGCTCAAAGCATCTCGAGGTTTGTTGGACAACCCACCTGTTGGGTGCCTTTTTTCTCTGCAATGTTTCCTACTAAAGTGAAACATTGGGCATGCTGCGGCGAAACTCACAATGATCTTCAATTGGATCCAAATCTGCATTGCTGAGAATTGGTTTGCGATTCTTGGGAGTGGTTCAGGTTATTTCAGGTTGAATACAACACATTGACCATACATTGACCATTTTTGTTTGTCCAGGTGCCACTTTTGCCTGTGTACCATTGCCCACCAGAATGTCCTTGGCTATTTGAGCGTGCTTTCCTGTACACAGGCGCGGCCATGAAAACTGGTTGTGCGTTTGTAAAGCTTGACCCGATTTTTTTTTCAGAAGTTAGCCGGCCAGCAACGAGACAATACCCGTGACCCACTCTTATACGTATGGGTCACGATGGGCCAGCAAATGACAGCAAATAATGCCAAATATTGGGTGCACGCTGGAGAATGATGGCAGACACATGCCGCAATGGCATGGAGTGTCAGGTAAAGAAGACAAGTCCCAACTTCAGCACTGGAACTACGACATCAGCGTCCAGTGTCTTGTTTCTTTTAAGGTTAAGACTCCCAGAAGTGGGAAACACTGTTGGGTATCAATTTTTTTTTTTAGTGATTATTTAGTATTTCTCTAGCGTTTCTGATTAGCGTTTATTTTGTTAATGTTTTGGCTTTCCATTTTTTTGTCCACAGATTCAAGGTGATTGCGGTTTGGTTTGCTCAGTTCC
>Ga0126342_10016121_pt1 | contig 13050 bp, 11 predicted proteins | sample Cyp1metagenome_FD_92528 | JGI IMG/M metagenome (GOLD analysis project Ga0126342, IMG submission 92528) | Coral microbial communities from Lord Howe Island, Old Settlement Bay, Australia - Cyphastrea 1 metagenome | ecosystem: Host-associated > Invertebrates > Cnidaria > Coral ... | reverse complement strand
TGTTGCAAATTAATCTCATCAATTATTCCTTAGGCCTGCTGCTGGCTTTAGACTTAGAGGTTAGTGAAATACACAATATTGAGGTTATTGAAATGCACAATATTGAGGTTAGTGAAAATATAAGGGTCAAGAAAATTTTTGTGGTTAGCAAAATCTACCTTGTTGGGGTTAGGCAAAGATCTCTTGAGGTTAGCAATTTAGCTTGTAAGGGTTAGTAGTGCGTCTCAGATAATGTTAGTCAGTTTGTTGGCCAGCTATGTGAATTAGAGGGGCCAAGGTGCCTCAACCGATGGACGCCCGGTTGAGGCACGTCCATCAATAGATAGATAGATAGATAGATAGATAGATTAGGTAGGTAGGTAGGTAGGTAGGTAGGTAGGTAGGTAGATAGATAGATAGATAGATAGATAGATAGTTAGATAGATAGATAGATAGATAGATCAACAACGACGACGACGACGACGACGACGACGACAACAACAACAACAACCAACAACCAACAACCAACAACCAACAACCAACAACCAAAACAACAACAACAACAACAACTACTACTACTACTACTACGACTACTACTACTACTACTACTCCTACTCCTCCTACTCCTACTCCTACTCCTGCTCGTGCTCCTGCTCCTGCTCCTGCTCCTGCTCCTGCTCCTGCTCCTGCTCCTGCTCCTCCTCCTCCTCCTACTCCTACCCCTACTCCTACCCCTACTCCTACTCCTACTCCTACTACTGCTGCTGCTGCTGCTACTGCTACTGCTACTGCTACTGCTACTGCTCCTGCTGCTGCTGCTACTGCTACTGCTACAACTACTACACTACAACACTACAACACTACAACACTACAACACTACAACACTACAACACTACAACACTACAAATGCAAATGCAAATAAACTAGGCTACATTACACTAAACTAATTACTACACGGCACTAATTACATCTAATTACACTACACTACACTAATTACAATACAACTACAACTACTACTACCACAGCTACAACCACAATTACAACTACACCACATTACACTACACTGCACTAATTACACTGCAGCACGCTACAACTACAAATACAAATGCGACTACAACTACATTACATTCCACAGCACTACACTACACCAATTACATTACATTACACGACAACTAGAATGGCAACTACCACTAAATTGCACTACACGACACTACACTAACTGCAATACACTACACTACAACTACAACTACACTACCTTCCACTACACTACACTAGGCTACACTACACTATACCAAACTACAGTACACAATCAATACACTACACTGATTACACCACACCACAACTACAACTGCAACTGCAACTACACTACACTAATTACACAACATTACAACTACAACTCCACTACACTACACTACAACTACGACTACAACTACAACTGCACTACACCACACTACATCCAGCAGTTGTGGTGAAGTGACCACTGCAAACATTGCAACCACTCCAAAAAACACAACTCCAACCACCTTTCGGTCCATCAGTGGATTCGCTCTGCCATCCGTGATTCGCAACAACCAACCTCCCCTATAGGCTTCCTATTTTTGAAACTTCCGCCACCGCCTTGTGCGGTACTACTGGTACGAATTACATACAATTTCACTCCCAAGGGAGTCTTAACTATGGAAAGGATGGGATATGATATGAAGAAATTCTAATGAAACAATTTTGACCTAACAACGATGTCCCCAAATCGAAGTCAGCTACCCCATAATCGATTGCAAAAGTTTACTTGTTTGTGCGGTAGGCGGCAAGCCCAAACCCCCCAAAAAAAAACGGAAAAAACGACGTACGTGTCTGGCTAAAGGCAACCCAGCAACGAATTGCCAGAGAGCGACAATCGTTGCAAGCCCGGCAAAAACCGAAAGGCGTTCTCTGTCACACCTGAAGGTTTTGCTGTTCTGATTTTCATGAGCCTCCAATGCAATGAGCAATGCTTCCCTGTTGAGCCCATAGAAATTCACGTGGCTTCACCAGAAGAGAAAGCAAATAGACAACTGTATAATCACGTAAGCAAACCGGGATAATCCAAGTATATCAAGATTTTAACATCAAGAAAAAATGGAACCCCTTGAGCAAACCATCCAAGATACTGCTGATGCCTTGTTCACTGAGACTAATGTCTTTGAGGCGAAGTACCCCTGCCAAACCGCAACTCTGCAGCTGTGCGCCATCCGACACGACTTGGCAGCGACATGGAAAGCATCCGAAGTCCCCAGAGTGCCCAGGGTAAGTGTTGCTCGAAAGCAGCAAATAGATTATGATCGCCACCAGGACAGGTGAGTACCTTTTTAAAGCAGGGGATTCAAGAAATCCACCAATACTGACTTGCAACATCTTGAAACCAGGTGGTGGTCTAACCTGGCAATGTAAAATCACCCGCTTTTTGTTTTCCTATGTTTCCATGTCCACCCACTCCAAAAAAAGGGTTCCCCTCCTAACATGACATGGAATTGTGGATTTCTCCAAAAGACAGAGACCGTACACCCCCCAAATAAACATCGGTATCCCGGTCAGCTTTCCTGAAAGAGAGAAAGTATGAAAAACCAACACCCGTCGAAATATGGGCTTGTCCAAAAGTAGGGTCCCAGGGTGCCCCAAATTCCAATTAGCGGTATCATAATCTTGCCGGTAGACATGGCTAGAAGTGGTAGGGTATCCCCAATTTCTGGACAAACCCATACGGGCAGCTTTGCCATTTGCTGCAGGCTACAGCACCTTGCAAATCAGTTTGCATGATTTGAACTGACCAGAGTTCGCTGGATGCATCGACCTCTGGCTACGCTTCTGAAGGTTTGGTGGTTGTCGCATGCTATGTTGCACCTCATAGTTTTCCAGAGCACGGCACACCGTGCACACGTGTGCCACCGAATAGTAGACGGCAAAATAACCAAGGAAATCCGAAGGAAAAGCAAAAGAAGCGTCCAATTCCGCTGTGAAGTTCACAGCAGGTTCATCCCCAAAATTCCCTGAAACTTGTTTGTCCAGCTTTAGCTCATAAATTGCAAGCAACGTGATGACGAGGTATGTCATGGTGTAAGCCATATCAAGAATCGCATCCATCATGGCCGCCCCCAGCCGCACCGACTTCTTGGAAGGGAACAGAAACAAAATGCTGGGATAGAGGCTGTTCAGGCAAAGGAAACCCACAAAAGCCCAGAAGCAGCGTTTGAACACCTCTGAATGTTCCGAAGCCTCATGAATCGCGAAAGAAACGATGCCGCCCAAGATTTGAAGCTTTCCAAAAGCTTGCAGTATCACAGTGAGAAACTGCAGCATGGCAACTTTGAAGCCGTAAAATTTGCCTTGGACTCCAAAATACTCCGCATACAGCACCTCAGGAATGTTCAGTTCACAGAATGTGCATTGAATAGCTTTTGTTACATAATATGTTATCAAAATATTGGTCATGGAATCATGGAATTGTTACTTTGAATTTAACCAAATTGTGTATTAATTACACACATTAAACTTGCTACCACTTACAGTACCGCCTAGGCTGCCTACAGCATACTGAATTTGGACCATTTCTCACCTGGGTGGGTTTTGGCTTCCGGCTCCATTGGATTGACCGTTGGCAACGGCGCAGGTCCCATGCTAGCACGATCATCAATGCCAGGTACGGCAGAAATAGGACAATACATGGCCACCATCCCTCAGTTTCCGGATCAGGGCTGTCAAATCCTTGGATTTGCCGCTCCGGAAGCCCTGAAATTCACGATTAGCGCCCTGAGCTACAAAGACCCATGAAATTGTAGGCCAATTAAAATAGAAAGTTGTTTATATAGAAAAAACTCGTTTTTGATAAAACAAGTACTTGCTTTTCTTCTTGATCTACTTGTTGGGTTTCAGCAAGTAGTTGATCAATACCAGCGTGCAAAGTAGATTTGCTCCAAGTGCGGGTGCTCTTCAAGTCAAAACTGGATATGATTGTTATGCTAGCAATAGATTACTATCTCGGATATATGCTAGCCCAACTTTGTGCAGAAATGTGCTGCGTCCAAAAGTGTCATATCATATTCAATTAGCTACAAGTGCCGCAAATCAAAACAAAATCACAGGGGCATGGATCACTTTCGGCACTGGTAATTGGTGCTCATATCTGCTGTCCTTACACCGAGTCGATAAAACTCTGCGTCACAGCCACTAATTTCTGCGGGGGAAAAATCCACAATTTTGGGTACCGGTTTGTATGGGTTAATTATGTGTCTTTTACGCGTTAATTGTGGGTTCTCAATTATCTTGTTTTTTCTTTGCCATTCACGAAATATGGGTTTTGCATGGGAAAAATATTGTTTTAGTATGGGTTAGGTTGAGTAAAATATGGGGTGTTCATAGTGGACCTTACAAAAAAAAATGAAAAACACATCGAAAATCCGATAAAACCGCGCTGTTTGAAGATTTCCTATGGAAAATTCAATCCGGCTGGGAGTTTCAAATTCCGGGCCGGAAATTTCAGAAATAGAAACTTATTCCGATTCCAGAAATAGAAAATTCCCGGGCAGGAAATTCCAAAGTTCCAGGCCGGGAATTTTGGTATTCCATCTGAAATAGGCAAAAAAAAATCATGCTAACAAGAGAACTAGTATCCTTTGGTGGGATTTTAGGCCTAGAACTCTTCCCACTCAGGTTTTCAGAATTTTTCAGAGATTTGGGAAATTCGGTTATCACATGTTTTCATCATTTCGAGAAACGGGTCATCATTCCACAGCGAATCCCAAAAGGTTACCAGAAGCAATGTATGAAATTGTATGACGATCAACGCTCCGAAAAAAAAAAAAACTGTTTGAGAAAACCCTTTTTTTTGGCAACACGCATGGAAAAACCCGGTTTCTGAAAAAAAACACGAATTTGTGGGTCCATGATGGTCCATGTTGCTGGTGATTCCTCAAGCATTGTGCTTTTTTTCAGGAAAAAATCACCACATCGACTCAGCCAATCCAGGAATCTGTCACTCTGTTCGAGGGCAAGGCCATCTTTCCTGGTGGTTTTTCGCCACCCCTCTGAAAAATATGAATCAGTTGGGATGATGACATTCCCAATAGATGGGAAAATAAAAAATGTTCCAAACCACCAACCAGTTTCAATGATTTCGGTAGCTTTGAACGGAACACCGCTGGACTGTAGCGAATGAAGTATTGCGCAGACAGGTACATCGCAGCAATCAAAGAGGTCATCCGAAGAAAGAACACAGCGGCACAAAGGAACCTGGTCCACAAAAAGTTCAACGTCGGGGCAGTAGATCCATTCATAACCGCACCAGAAACATCATGAAACATCCACAAACAGTAAAACTCCAATGGTGTGGCTAACAATCCATCCAGGAACCATGAATTTGATGCGTGAAATCTGCCTGAAAGCTGCGATTCTGCGAAGCGCTTCGACTCGGCAACAAGCCCGAAGTGCTTGGCCAAGCGATGCACACCATCCACCTGCGCTTCCAGCTCACTCAACGACGCTTCGTAACACCTCGGGTGATTCCAGTGATCCCTGTGCTGAGCATCACCAGAAACGTCGGGATCATCCCCAACCATTGAAGGGTGACGCTCAACAACTTGAATTCCATTCTGAAATTAAATAAAAGGGGAAGGTTTACCAAACCCCAGCCTGATGGTGGCAAAATAATTGTCGACTGCAACAACCATCTCAGCACACCTGAGACCTGTCTGAGACACAGCAAAGAAATCTTGTGCACATACAATCTCGATGCCGCTCGTTTCGTTCATTCTCGTTTTGAGGAAATGCCAAGCATGCGACATACTGTTCAAGTCGTCAAAGGCAATATCACAATGCAGCAAATCCACAATCCGATTTGGGTCGCCTATCCGCGCAACAGCCTCTTGTAGTAATGGCAGCGGCTTCAACTTTGGCTGCAAACTCTGGCGTGAGTTGTATCCTTGCTCTTCCAAGAATGCATACAGCGGTATGCAGATGTCTCGCCTGAACTTGTCAAGTTGCTTTCTCGCCTGCAGGAAATGTTCCTTCAAGCTCTTGGATCTCTTGGCGTATGGCTGCACGATGTCTTCCCGCATCTGAATCATCTGATCACCGAACAGCGTGGACATGTCCATCCGAAGGTTCTTCGCATACAGCGCCTCCGTTTGGACTTCCAGCTCCTTCGACAGTTCTTGCATCCGATTGAGGCGGGCAGTGGTGTATGCGATGCTGATCACCATCAGCGATAGCAAGACCAAAAGACAAAGTGCTGCAGATACCCCGGTGGACTGTGACAGACAGTAACATGCCACAGGGAACAAGCTCAGCAGAATCATCAACAGTAAATATTGACTTTCAACCTCTGCTACTGCCTGTGTGAGGATGAGCAACACAAGCTCAAGGTGCTGCCGTTGAGTCTTCAATGCCAGCCTCATCCTTTTAAGCGTGCCGAACCAATGGTGTTTCTTGCAATATCCACTTTCAAAAGCATGAAAACTGCTACATCCAGCATGGCCGCAAGGAAAGGGTCTGGTTTCATCGATGAACCCAGCATCTACACTGTCCTCGATTTCCTCGCCCGATTCGTCACTGCTTGTGGCATGTGACCTGCCAAACCTCGTTGCCTCGTGCCACATGGTGCCCGATGGCCCAAGTTGCTGCCGATAGGACTGCGCGAAGCGACCGAAGCGCCCCGCACAGGACGAACACCACGAGGTGACCCACCAGGTTGCAGTGAGGCGGCCAAGCCAAGTACAATTTGGCAAACCTTCGATCTTCACCCAAGTGTCCAAGGCTTCGCCTTGGAGCAAGGCCCCCTTGGGGCCACGCAAAAACACACGACATTAATAATTATAATCATGAAAAAATCTATAAAATATATTAAAATATCGCAGTTTCTGGTGGGTTATCCATGCTTATCCGATATTGAAACACAGACATGATCGAAATCCACAGCAAATCCAGGGTGCCCCGGCGACGCTTCAGGGTCCGAATGGATTTCTGGAGTTCCGTCCTCATTTCCAGAGAGACTTGGCACCCACTGAGATCCAAGACAAGTTCTTCCAGGCTGCGCAAGGACAATAAGGCCGAATTCAAAGATCCAAGATCTTCGAGCTGTGGCAAATTCATGAGCCTGCGCCGCAGCAGATGATTATGGATGAAGAAATGGCATGTTTCGCAACCCCAAGAAGATAGAAAGGTCATGAAAACATTCATTTGCCATCATGTATAATCTGTATACGTATAATAAGAATATAATAAGTATCTTAGTGGGATTTTTCTATAGGTTCTATCCTTCTGGGGCTTGCTAAAACTCGTTGTCTGGATGTTCAGTCACCACACTCATCGAAGGCTTTTCCAGAATTGTGAAAACTATGCCGCAATTTTATATCCCATGTGTTGCAATGGAAATAGATTGGGCGTTTTTTTTCATGACTTGGCGGACCATAGTTCCAGGTACATGAGGCTCCCCATCTCTATCAATGCATCGGCAAGGCCCGCTGCAGTGCGGAGCGACAATGAACTTGTAAAACGCAACGTCAGCTGAACAAGGGACTGCAAACACCCCAAACTTGTGGCTGATGCAAGACCTTCCAAAGTCGTTAGACCAGAGAATCCAAAGTCCAAGCGCAAGACTCTCAAGTGTGTGGGGAGGTTGCGCATCAGAAGTTCAAGCTCGTTGTCTGAAAAATGGCTGCAACCTGTGAATGAGAGCTGCACCACCTTCCTACTGGCATCTGCCCGCAAAGCTTGCGCAAGCGCTTCTGTGTGTCTGCCTTCGACAACGAACCCATACCAGCTGGCCAAAGCAAAGTGTGAAGCAAGAGCTTCGTCAACCCGCAGAAAATTGGGATGCCTCGGGTATGGTTGAGCCCCGCGAAAAATGTGAAATCATATGAAAACCTCTGCCCAGTAATAACGTTTGGAACAGGTATGAAATATATATCACAGAAGAAATGATTGAAACCAGGGAGATTGAAATTTACAACAATAATGAACCGATCATAAACCATTCTATTCGGCAGGCGGCAAACCGCAATTTTTTGCGGTTGGACAAATGCCCAACGCAGGATGGATACCTTTAAAAACACCTTCAAAACACCAAGCAATATATTTCAAGGGCATGAAATCGTGGAAATCATATCTTTTGGTGGTTTGATGCCAATTCTTAAGGCATGGAAATTAGAAGCTAAATGGATGAAGGGGAAATCTGCGGGAAAACTCGGGAAAGCTCGGAGGAAACCCATGGTTTCCTGTAATCTTCAGAATAAAACGAGCCCGTTGGAACAAGTGGGTCTGTCAGGAAATATGGTCTCTCCAGATTTGATGCTTCATGATTCATAACAGTGTTCCCTATCAAAAGTTGCCATCAATTGCGCCAAATCCCCAATTTTCAGTCAGTCCCCAAATTCCATGATTGGTCATCATTTTTGTGATGGTGAAATTTCGTTAAATCACTCCAAGTAGCTTGCTTACAAATCCTATAAATCCATATAAATACTATTAAAATCCCAAATTTGAAACCACCAACTTGCCACGATGCCCTGTCGGATTGGATTCTGGATCTTCCAATTCACTGGTCCCAAGCCGCGGGAAAGCCACACTGTTCAAGATCCGAATCTTGTCGATGCTTTCTGTGGCATGCGCTGCCTGCCCAGATGGGGATAGATGGGGTCCGACAAACAGACCAGCAACAAAACTAAACCCCGTATTATTTTAAAGATACGCAAAACACACGTACTTCGAAGGTCTAGGTATAGACATTTCTCTCTCTCTCTCTCACTCTCTTTCTCTGCAGATTGGTGTCCCCAAATAATCACAAAACGAAACATCACGACTTGGGGATGGTTGAATTTAGTTACTATTTGTTTGTTTCGTTTCTTGTTAATTTGCAAACAAAACTCGGCTCATATCCGGATGGTTTTACATGTTCACATGAGTTTACAATCTGGATGGCTTAGTCATAAACCTTGAGCAACTATGAACTGGTTATCTCAGGTTAATTCTGTCGCTTACCAGAGTTTACCACATTAATTGCATGTTTCATTCTGTATCCATACGCGGCAACTCAGCATGTTTTCATCCAAGAAGAGAAATATTTCTTTGGTGGAGATTCGTCAATACTTGGGCATGGTTTGTAGGCTGGATTATGTCCAATGCCCCACTTGCCATTTTAAAAAAAATAAAAGCAACAAACGGTTCTATTTCTCCAAGTTTCTTCGATTTTTACCTTCAAACCCTTCTCCAAAAGCTCCACGGGAAAGCGCCGTTCCCGCACAGATTTCTGGTGCAGTGCCACAATGCCAATCATGCGATTTTCCGCTCCAGCCAAACCGTCAGTCAGCACGTGAGCCTCGCTTTGGTATGATTTGGAAGTCGGACCCAAGACGCGGGTGTGATCAGTTGCCAAACACATCCCAAAATTTTGGAAAAAATCATCCATTTGAACTGGTTCAAGCTTTGAATTTTGAAGGACCATGAAGGACCCAGGTCCTTATTTAGCTGGTTTTAGCCCAATGAGGTGGTTCCTTGCGGTTTGCGGCGCTACCCCCACTTGTAATAAGCTGCGGATTGTGATTGAACTCGGATGGCTAGCCTTTCAGGAACCTTTTTCCATTGAAATGAAAAGCAAACAAAACTGTTGCGTGATCCCACCAAACTGGGATAGTAATGCTAATGATTCTAAGGCATGCCCCACTACCAAACCCTGAAGATGGCGTTTTAACGTTTTGCGCGCACTTGGAGGATCATCCCATCTAGTATGTAGATGTATGGAACTAGTGAATGGGTGGATTTCTTACAGAGCAATGGTGTAGCGCAAGAAACAAAGGAAGTGAATTGTCTCCAAGTTTATGAGTTATTATTACGAGTTACAATATCATTCTGGTTTATACCAGGTAGTGCCCGGCCCGCGCCGGGGCGGAAGTTTCGAAAGAATTGAAACAACTGTAGGAAGAATGTGGTCTAATAGGTAAGTTTTTCGAGATGCAGAAGCATCCAAGAAGTGTTGAAGTTGTGAAATGCATCAACGAATGGGCAAATGGTTGTCGAGATCATTGAGGCGCCAATGAAATGACACGAAGGAATCTATGCGCTGTGCGCAGCTGACTGAATGAATCAATGAACCAGTGAAACCATGAATCGATGAGCCAATGAAACGATGAATCAGTGAACCGATGAAGGAACGAAACCACAAATCAATGAGTCAAACGATGAACCGATCAACCAACCAACCAACCAACCAATCAATCAATCAATCAATCAATCAACCAATCAATGAATCAAGGAATCAGTGGGTCAATGAAGCAACGAAGCAATGAGCCAATGAATCAATCAATGAGTGAAGTAGTGAGTCAATGAATCACTGAGCCATTGAATCAACCAATCAATGAAACAATGAATCCATGAGTCAGTGAATCAATGATTGAACCAATGAATCAACGAATCAATGAATCAATGAAACATCGAGTCAATGAACCAGTGAATCAATGAATCAACGAATCGGTGATGATTCAAGGAAGTAACGACTCAATGAGTCAAAGAAATAATGAACCAGCGCATCAATTAATTATTCAGTGAATCAACGAATCAATGCATCAATAAACCTAGGAACCAATAAATCAGTGAATCAACGAATCAATGAACCAAACAATGAATCAACCATTCAATGAGTCAAGGAATCAATGAATCAATGAGGCGACGGAGCAACGAACCAATGAATCAGTGCAAAAGCGGAGGAATGGATCGATGAATCATTGAAACCATGAATCAACGAAGCAACGAAGCAATGAATCAATGACTCAACGGTTCAATGAAGCAATGAATCAATGAGTCAGTGAGCCAATGAAGCAACGAAGCAATGAGCCAATGGTTCAATGAATGGGTGCAGTAGTGAGTCGATGAACCAATAAATCATTGAGTCAATGAAGCAACAACGCAATGAATCAGTGACTCAACGAACCAATGAAGCAATGAATCAACGAATCAATGAAGCAATGAATCATTGAATCAGTGAAGCAACGAATCATTGAACCTTTGAATCAATGAAAAAATGAATCAATGAATCAGTGGCTAAACGAGTGAGCGAATGAATGAATTGAAGGGTGCCTGGATGGATAGATGAATGACCCGCAATTCTTTGTTGAGCTTATTCTTCACTGAACGGCCTCTTCGCTGAGGCACCTCTTCTCAGGTACTTCTTCTCTGAGCAGCCACTTATCTGGGCCACTTCTGCTCTGACCTGCCTCCCAGCTACCTCTTCTCTTACACTGTAGCTTCTGCAACCCAATTCTTCTCTTCGCGCAGCTGGTACAATGTGTTTACAAACCTCCAGCTGCAATCCCGCATAGTGCAAGAGTAGCATTATGGTCAATAACTACCTTTTGCGCAGCTGTTACATTGCGTTTAGCAACCTCTAGTTGCAATCCCGCGTGCCAGGAGCGTCGCAGCATCACTCATGCTTTGCTGCGCGCAGCCGAAAAAACACAGGATTTCGCGCCCGAGAGTGTTTTCACCCGTGCATTCGCGCGCTTCCGAACTGTTACACTACCCAACTACTTGATGATGGGTGGTTGACATGATGATGTGGTTGACATGATGATGGGAATGCTAACCATGAAAGTTTTCCGTAATTCGAACGTTTTCCAACTAAACTTCCTTCGGTCACAGGTTATCACTATAGTCTTGTTGGTTAAGATGCCCCTTGCCCATCCCTGGTGATTCCCCGGACTCGCCACCACCACCCACTGCATCCACTGCCCAGCTCAGGAGCTTGATCTGCTTTGGTCGCACCGACATCTAGCAACAAGCGCCGTCTGGACCAGTTGTCCTCTCGATGTTCGATGGCCTTGGCAATTTCTCTGCCCATACCAAATTTTTGGCACGCTCGGCACGTTGTGGGTATCATCTCTCTTTGCGGGTGATGTTTCTATATGGTAAATACTTATAAACTCTTATGGATATCGTCCAAAGAATTGATAGACGGAAACCTAGAAATTATACAGTAGTGGAAACATCACCTCTTTCACATCCTGGAAATCCACGTCTGCTTTCTCTGGTGGTGGCACTCTATGCCCAAAAGCCCCCCTCCTGTTGACAAGGAAGATGGTGATAATTAAACATATGACTCATGCCTATTAAGCATGATTAAAGCAGCAAGAAATTGAAGGAAATTGACTTCAACATTTGACATGGCAAAAAGATCCACAAAGGAGAAATGGGACACATAGATAGATAGATAGATAGATAGATAGATAGATAGATAGATAGATTGATAGATAGATAGATAGATAGGTAGGTAGATAGATAGATAGATAGATGGATGGATGGATGGATAGATAGATAGATAGATAGATAGAGAGATAGAGAGATAGAGAGATAGAGAGTTACAGATATAGATATAGATATAAATATAAATATAGCTATAGATATAGATATAGATAGATCGGATCAGATAGATCGAATCAGATAGATTCAGATAGCTTGGGGTAAATTCAGAGAATGATTCACATAGATTCAGACAGATTCAGATAGATTCAGATGGATAGGTAGGTAGACAGGTAATTCAATGAAATGTGAAGGTATAACACGTTTCAGGGAGATACCCGTTTCGGACATGGGGATTGATTAACTTTCAAGATCCATGGGACTGCAGATACCAACCTCAAAAAAAAACGAAAAGTGTTCCCAGGATGGTATAGGTGACAATTCCATATCTTCCCCACGTATTCTCCAGGTTCACAAGTTTTCTCTCTTTTTGAGAATCGCTATACGAGCACATGGCAAACCATCTTCCAGTTTGGGGTACCAAATTTGATCCACAGGCTAAATAGATTCGCGCCACCCAAGAACTGCTGCATTGACTACCTCTGGGTGATGGCGGGCAACTTTTTGCCATCCATGTCCATGTTTCAAGGGCTGGATGGACGAACATTGAGCAATGTCTTCATACGAAGGATGAATCCGCCGGCCTGCCGGCGTGTCTGATTGTGAGGTGTTGTTCTTGTTTCTGTTCTTGTTTTGTACTTGTTTCTGTTCTTGGCTTGTACTTGTTCCTTTGTTCTCTTCCCGCGCGTTTTTGCT
>Ga0126342_10016120_pt1 | contig 13050 bp, 10 predicted proteins | sample Cyp1metagenome_FD_92528 | JGI IMG/M metagenome (GOLD analysis project Ga0126342, IMG submission 92528) | Coral microbial communities from Lord Howe Island, Old Settlement Bay, Australia - Cyphastrea 1 metagenome | ecosystem: Host-associated > Invertebrates > Cnidaria > Coral ... | reverse complement strand
TGAGCACCGCTGGACCTCAACGGCCAGATAGAATGCCAGAAGATATGCCAGATAGAACGCCAGATAGAATGCCAGAAAGAATGCCAGAAGATATGCCAGATAAAGTGCCAGAATGTTTGCCAGATAGAATGCAGAAGATATGCCAGATAGAATGCCAGAAGGTATGCCAGATAGAATGTCAGATAGAATGCCAGAAGGTATGGCAGATAAAGTGCCAGAACATATGCCAGAAGATTTGCCAGATAGAATGCCAGAAGATATGCCAGAAGATATGCCAGGTAGAATGCCAGAAAATATGCCAGATAGAATGTCAGAAGATATGTCAGATAAAATGCCAGAAGATATGCCAGATAGAATGCCAGAAGGTATGCCAGATAGAATGTCAGATAGAATGCCAGAAGGTATGCTAGATAAAGTGCCAGAATGTTTGTTCTGATAAAGTGCCAGAATGTTTGCCAGAACATATGCCAGAAGATATGCCAGATAGAGTGCCAGAAGATATGCCAGAACATATCGCAGAAGATATGCCAGGTAGAATGCCAGAAGATATGCCAGACAGAATGCCAGAAGATATGCCAGATAGAATGCCAGAAGATATGTCAGATAGAATGCCAGAAGATTTGCCAGTAACAAAACGTATAAATGTCATGGTGAGGATCACTTGGAGTAAAGTAATTTTCATGTATTCTAAGGAAAGTATTGCGGAATAGCTTTACATGTGCAGTGCTTTTGACTTGCACATTCGCAACTTGTAGCTGTTGCATATCCTCAAAAAGATCGGGGTAACATGGGGTACACCAAACCCGTGCGTTCTCAATGTGTTTTTTCTTCCTGGATTTGCCCCCTGGTAATTAAACATTAACATAGCTATGAAAATCATCACGTTAACATATACGCCATCTATAAGTGGCCATTTTCCACAACTATATATCTTAAATCACCGTAGGGCATCACATTTTCCGATGGAACATTTAAAGCAACGGAAGCGGATCAACATTCACCACCGGGTTGGAACATTTTTTCGGGGTAAACCCTGCAGCCCCAATCGTCGTGGTTATTGGTGGTCAATGTGCCCATTAACAAAAACCCTAACATGATTGGAGAAATATGAGGAATCGCAAATTGCCCATTGTCTTGATTGTTTCTATCTCATTGATCAATACAATTATATCATATATCCACGTATTTGGACAAAGCGTAACGACCTCACCGTGACGTCACTGGAATCATGTTTCTTCCAAAGCAGAACCATCAGCTATGTACAGCTTGGTGAATTTTCATAAAAACAAGGTTTTTATCCACAGCCCTATCAAAATCTACCATAGATAAAATCATAGTATCATTGGTACCATAGGTTTTTATCCATATCCCTATAAGTCTACCATCAAGTAAACCATGTTTCTCGTAGCAATTAGATGCTTCGAACTGGCGGAAGCTAAGGATGCAACTGCTGGGATGTCATCGAGGCGCTGCCCATCCATGCCTATTCTCGTCGCTGAGCCGAGCTGCGCGTTGCTGCCGTGGTGAATGGGCCAAGTTGTTTTAATATATCACTAAAGGCGACTGGTTGGTGGTTTGGAACATGAATTTTATGACTTTCCATAAATTGGGAATGTCATAATCCCACCTGACGGACTCATATTTTTCAGAGGGGTAGGTATACCACCAACCAGGTGAGATTAACTAGGCTAATTATCATTAAAGGTGAAATTCATTTTAGTGCATCGTTAATCTTAACTAGAGGTGGAGATATCAATATAGAACTCGTGTTGTAACTTGAACTGGGGGGCATTACCTTGTGAGAGCAGAAGGAGTGGACGCAGATTTGACGTACTTACCCGAGTTGATTAACGGATTAAACGTTTTGTTTATTCCAGCAAAATGATGGCATTTCAATTTGAGTAGATCCAAGATTAGAGGGATAGTTACTGTTTTCAAGTATTGGTTCATAGTCACAGCCATGCTTTCTTAGCCATTTTCATGACTTTAAGTGTGATGTGCACCCAAGTATGAACACGGATTGCATTGGCAAAGCGCCTACCTCTGAACCAGCCTGGAATAGAGGGTCAGAGCTGCAGCTGAGGGCCATGTTTCATGACAACTTGCAGGGTTCAATTTTATGTTGGTTCGGAAACTGATCGTAGGATCATTTTTTTTTTAACACTTGACCAGTGGAACAATATTATGTTCATGTTCTAAGTGCGCTATAGTTCTATAGATTCATCATCAAACACTCCGTTCAACAGACTTCAAAGTACCTCAACAGCAAAATTGGATTCCTCCATGCCTAGCTACAAAAAATCCTCATCATCACTGTTTTCTGAGGCAACGCGCAGGAAATCAAAGAAAAACTGAAGCAGTACCATGAGGTCCCCGGACGGGGCGGTGTGGCCGAAAGCTGGGGTGGCCGAACGTGCAGTCGTGAACACACAGAGGCATTGACCGTCAACAATGGAGGTAAAACCAAGAGCACCATGGAGAGTATCCAGACATGCTCTGGTTGGTGGTTTCAAACATTTTTCCCATATTTTGGGAATACCGGTATAATCAATAATGATCCCAACTGACTAATATTTTTCAGAGGGGTTGAAACCACCAACCAGTAATAAGGTGATAGTGACCAAATTGGGCCGTACTAAGTACTAAGTGGTTTGAAACGGGAATCGTATGATAGAACGATTTGTTTTCAATGTGGAACCCCAATCGACCAACCGGTACTTTTGTGGATGACAGAGGGTTTTCGGGTTGTCTCTAGGCAGTGCCCAGATAATTGGCAAGGACCCATGTTTTTTGCTTTCCATTTTAACCATAACATGTGCTGGCATACCATGGTTTACGTAGAAACTGAGCCATTTTTGGTGTAAAATAATACACCATACGTCCAACAATTAGTCTGTTTCAAGACCAACTTCGCTAAGGTTTGGGCACATGACTGGCATCACATCAAACTTAAGTTCAAGCAATTTCATGTTGAGCAAAACAACCATTTGGATTGTTTATCCCTTAGCTGGCTGATCGATACGGCATGTCTGTTATCGATACGACATGTTTGTTTTGTAGCTCACATAATCCCAACTTGCCCAACAGATCTCCACAAGAAAACATATCCATTTTAATCAGACTAGCTATGGCCATTGTTGGAAAGCAATATATTTTGTGTTCTTGTTTGTTCTATCCCACTATGTCCTTAAGTTCCCAATAAAGTACCAACCCATTGTACAATTATATTATATCCATGAAATGTCCTTATCTCCCTGCACCCCATATATACATCCATTGAATTCTTAAGTTATAGCCCCACTGCCATATAGAATCAATAGAGATCCATGTAGTTATATCCTAAGTCCCCACTAAATCCCCAAAAAATCTCGGAAATCCCCACCTCACCTACCCCCATTTTTTCCCTTTGAGGTCTTCCGGGAAGACTTCGAGGGCCGCAACGGGCGCCGTCCCAAAAAGCTCTGGCTCACGGAGGTGACCTAAAGATGTTGACTTGGAATCTTTTTTGATCATTAGCTGATTGATAGTTATTAGATAGTTATCAGATTATCTATTATCTTTTTGGATCAGTGCATAGATCATTGTTAATAGTAGTGGTAGTGGTAGTGGTAGTGGTAGTGGTAGTGGTAGTGGTAGTGGTAGTGGTAGTAGTAGATGATCATTGTTAATAGTAGAACATTGTCACTAATATCTGATTGACTTGTTGGTTAATAGTAGTAGATCTGATTCATAGATCATTGTTAAGTGAATCATGTTGCTTCTAATAGTGGATCTGATTTAATAGTAGTAGATTTGTTTTTAATAGATTTGATTAAAATCAGCAGATCACTGCTAAGATCTGTATTGATAAGTAATAATGATCTACAGATGATCTTAACAATGATCAGTGTCAACATGTATCAGTGTTAAATAGTCATCCTTTTTTGGGGGCAAGATGGTGCCCCAGTTTGTTCGCTAAGTTGTGGTTTATAACATTTTATAACTCCACTTTCACTCGCGGCACCGCCTTGCAATCATGAACCCATGATTTCCCATTGTATTCCACCATACCCTTAAGATATTCCTATGAAATCATATCCCATAATCGTTTGACGTTAGCTATCATAAATGAATTGGCTATAACTCGCAAAAAAAAAATGTATTTTGTTGGTCAAATCTCCATTTTACCCAATTGTTTTAACCATCATTTACCATGGCTACTTCACCCAGTTCCACCTGTCAGTTCCACCCGCCTTTTGGTGTAGGTCACCATGGGTAGCAACGAAGCGCAAGAACTGGTGACGTTTGTGGAGGAGCTCATGACACTTGGCATCACTTGGCCATGCAGGAGAGACAGTCATCGGGGCTCATAGTTGATGATAGGGTTTAATGATGGTTAATAACTATCATCATTATCACTATGTGTTTGGGACTATCTGATTAATGTTGATTAGTTCTTATCATCATTGGTCATAATGAACTGTTGATATTGATAATTGATAATAGTTGATGATAGGGGTTGTTGATAGTCGTTAATGATGGCTGATAGTGGCAAGACAAATCATCATGTTGATTCATGTTGTATATATGCTGAGTTATGGATGTTTATTTTCCGGATTGGAGAATTCATGGGAATATGTAAATTTTTGAGTTCATAAGGCATTGCGGCACATCATGGCTAATGACGTAACAGTTGCTAATAGATGGGATTTCCTGATGATTTTTCATGTTGGTAAGTCATCTGGTGAGTCATGGGGGTGATATGGGGATTCGTTGCGAAGCGCTGGACTTTCCCGTGTTCCCCCCAAGCATGTTAGGGTTTAGCAGGGCTTCAGGGATACAAAAAACAGCATGGGTAACAGTCCTTGAAAGCATCCATGTGGACTGAACCAATTTTGAGAGAGTTGGCATCATGTGAACAACTCAGATTAACAAACCATATATACCATATATGCGATTCAATGATAAAACGGGTAAATCTTAATAGTAACGACCAAAGGCAAAATAATTGTTTTTATTCCGTGGATAACCTGCAAACAAAAATATACGTGCTTGGCCAAAATCTAATTTGCTCACACGTCCATCCAGTTTTTGCCCATTTAAAAGGTGCATTCAAGGGGAGCTACCATACGACCAGGTCATGTGACAAAGAGATTAAGTTGATTCAGCCAAGTACGAACAGATTTCGACAGTGTCGGAAAATCGGAAAGTTTTTGCAGGAGCCCAATATAGCCCAATCAAAAATCAGGGAAGTTTTACTTAGGCATCCCCAAGACAGAGGTGAACACGTGGCGATCTGCTCCCGAGGAACCCACAGAACGGGCTGCAAAACCGAGAGATCTTTGGCTTTGTCGACCGCATCAGTTGGTCCCTTGGGTCATGTGGGGAATGAAATTTCCACCATGCTGGTGATGCCCATGAGCGCATGAGGAACACTAAGGTACTAATTTGGTGAACATTATATCGGTGAATTCTATGGTTTATGGCAGATAAATTTATAGCTAATGGGTTTATAAACCAACTTAGAACTATGTCAGATATATTTGAATAGTTATCGTTGCTTTTCAATCGGCAAGCATTTCACTGGGGGGACACGACGTAAAACTTATCCACCTGCTTTCAGTTGTTTCATCGCCAGATCAAGCCACGGATCTCGCAGGTTCTCGGAGTGGAGCATGGGTGCCTTTCAGCTGTCCTCCTATACTCCGCAGCAAGATGAGGCGGGGTTTTCAGCAGTGCCAGTAGAGCTTCGTTTCCCAAGGCCCCCAAGGTATATTTGCCAGAGTATTTGATGCAAACTATAGTTACAGTCACAGTAAGTTAGTTATGTTTACCAACATTGCTATGTTTTGGGGACATCACCTTGTAGACTTAGACTCATGAGTGGGGCAAAGCTAAAATATATACAGTTTCCACTTGGGGGTTATGAAGTTGGGTCCAGTGGTGGCTTGTCGATCACATGGTTGGTTGTGTTTGTTTTACCACATCAAGCATTTAAATACACAGAACCTGTGACCAGTTTTCAATTGGAAAGATATCAAAGATTGGCTATGATACGAAAATTTAGATATCAAAAGGTTACCTATATTTGAAGTCAAACAAGAAAAGGCCGAAGAAGGTACAACTTGCGATCTCGGTGTGGTCCCGCAATCCAATTTGAAGCATGGATTGTAATGAATTGCTCCCCAAACTCGGAGAGCCGATCGCATGACTAGATCTCATCCAACTTTGCTGATGAAATCGCCACTAGCCGCCATCAGCAAATATGCAGTTGGTGGGAATGGTTTTCAACCATGTACAACCTATGTCCGTAGTGCACGCTTGCAATGGTCGATCTTTATACTTATCAATTTTACGGAGTCACTGACAGGTTGAGATCCAACTTTTAGTGACAGATTTTGTGAAATTTCATGATATCCTGGTTGGTGGTTTCAAACATTTTTTATTTTCCATAATATATGGAATAATCCTTCCCATTGACTAATATTTTTCAAGATGGTTGAAACCACCAACCAGTTGTAGTTTTCGTGATATCCACTTGTGAAATTACCAGAAAAATCACAGAATCGAGGCCTGGTCATCCAGCTTGTTCGAGCCTACCACTGGACACTTCACCCCACACGGGGCGTGCCCTGCTGGCACCTGGTACTTCTTGCATGGGAGGAGATCAGGATCTCACCAGGAAAATCATTGTTGAATGGAGTTGAATGGAGGTTGATCATCAATCATGGGCTGATATTATGGGTATATACAAAATGGGATAACAAGAATCAAGATGTAGGAAAGATTGGTACAAGCTGGTGTCCACACAATTTTTTCATGCCGGTTCACAGACGCACCCGAGAAACATCCAGTGTCATCACCGGACGTCACGGGACGTCACCGTAGTCTACGGCGTTAGCTCCCCATATCTCCCCGTATGTTGGCCATATATCCAGGTATATCCAGGTCAATCCCTAGCATACCCAAGAAGTATCTCATAGTATCGCCCCATGAAAAATGACCACGACTGTATCCCCATTAAATCATATTATATCCACCAAATTGATGGTTAGCTGTCACAAAAAATACTTGTTCCATAAATAGATATCAATAGCCTTTGAAATCCTATGAACTATAGATATCTCCAGATCTATTCTTGGTTAAATCGAAGTTTCAAAACCGTTTTGGACACGGCAGACGGTGTTCATGCTACGGCCCAAGGCGCTTCATCCACCATTGTGGAGGTGCCTGGCTGTTTAATTGGGAAGGTACCATACATGACTATTGCAAAAATACACCCCTAATTCATAAACCATGATTTATGAAAATCTGGGCTTGACATTAGTTTCGAATCATCCATGGTATTCCAATTAGATCGTGCCAGTAATTGCTGAATCATGGTATTATACTTACTGAATCATGGTTGATGAATTTCATGCTATGTTTTCCTTTTTTTCTGAAATATTTAGTGTCCATAATAGTATAATTTCGGAATATGACGCCAATAGATGTCTATATATATATACATAAATACATACACATATGCATACGTATATAAAATGATTCAATATTATATATACTTAGTGAGGTGGTATTTACTTATACTTGTTGCCTACTTCGTAGGTCTTAGCCAGGGTATTTGTTCTGTAAACACATGGTTAAGAACTAAATTAGGGTGTTCGATGTTCTTTTTCATTAATATTACCATGAAATTCAGAAAATGCGAGTGATATCCCATAAAATATCCTTATGAACCCCCTATTAAATCCCATAAAATCCCATTGAACCCAATGAAATCCCTGTTAAGATCCATCAAAAAATCTTGTTTTTGACCATGCAAAGCCCAAGTCACCAGCCGCTTAAACCACAACTCAGCCCCGCCCAGGTGGCACGCCGCAACAGCCGGTGGCTGAGTCGCTTGGCGATGTTTTTTGTTTTGGTTTAGGCCCATTGAAGAATTTGAACCAGAAAATCACCAAAAAATTGGGAGACTAATATGGTTTGTCTACTGGTTTCCACATATATTCTAGATGTATACCTATAGGACCTATACATTTGCATATGTATAGTGTACATATGCACACACACACATGTATATAATATATATATATATATATATACATATGTGTGTGTATACATACAGGCTCACAAAACTAGAGGCATCCTTGTTGCGGAAACTCCACTAACATTCATAAGAAACCAGTGTCTACCAAGGTGGCAGGAACATGTGAAATCCCCATGTGTCAGTTGCATAGTTTTCCCACTTATTTTTTTGGGCAGGGAAACCTTGATATTGATGTAGATATTATGTGTATATATATATAGTCATCCTAGAGTAGATACGGTTTGTAATTGTCGATCTTATTGTTTTTGAATGTTGCTGCGTGTTCTTTTTTGTCCAGATTCCATCGACTCCACATGATATGTCAAAATTCATGTCAAAATCTATGATACAAATCCCCTAAGATAAGTTAACATAAGTTCAAGATCACCTCCCTATGTCATTTTACATGTATGTAAAATTCAAGTTATCTGGGAGGCATCACTATACAAAACGAAGTGAATGAACCAAGTTTGCCACCCAGGCCGAAACTGTCGGCGCAGCCCGCGCAGCCCGCGCAGCCCGCGCAGCCGCAGGCGCTTTTACAGCGGTGGCCACTGTGGATGGCTGGTTCATGACGATTTTTTTTTTTTACTTGGTGACCTTGGTGAAAAATCGGATAACCACAATTAGGTGACGTATTGAGCAGGAGCAATATATAGGATCAATTGCCATGCAGATGCAGATTGTTTTTTTATTGGCGGATGGATATGGATGGATTCTCCACATTGTTTCTTAAACCTAAAAAATGTCATTACCATGCAAGAAGGGGTTTCGTAGATAGGTTTCTAGTGGTTTATAGCTGGGCTAAACAGGGTGTATCATGAGTATGTCTACAATTAGTTGGATAAGCCTATAGAACTTGCAATTTGGTGTGTTTTCCTGTGGGATTCAGATAATGCAACTGAGAGGCATCCCTCAAAATTCAGACCCTGAGAATCGCCCATTGACGAACTCCATGTTCTGTAGATACCTCTGCCATAAACCTGAGTTATATATACGAGTTTGAAACCAACTTCCAGTTAAAGCCCTTTTACCAGTTTTACATAGTTATCAAGGGGGTTATCATAAACCACAAGTGGAGTAACTTACTGAGCACATGTCCACCATACGCCGAGCTTCTGTCATCCACCGCAGCCGAGAAAGAACTCTCGACGGTTTCACGGGGGGCGGGTTGACCAGCCATTCACCCTGCGGCCAAAGAGTTTCCTGGCAGCAGGGAGTGACACAGTTCAGGGTGTTTAGAAGTTTGGTTATTTCCTCCTTGGTTGTCGCAGTCTTTGATGATCATTTCATACAAGGTGGTGTTTTGTAGATACCTGAGTTGGATTTATAACTTAGACTTAGGCAATTAGGGTTTACAATGTGCAGTGGATATATCTATTCTCTAGGGTAAATTGTTGATGGGGTTTATAAACCAACTTGACGATCCATCCATTCAAGAGATGCATGCATGTATATATAGTAATAATAATAATAATCATTATTAAAATAACAATAATAATAAGCATATGTCCATGAGTCCAAATTGATAGTATATGTAGATGATGTAGATGTAATTGTGTTGATTTACACATATATGTATACCTGTGCCATGTGCTGTTGTTTTTTCACTTGTTTTGTTCTTGACAGTTGTTCTTTATGTAGATATATTTGTGCGTGTTTCCCTCCGCATATAAATGTATTATTATTTATATGTATATATATATATATGTTTCTATCTATTTATTTCTTCATTGTTTTTTTATTACTTAGATCTATACACTTGCAGAAGATAGACAGGTGCAACAGGAACAGCCTTATCAGCATCAGCATGCTGACAGGCTGACCAGCTGACCAGCTGACCAGCTGACCAGCTGACCAGCTGACCGGCTGATGCTTGGCCATTTGCACGAAAGCTGGGGACAAGGACCAGCTCCGGCTGATCCCGGGGGATGATTTTAGAGGACTTCTCCAAGCGCGGGAAAATCATTGGGAAAATCTAGGGAAATTGGATGATTCAAGTGGATTTTTTAGTTAAGCGGGTAGAACAATGTAGAACATCTAGGGAAATTTGGTGATTTACCTAGATTTTCCTAGAGTCAAGTGGATCTTGTTCAAGTGGTGGATTGGGTGAACCGTTCCAATATATCCAATATGTGGGTACATGTGGTATATAAAAGCGGGAAAACGAGCAACAGCAACAGTTTATTTGCGATTGAACCAGTAAAAGAGTGGGACGAGTAAACTGGCACAATGGCAATTTTAGGGACATTATCAAAATACATGGGAGCACGACCAACCAAACTGGTGATAAATTGGAGATATTGGAGGGTCAACCATTAAAGTGGGGCGATAGTTTTCCTTCACAGTAGGGATTCAACCTACAGATACTTTTGTGGTCTAACCTTTTCAAAAATATAGTGAAATTATCAAGCAAAACAGTGACTTTGCCAACAACAAAAACATGGATATCGCTCATATATGCTGATATGGTATAAAGAGGAACACAACTTGACAGGTACAACTCAAACTTATTTGGTTGGTGGTCTGGAACATTTTTAATTTTTCCATTCAGTTGGGAATTTCATCATCCCAACTGACGAACTCATATTTTTCAGGGGGCTAGGTATACCACCAACCAGTTATATATGCTACAAAGAGTTGACGCATCCAAATTGTCCCTTGTGATCTCAATGATTTGGCTGAATTCTGCCAGTTCGATCCACTAATTTCTCGAAATCCATCTCCAATAGATAAATCATGTCAAATCCCCCAAAACGCCTATGTCTAAATATGTCTAATGGATGTTATTTCCATTCCTACTATTGATGTCTACGGGATTTTTGGGTGGTGAAGTCCCCCATTTCTCCCACAGTGGTCACCCCGGCGTTTCTTACGACGCCAGGCATGTCGTCCACCCCCGGCGGCTTCTCCACCACGGACTCGGAAGGCGCTGCCGAGCCGCGGCAGATGCCGCGCATGGAGAAGTGGAGCACCTTGGCGAAGTTATGGCCATGGCTATTAGTTATAACTGGCTTATAAGTACGGTGGGATGATTTATATATATATAGCTGGTTATATCATGTTATATCTGGCATTTGTAACTGTAGGATTCTATATGATATATTAGTCATAAATGACTATTGAACGATGGAAGTATACATTATTTTTTTGTACTTATAACAGATACTTCGGGCCATAACTGTAGTGCACATTAGGAACGTTGAAGAGAAATTGTTAAGAATATTGCTATATTGGTACCTACCAGACAGATAATCATAGACATGTATGGTGGTTTAAACCACCTCTGAATCATCCATCTATGGGATTTTCCGATAAAACCATCCAGCTATGTTCTATCAAGTCTGGATGTTTTTTTGTTGTTTCCCTCTAATTACTGAATTACCAATATGTAAATGCGAATGAATCATATACCAATTATCTATTATATAGTCTATTAAAATTGAATTTACGCAGATAAGTGGAACCCCACCGCAAAAAATCTGAGGGGTTTCCATAGATGGGGATACTCGGGATATCCGACTAGCTGGATGGTTTCTGGAGCGACAAAACGGTGGCAAAATTGAGGAACACATGATTTTTGATTAATGTTTGATGGATTTTATGCAAAAAGATATATAATTAGATGGTAAACCAAAATGAAAACAATGAATAATGATGGAACTCATTTATTTTTGAAGGATTGTTGACTGTTCTCGGCCTTAATTTTCAATTAGCCGGAAGGAAACTCAGGAGCCATGTGTATCCAGATTCCAAATGGGGGGTCAGGCTACTAAGAGTTTCCCAATCACATGATAGTTTAATGCAACCATTATCAACCTTTGAATCAACCATCATGAGCTGCTATCATCCATAAACAATATTAACTGTTATGAACCAACGATGTCCCCATATTGATTGATACAACCCAATTATAAGCAACACAGATCTACACATTGAGATTCGTCATGATGAATGATGGTTCAGATGGGAATGGCATCAATAAAGCCATCCATATTTCATAGTAACCATGTCAGAGTACAGTTACTGCGGTAAACTTAGTGCAAGCTGGTGCCCAGCAGTTGTAAGTTGGTTTATACACCTCAGAAACTATATATTAATATATATGCCATAAAGGGGCATCACCTTGTAGTAAGCCGGGAAGGTTGTTGCAAACTATTTGTGGTACTGGTACTTGTAATATTGGGGTTTTGCTTGTAGTTGGGGTTACATTATATAACGAGTGTGGGGACATTGGTTGTCAAAATTGGTTGATATTGTTTATGGTAGCGTGGAGGGTTACCGGACCCATTTTTGACTCATGTTTGTCGTGGGATTCTGAGTGCGGCAACAGCATTTGCATCATAGCCCATGGATGTATATGCTGGCGGACCGTTTGCAGTCTCACAAATGTGCGAATGTCTCATAGATGAGTGGGGTGGGGTGGGGAGGGCGCAATAACGTTCAAGTATACATTAAACAGATACGAAGGCGTTCAGAAAGGCATTGACATAAATACATGGAACATGTTATCATGTTATGTCATGGAATTTGTGTTAGCATAGATGTAACATGTTACGTCCTTGGTGTTGGGTTGAGATAGGGTGGGGTGGGGTAGGGTGGGCGTTCAAGTATACATGCACCAGGTACGAATGCTTTGAGAAATTGGTGTTGACATAGAAAGAAGGTACATGTTACGTCATGGGATTTGTGTTGATATAAAAATATTTGACATGTTACGTCATGGGGTTTGTGTTGACAAAAAGATGTGACATGTTACGTCATGGGGTTTGTGTTGACATTGAAAGATGTGACATACTACGTTGTGGAAATTGTGTTGACATAGAAAGATGCGACATGTTACGTCATGGGATTTGTGTTGATATAATTACTTTACTTCGTGTGATCCCCACCATGACATTTATACATTTTCTTACTGGCAAATCTTCTGGCATTCTATCTGACATATCTTCTGACATTCTATTTGACATTCTATCTGGCATATC
>Ga0126342_10016119_pt1 | contig 13050 bp, 12 predicted proteins | sample Cyp1metagenome_FD_92528 | JGI IMG/M metagenome (GOLD analysis project Ga0126342, IMG submission 92528) | Coral microbial communities from Lord Howe Island, Old Settlement Bay, Australia - Cyphastrea 1 metagenome | ecosystem: Host-associated > Invertebrates > Cnidaria > Coral ... | reverse complement strand
CTTTTAGGCGACCTACGTAGCACACATACTCCCTCAAAGTACCTACGTGCTACCTATAGTCATATATACATGTGCTATGTATCTACTTCCTATTTACTACCTGTGTACTCTGACAACACTACACGTGTTTAACATATACCGTACCTACCATACATTCCAATGATGCCATGCATACCATACCTATAATACCTATCATACATACCACACATACCATACATATGAAACGTAATTACCAAACCTACCATGCATACAATACCAAACATACATGCCATACAGTACATACTATACCTACCTTACATAGGAAACATTCCATACCCATCATAGTAACCATACATACCACACATACCATACAGACCATACATACTGTCATATCAAACATACCATACCCAACAGACTTACATACCATACCCAACAGACTTACATACCATACCTACCATCCATACAATGCCAACCATTCCTGCCATACATACCATACCTACCATACATACCAAACATACCATACTTTCCAAACATGCCATACCAGACCGACCATACACACCATACATCACCATACATACCCAACACCATACCATACCCCCACCACACCACAGGGGGGGAGGGGGACGGTACCACACCCCCACCACACCACAGGGGAGGGCTCCCACCAGGGGGAAGATCTCATATGGAGGCAGTATATGGGACCCATCCCATTGGGGGGGGAGGAGGGGGTGGCAGGGCCTGGTGCATATATATATATATATACATAAATAAATAAATAAATACCATGCTGTTCCATAGGGTAAAAAACGTCAGAGAAAATGATTGGCGCTGCTCCCTTCCAACTTCGAACGGTCGCCTGTCGGACTACCCATCTTTTGAGCCGATCGCCTCCACGTGTGGCCAGAGGTTATGGCTATCATGGTGAATCTACCCCCATAGGTCGGGATAGTAGCCTTGTAACTATAGTTATATACTGTACGTTATGAATTTCTAACTGGAACTGCACTTCTGCTTGGGATCTTTTGAAAAAGAGCCTGGGAAATCTCAATGTCAAAGGGGTGATCATAACATATCAGAACCTAGTCTAGAGACCTATATAGATTGGCAATGGTTGACGAGTTATTTCATGGTGATTCAACAGGTGGATATCTGATACGGCAGCAGAACAGCAGCTCAGCATCACTTTGGGATTGGATCAACAAACTGCCGTGGCAAAGTGAGCAGGAGATAGCCATCGTCACGACGTGTTTTTCTAAGATACCGAAGAGTCCAGTGTTTTGGCATGTTTTGGCCCTGGAAGCCTCTGTTATACACTCCGATGGGTTGGTTGCCAGGCCAAAAAAGGGTGATTGCTGACCATTTCAGTGGATTTTCCTGGCATCAAATATGAGAATTTCCTCCAGGTTTTCCTGGCGTCCTCCATGAAAAGGACTGGGACGAAATATGAAAAATTCACCAAGATCTTCACCAACCATTCCGCCAAGCTGTTTTTCCCCCTAGGAGAAGAACTCACATAGACCTGCAGAACCCAATACTCCCACATAGATTCTATAAATGTGGAGAACCCAACACTCCACAGTATTTTCTACCGTTTTGCAGGTCAAAATCCCTGCAAAATCACCAGGACCCATGCCTCTGTGGGCCTTGGATGGCACATGAAGATCAAACAAACAGTTCTACCCGCAGAAATGGTAGATATGCACAATACCGATCTCTATAAATATAAAGATAAGAGTATATATTCTAATACTGGTTGGTGGTATACCTACCCCTCTGAAAAATATGAGTTCGTCAGTTGGGATGATGAAATTCCCAATATGATGGGAAAAATAAAAAATGTTCCAAACCACCAACCAGAATATGTAGCATATGCATATTTTTCCCCGATTTTTGCATATATCGAGCAACCAACCGGATCTGGATATATCTCACCAGCTGGGTCTCCAGCGACCCCTCTGGGTTTCAAACGAGGCCCAGCCATGCCCTTGACCACTGCACCGCAAGGAGAAGCAGACCATGCAGCACTGCCCTGGAAGTGGGGTCCTTGATCCCTACTGCATGGGAAGCTAAGATCAGTCCTAAGAATTCCTAACATCTAAAATTTGAAAAACATAATAAAAACATAATAAAACAAATCAAGAACATTCCTTTGTACATCCAATTGACATATCAAGAATCTCAAGGACTCTAAAACTCTGTCCTAGCAGCACCAGCAGAGACCACGCCTCCGAAATGCCCTAGCAGCCCCGGCCATGGCATCATGGGGGCTCCGAAGGTTGAGTGACGATCCACGTAGATGTTCACCCAGCGAAATTATATACTGTATTGGCTGAGTTTACTATTTTGACTTTATTATCTATGTTTAATTAATTTCACTTTTATATATGACTGCCCAAATAAAAAAATAGTAAAATTGGTGAACATCCGTGTATTTAATATAAGCCTGCAAAAATTGGTAAACATGGAGATGGTCCAAACCATGTTGGCTTTGAGATGGTTTGACCAAAAACTCGTCAAAAATCAAGATATTTGAGCAACTGATTTTCGAATGGGCCTAGTTTCAACTGACCAGATAGTGGAGTGGGGGTCTGGCACCAATTGCTTTCTTCCAAACATCGACAGTTTTTTCAGCCATCGCGTCAAACAAAAATGTGCCAAATATGGGGATCAAAATCATCTTGCTTCCAAATTCAGGCGGAAGCAGTTGAAAATTTGGCTCCATGCTGGGGCGGGAAGCCGGGCCGAGCGACGGGAAAGCCTTTGGATGACATAGAATTTCCAATGAGAATGACGAAGTTGGTATTCTGAAGTCGTTATCATTCTCATCTGGGGTATGTGTTCCCATTGAGATTACCCTCTGGTAAATAAACATAGACCCTGAAAATCACCAATTTTTAATGGAAACTAGTCTTCCAACCCCTATCTGCCAGGGTCTATGTTAATTTACCAGAGAGTAAATAATGTCAGATCCATCTGTTTCCAGATTTTGGCGAAGTCGAAAAAAAGCACCGCCAGCGGAGATGATGGTAGCCATGACCGGGCACTGGGTCAAAATTCGATGGATCAAAAACATCTCATGTACTATTAGACTATGGTTTATTGTACTAAATGTACTATTAGACTATGGATTATTGTACTAAATGTACTATTTGACTGTGGTTTATTGTACTAAATGTACTATAGACTACGGTTTACTGTAGATACTAAATGTACTATTTAGACTAGGGTTATGATGTTTTACCATGTTTTACCATTGTTTGCTATCATGTTTATTACTGTTTGCATTGGTTTAAACGGGATCAACATCTCGTTGCACAGCCAGTCATCGCTGTGGCTCAATGACCATTCTGGTCGCTCCAGCACCCAAACATACCCAAAGGACTTAACTCTTCACCCATTTCCCATACGCTCCATGGTGCTGGTATATTTACCTACGTGACTGGGTGATTTTGTTCGGGCAAATGTTGGGATTCATATTCCATCCATGGTTCGCATATCCCATAGGATCCATGGTGCTGCTATATATGGTAACATGGATCCCATCCATATACCCCAGTCATGTTAGCATATATACCAGCACCATGGATCCTATGGGTATGGCTGTGCTTCCATTTTCATTTCATTTCGAGGCTTGAAAGGTCGTCCCTTGCCGCCTTGCAATGGTACCTGTGTCAAGTACCCTAATTAGGAAAAAGTCACCTGCGTTGGTAATCTGGCAACCATGTCGCTGCCTTTCGCAGCACGCTGCACTGTACTGCAGCCTCTGCCAGCCAATTCGCAAGCTCCGGCTCAATGTCAGCCGTGACTGTGCAATTTCGTTGCAACTGGCAGGTCTTAATTTGGTCAATCAACGTTCCTGCCAGTGCATCGCAAAAATATGGCGGGTATTCTTTGCGCGCCGCCGTTTTGAATTTTCCATCTGTACCCAGCCCTATAGCCACATCTTGTGGCTTCGCTGCTTCCGGCATCTGTCTACTATACATGGATGCCTTGAACCGGGGAAGTCTCAAGGCAAGGAGTCCAGTCGGCTTGCTAACTGTACAGCCCCAACGCCACTGACTGACCGTATGAAGAGCAATGTCCGGATGGGCACACAGAAGTTGGATCCATGGGGTACACCAAATACTCGCGGCCTCCTGGTTCTGCGGAATGGCTGGATGTTCACTGATGTAAAGTCCCCCTGTCCTCAATGCCCACGCAACTGTCGTAATCATCTGCATGAAGAACAAAGTCCCCTGTTTCAGTTGCCTCAGCTCCTTAGCCGTAAGGTGCCTGCGTCCAAAAAGTCTTTGTCTATCACGCAGTGGTCTTGGGAAATGCTTGGCATTGACGGATGATTCGATCTCAAGAATGAAATGCCGGGCTGCTGACCAGGTTTCACAAGGTGCCCCTGTGAGCGTTGCTGCTATCTTACCTGCCTGGTAAAGCTTGAGCAGTTGCTGCCACGTGACACCTTGGTGGTGCAAATCACCATACGTCGCCGAGTTGGCCGTGTCCAGTGATAGGACCAGGATCTGTACCCCTGCTTTGTGGGCCCAAAAATGCAGTCGTTCATGTACATCGCCTTCTCTTCTCCGCCCACTAAAGAGATGGGCAATGACAAAAAGCTTTCCCTTGCACGGGTGCTGGTACATCGGCATCTGGGCTTCGTCTGGTAAGTCTAGCCATCTAGCTTTCCTGACTTGATCGAAAAATTTTTCTTGGTCTTCAAAAACTCCCGGCACATGTGCTGCGCTGGTTGCTCTTTCTTTGGGATTGGCATGCCCTCGTTGGGGTTGTCTGTGTGGAAATGGCAGATCCTTGTCGGTCTCCAGAAATGCATCCTTGGCTTTCAAGTGGGCAATTTGGCGCAAGGTTTGGACACGAGGGAAATCCTCAATCATTTGTGCATATTCTTCGTCAACAAGTCTCTCTGCAACTCCATCAACAAATCCCGCAATCACATCTGGGAGACAATGTTGTCCCCATTGGAGAATCTCATATTCGATCCATTCATCCATCCCTTCGCCAAACTGGCAAAGGACTGCAAGCCATCGATCTGGCAGCAGTGTTGAAAGTTCTTCGGCAAACCCATCCGCACAGAATTCTTGGTACCATTCTTCGGTGGTTGCGGTCAAGAAGGTACACAACCGTGCCTTGGCCGAGTCAGGATCCTCTGGCTTACAGGAGATACACAACTCATTCTGGAGGCCTCGAAGTGTCTCTTGCAGAATCCTCTGGTCTTCCTGTCCACGGTCTGGAACAGGCTGCATGGGGCCTTGTGTCTGCAGAGCTTCAACCCTACCTAGTCCCTTGACTTCATTCGGCATAAGGCAAAAACCTCCCATCTCCTGCTGTGCCCTGAACCCTCTTCTGCGCAATGCTTGGTAGCACTGGTTGACCCCTGTGCGCCTAGACACATAGGACAGATGTTGATAGAGGCGCTGTTTCGTCCAAAAGTGTCGCAAGCACTCAGGACATGTTGCTCCTTCCAGCAGATCATGCTCTAAAGAGAACTCCTGATGGGCTTGACGTTTATGTGTGGCCAGGCCCTGGGCTGACGTGAACTGTCGCCCACATCCACAAGCAAATGTACCTGTCAAGCCATCCGCTGCATCAAAGGGAGAGGGATCAAAACTGGCATTGGCCTCTTCCAGGACACGGAAAAACTTCTTGTGCATTCCGATGAGTTCATGCATCATAGTCTCCTGAAAAAGAAATCGTCTCCATGCCTTGCGCACTCCAACTTTCCATGCATCACCTCCTGCCTGCCAAAAATCAAAAAGCTCAGTCAAGTCTGCATGCTCAGGCTGACTAACACTTCGGATGGCTTGTAGTGGGAGGTTCCCATCCTGTTCCAGGGCACTAAGCCAGGCAAGATCGTGCTTAAGGCCGAATAGCCATGAGTCTGGCAACAATGCTTCTTCCCTATGCAGACAGTGTTGCAGCATCTCTGGTCCATGCTGCCAAACTCGTTGTGCATACAGGAGCCTGTCTACCGCAAGTCTTGCTCTGGGAGAGGAAATCTTTGCACGATGGAAAAGAGTGGCTGCATTGGTGTGGAGTATTTCTTCTGGTTTCAATCGGAAAATCTTTCGCAACATGGAAACAAGCGTGGCATGCAGCTTCGCAAGTTGCCGGGTCGTAGGCGTCTTCCAGGCTCCCATACCAAAGAAAAGTCGACTTTCGATCAATGCACGAAAGAGTCTGAGCCTGGTGGTTTCCGGAATGTGCTTATTGCACAAAATAGGTGCTGCTATTTGCGCAAAAGCACTTTTCGCCATTCCGATTCTGGTGGCGATTTCTTGATCCATTGAGTGGTTGGAGCTGAAAATGGTCCCTAGGTGCTTGTAATATGCCATGAAGTGGATGAAAATTGGCTGGCCTGCTAGCATCACCTCCATACCAGGCTGGGATGTCAATTGAAATTTGGCTCGCATCAATGGAGCTCCTGGGCCGCGAAATGTCGCAACTACGCTAGTCTTGCCTTTTTGGAAATTCAGGACGAACCCTCTAGTTGCAAAGATCTTGTGCACTGCCTGCAGCGTACCTGCAATGGCGCCTGGAAGATCTGCTGCATTAACGGTGGCAACCGGGATGGCTACATCATCGGCCCAAATGACACTTTCCGCATGTAGGTCGGCTCTGCTCAGAATGTCTTGCAGATCATGGTTACTGGCAACTACATCGTTCAGCTCTGTGGCTATGTCAGCCATCAGGATGTGAAAGATGCAATCTGCAAGCGGTGATCCTGGTCTTGTGCCTTTCCTGGTTACAATGGGCTGGTATGCACCCGGGACATACATCCAGGTTCCTGTGTGAAAGTCTTGGATCAGCTGTGTGATGAAAGGCGGTGCACCTAGACGTTCTAGCAGGCTTGGCAATTGCAAGAGCTCAATAATGTCAGGGACTGGAAGTCCTTCATGGAGCAAACGTTCTAGGACTGCTTCAACATCGTCTGGCACCACAATTCCTGAAACCAATTCACGGATTAAGCAATGGAAAGCATTGGCCAGGTCAATGAAGACAATTGCCGAGGATACATTGAGTGAATCCATGATACGTCCAAATGTTTGCAGGAATTGGGATCCAAAGGGAACTTGCATGGAAGGAAATCCTCCCAGTTGTCCTTGTGGGCGTTGAGTCCTCAACATCTTCATGAGTCTTGTCCTCATCAGTGCATGGACTCTTTTTGCAAATGATGGGAGCAGCATGATCCCCCGATAGTTCTCTGCAAGGAATCCCGATCCTTTCTTGTAAATCACTGCCATTTGTCCGCCTTTGGAGGTGACAGGTTCATGTTGCCACAAGCAAGTCTTAAGCAAAAGTGGAAAATATGCAGTGGCAAGGGTCACGGCATGCTGCTTGAAGGCTCCTGACGGAATTGGATCGAGTCCCGTTGCTCGATCAGCTTGAGTGGTCCTAAAAGCATCTTCAAGCTCAATGATGGACGGAAGATCTACATGAACGAAGTGGTCTTGCACAACTGGCATCTGCATCTGACGCTCATGACACTCTCCAACAATCTGCTGCGTTGAGGATGCATAACCACTTTCCAATTTCTCAAAATAGGGTGTCCACTGCTCTTGCAAGACTTCAAGCTTGTGTGGGTCCTGGCCTAATTTCCTGTTGCGAAATTTAGGTAGGCTTCTACGTAAAACTCGCCAAAAGTCTCTGGTCTGATGCGGTTGCATGAAATCTGATACTTCACTTGCAAGACTACGGAAGAAATCAACATCATCCTTTCGCAAGGCTTGGGTGACTTGTCGGCCTATGCAACGGAAGTGGTGCAATGCAACCGCAATTTCTCGATCTTGCTCAGACATGATGCTGTGCTTCCCACCAAAAAAAAAAAGGCGCCATGCTTCCATGGTCCCATGACGTCCCAGCCGGCCATTGGCCACGTCCTGTGCTCGCTCGAACTGTTGTCGCGCCCGCTCCTGAAAAAATGGGGAGAAAAGCCAACGATGATCTGAAAAAAGGGGTAAACTAGATCATCAACATTCATCAACCATCAATGTTGAGGCTATTTTCCGACAAAGCCATCTGGGAAAGGGGGGAAAAAATGAGATCCAATATTCAGAGTCATATAAAATTATACAAAATGATCAATCCATAATCACATCTTCTGGTGAACATCTGGTGAAGATTTTTTTGGTCCAGCTATGTTCATCTTTTCGCAGCCGCCTCTTCCTCCTCCTTCTTCTCAGCTCGACGTTTGTCCGCCAAGTTCTTCATCAACTCCTGGAAAGCCGAGAACATCTAAGGGCGGTTTTTTGGGTCAAACGGAACGGTGGTGTTTGTGGTAGAACGGAAAGGTGCCCTAAGAAGTCGGATGAACATGGGATATTTTGAAATGAAGAATCGTCCTAAAATCAATAGATATGAGAAGATATGAGGATCTTCAATTCTCAGCATTCCCATCTCCATCTGAAAAGCGACAGAGAGTCCATGGGGGTTTTTGACCTGTTCAGCCGAGGTTCAACCCCAAAATCTCGACATGTACTTGGTGGTCCACCCGAGTTAGTTTGCGGAAGTTTGCGGGTTGTGACCCCCAATAGTAGGGTAAGGTTCGGATGATACACTCCAGCTATAACCGGGGCAGTCCACTTGAACCACCAAGTCACCACAAGTTTTCGTATGTGTTTGTCGCTCATCACCTTCCCTGGTAGCCAAGCAATTCTTCGGTATCTTTTTCAGCCAGCACAGGCGTGTAAAAGTCATCGTTCTCGCTTGAAGACTCGAAGCCGCGGCCTGAGAATTGTCGTCACCAGGCTTTCGAAGTCACGTCGTGGAGACCAGCACGATATCATCTGGTTGGTGGTTGAGCCTACCCCTCTGAAAAATCATGGACTTCGTCCGTTGGGATGATGAAATTCCCAATATGATGGGAAAACTATGGAAAACTAAAAAATGTTCCAAACCACCAACCAGTCATTGTGGATCAAATATTGAAAAATCAAGTTGTTCTATAGGTATAGATGACTCATATATGGGCCGTTTTCCACAAACGATTGTGTTGAATGACCAGAGAGTAGAGGCAAGGTTCAGCTAGTAGTGGTATAGTCAATAATGTGGTACAACAATTGGGGTTAGTCTTATATAATAGCCAAATTATATATATATCCAATAAACTAAAATTTATTATATTAGCAATTAGATAATTATAGCCAATTGTATACAATCAATAAACTTGGTCGAGCAAGACCTCCCAGCATCGAGGTGCGTCTTGCGATAGTCTTTGATGATGCACCGTTTCTTTGTCTGCCGACCCAAAGGTCCTGGCACAACAGCAGGACCTATGGTCCGTCCATGGTCAATTGGTTCCATCCAAAACTGTCCAAAACAACTTTCTGAAAAAATCAGGTGCTCATAGGTGCTCTATTTAAGTGCACTGTGAGGCTTTCTCCCAAATTGCGCGTTGAAACTTGAAAATATCCGGATTCCCCACGCATTTTGTCTGTCATGAGACATGAAACTCATTGAAAATCGATGTCCAAAGATCCCTTTCCTTCTTCCGCCAGGTTTTCTTCCGCATCACCAGGTTCCACACTCACCTGTCCTGTGAACTGAGGGATGGCTGAGATGTAGCGGACCTTCTTCACCTGAAGCAACACGAGATCCTTTCACCGGTGCCCGACTGGTCACAAACTCTCAGAAACCGGGTACGGTACGTCCTTTTTGGGAGATGAAACACCCAAATCTGGAAGGTATGAAACTTGAAAATGTCGTCTCGTAATGTCTCATAGGAAAATCACATCGTCCAAGTTCTGAGGCGTCCAGCTTTTTTCAAATACCTTGGCATGGCAGGGAGGACTTGAATCCTGTTCAAAATCGGTTCTGACCCCCTCAATAACCCCCATGAAACATCCATTAACGAGGCCAAGACGTTGTTAATGACTTGTGTGATTTTGGCATGCGCTGAAACGTTTTCTAACATGAAAAAGGAACCAGACGAACACGCAGATCACTGAACTTGTTCGTCATTTCCTGGAAGCCAGGTCCCCTAAGACTTCCCAAAGACAGCTCTTGGTTTTTTGCACCATTGGATCGCAAAGACATACCCTCTGGTAATTTAACATAGCTATTGAACATGGCCATTTATAGTGGATTTTCCCATAAAAAATGGTGATTTTCCATAGTTATGTTATGGTTCAAAAAGCATCGTTGCCGCCCATCTGCCTGGGAATGAACTTTATTAGCCCACCCCACCCCACTCCACTCCACGCTACTCCACCCCATACATGCACAACGCAACATAATGTGTGGGTTGGTAATAACTCAGTCAGGAAAAACATGTTCTGTCATCCAGGTTGTTTTCAGCGACGCCAGCATAAACGAGGGCCCAAGAAGAGTCAATAAGAATCGATTCAATATTCAAGCATGTTCTTTTCTGGGCCCAATTTTTGTATGGAGAAGGATTGACTTTTCAAATCTGAAAGGCTCGGTAATTGTTTGGGCTTGATTCTCCCAGTACAAACAAAAAGTTATGGGGTTGTTTGAAGGTGGCTGTGAAGTCCTTATCATTCGCCGAGATGATTTCAACTGGCCATTTTGACCTTGGAATTACGCCGTTTTTTTCCCCACACATCCATGTGGAAGCCTTGTAGAATAAGCTATGAATGGGGTGATCCGGTGATAAGTTGTGGTGTTTCTGGGTTTCTTGTTGTTCACATCCCAAATGCTGTTGGTTGTACAGTACTGCAGTACCACATACTAGTTTCCTGAGTGTTGTATCTACAGCTAGATGTTGATTGATTATCAGTCCCTCACAAACAAAGTGGTCAAAACCTCATATTTCTTTCGGACTCCCAGCAGATTTCAGTATCACCAGTGCTATTGACTGCTGAACAGCTACGCGGCGTGGCTACATGTGGCTACCACGTCACCCAGCCGCGCCATGTGACACCGTCTCTCCACCGTCTCTCCACCGGTCTCTCCAAGGTGCCGGTGCTTGCTCATCTTGAATCGAATGCGAATCTTATTGCTGAGACTCCTGAGGCAAAATGGCGCAATTGCTGTGGCTATCCCATGACGGATCCGACTGGTGCTGCCAAAAAAATGGTGTGCCATGGATCCCATCCATATACCCCAGTCATGTTAGCATATACAGCGGTATGGAGTTTTCTCCGGTCGTAACCGTTGAAGTTTGCCATGGAAAACCAGCATGTCGAAAGGTAACATCATCGAACAAAGTGGGCCATTTTATTGAAAATAGTGTATGTGTCCACAACAGAAAGAGGGTGACGGTAAAAATGGGAAGATTGATACAACCATCAATAAATGATGGTTAGTAAATATCCATCATTTCTCACTAGCCAGGGCTACTGTATGAAGCGATCATATGCTCATGCAACACCTTTGTGGATGGGGGATCTTGCTGTACGTGCCATGTTAGGGAAGATAAGCTTGATCTGATAAGCCGAATCACACGGGGAAAAAAGAAACAATTGGGCAGATAAGTAACATCGATTCATATCACATGCCTTGCATATAGAAATCATGTGTATATATATATATTATGTAATATATATATATATATATATATTAATATCATTATATATGACAGAGTTAGTTTTCCATGATGCACATAACTCAGAACAAACAAAACTATAGGGACAAACATGAACAACAGCGAAACAACAGCGGATTCCCGTGGCTTTCCCACCCTCCAGCGCTGCGAAGGTCCTCCTCTGGGGTAACGTTCGCTTCATCGCCGGCGCCCATTTCAGCGGGACAGCTCCGCTGGTCACCAGCGATCGAAGTGAAAGATCCTGGTGGCTATCACAGTTCAGCCGTATCGATTCGACAAAATTCAACATGTACCCTCTGGTTATGACTAACAGTTTGCGAACTGGAAAGATCCACCCATTTTTGAGAACGGTAAACCATCTATTTCGATTAGGGCCATGTATATACCATGGCTATGTTAGTCATAACCAGATGATACATCATTGTACATCCAGAAATCATGGATATCCTCCGGCCCAATCTCCTGGATCGATCTTGGGCCCTGGGCTGGGAAAGCTATGCCGACCCAGAGGTTTTCTGTTGGATGCTTTCACCCATCAAAGCAGCAGTATGTAAATTGCTATCAGAAATATCACATATCATATCTCATAGGATCCATGTATGGTATATATGCTAACATTTGGGGTATATGGATGGTAAATGTTACCATATATAGCATACATGGATCCTATGGGTATGTCTATAATTGTGTATACCTACGCCCCCAAACAAAAAAATAAGCTTCACTAAGGGGAAATATGATGCATTTTGAGCGGGTTCCCCTAGTTGAGCGTATTCTGAGGGTATCTTCCTGGGAAGTGAGCGTAATACCCGGGAAAACAAGCGTCGAGTATCCGCCCACCAGCACACTCACACATGCACGTTTTTCGGTCAGGTGAGCATAAAATCAAAAAAATCGAATCAGAATAATAAAGCATCAATCCAAGCAAAAAAGGATACGAGCAAAAAAGTGCTATTAGTGAAGATCAAGGTATGTATATCTACACAGAATCTACAATCAATTATGGTTCATGTGCCATCATCCAAGGTGGGGGTGGAATAAAAAAAGTCGAATGATCTGCCAGTCGTTGATACATCGATTCGGGGATATGTTGTTCTTTAAGCGACCAGGCTGTTGATCCATGATAACTTCTCCTTGCAGACATCCTACTGCATATAAAGTCACTCATATCATGTTTGCCTATCTGGGTTTGTCTGAAAATCGGCTGCCCAAAAAAATGATGGGTCCCTGGGTTATCTCAGTTGTCTCTTTCTTTCCGATTAACTACGATACGTTACATTATCTTTGGGGGGTATAGCAACTTCCGGCACAATCTTGGTGCGCAAGGTACGTACTGTATTTACAGGTTTCAGCTGGGGTTATCTTATAATCCCAAATAGACTGATAAACCTATGGGGCAAAACTAGAAACCGTTAAGCACCTGCGGCAGCAGAGTTTTTTTACTGAGCCGCAACAGCTGTGGTAACATGCTAGTATACATGTGTGTTTTATGTGAGGTGCTTTTACACCCCCCTCAGGTGAGCCGGTTACGGCGAGGATGCCACATTTACCAGGGCGAG
>Ga0126342_10016118_pt1 | contig 13051 bp, 11 predicted proteins | sample Cyp1metagenome_FD_92528 | JGI IMG/M metagenome (GOLD analysis project Ga0126342, IMG submission 92528) | Coral microbial communities from Lord Howe Island, Old Settlement Bay, Australia - Cyphastrea 1 metagenome | ecosystem: Host-associated > Invertebrates > Cnidaria > Coral ... | reverse complement strand
CTTTACATATAATGATTATAATACCCAACTTTCGCGAAACTTTCGCGAAATAAAATTTTACTTTCGCGAACTCGAAAAAAAAACTTTCGCGAGGGTTTCCAACATAACATGCACGGCTTTCGCGATTAAAACTCCTTACAAGGACCTTTAGATCGATCACCATATATATATATGATTATATATATGCATACATAAGTTCAAATAAGTTCAATATAATATATAAATATATACATATACACACAGTAACTCTGCTTGCATTGTGATGTGGCACAACTCCAGGAGCTTACAATTTGACCAAGCTGTGCCACGCACTCCTGACAAACCTTGTCCATCAAGGAAAAGACCCGGTCCAGCATCATCACAAGGTCACAGGGATGTAAACCTGCAACCACCTTTCCGAAGTCATAGATGTCGATGAAGACCACAGTCACGATGCCCCGATCTTGAAAAATGGTTTCAGTGGAAGACACTGAAGTGTTCGCTTCAGCGGCACCCTGATTCTTCAGGAAACTAGTCCGGACTGCTTCGACCACATCTTCCGGATACATCCCTTTGAGGATATCTCGATCCGAGCTGCGAGCTGAGCTGATCATGTCACCCCAAGCAAAGTTGAAGCGGGCGAAGCGTTCCGAGACATAGGTATAGACAACCACAATGAGCACTACATTGAATTGGATCACGCTGTACTCACCCCGGAGGATATTGTTACTATCGCAAACTGAGACCTTTGCTTCTCCAGAGCCAGTTACGCAACTGTCTTCACTCAAAAGGAAGGTGTTGTAGACCAAGAGGACCAGCATGTGCAAACACAGCACCAAAATCATCGCGGGAAATCTCATCCGCACCCCAGCAACTAAGAAAAGAGGCATGATTGCATCCGAGACTTCACCATGGAGACGGGTGATGGTTTCATAGACGTGCTTCCCCAAAATCAGGATGCAAGCTGCGGTGGCTACATATGGTTGCACTGCCTTGAAGCCCTCGATACGCAAAGGCAGGAGCACAATTTGATAGCCTACTTTGTGGCTGGCCACCCCCTGAACCAGATTCATTATATACTCAATGGGGATCATCATAATTACATCATCATCATCCCAGATAGGATGGAAAGTAAAAACAACTCAAACTACCAACCAGTAGCCAACAATGGAGGCAACAATGACCAAGCAAGTTTGAAGAATTTCCTGTGTTTTCTCCCCTGGTTCTTTCCCTTCTCTGAGCGGTGTTGCCACCAGTGCTACCAGTTTCGCCACTTGGAAACCCACCACAATGACCCACGTGACCGCTCGGACAGAGACAAAGAAGTGTTTCCTGCTTCCTTCGTCAAAGTATCTCCGAAATGCCTCCTCATGGAAGTTTGAGCGGAACCTTGGTATCGACAGGATCAAAAAAAGAGGACCAGCCAACGAACCCGAATGCAGTCACGTGAAACTCTTTGGTGAAACAAGTTGTTTCAACGGTCTTATATATTCTTCCCCTGTGACCGTACCAGTGTAGACTGTGAAGTATGGAATGGGGTGAAGTGCAAAGTGTCAAGTCTTGAGTGGGACATATAGTGTGTAGAGTGTGAAGAGGGGATTGTACAGTGTAAAGAATGGACTGTTAAGTGTAGAGTGTACAGTGTAGAGTGTAAAGTGTAGAGTGCACAGTGTAGAGTGTAAAGTGTAGAGTGTGGAGTGTCAAGTGTAGTGTAGAGTGCAGAGTGCGCAGTGTAAAGTGTAAAGTGTAGAGTGCGGAGTGTAAAGTGGAGTGCAGAGTGTAAAGTGCAAAGCGTAGAGTGTAGTGTGCAAAGCGTGGAGTGTAAAGTGTAGAGTGTGAAGTGTAAAGTGTACAGTGCAGAGTGTGGAGTGCAAAGTGTAGAGTGTAGAGTGTCGACTGTAGAGTGCGAAGTCTAGAAGTACAAAGTGTAGGGTGTAAAGTGAAGAGTGTGAAATGTAAAGGTGTAGAGTGTGGAGTGCATAGTGTAGAGTGTAAAGTGTAGAGTGTGGAGTGTAAAGTGCGGAGTGTGAAGTGTGGAGTGAGAAAAGTGTAGAGTGTGGAGTGCAAAGTGCGGAGTGTAAAGCGTAAAGTGTAGTGTGAAGTGTAGAGTGAAGTGTAAATTGTAGAGTGTAAAGTGTAGAGTGTGGAGTGTAAAGTGTAGAGTGTATAGAGTGTAATTAAAGTGTAAAAGTGTAGAGTGTGGAGTGTAAAGTGTAGAGTGCAAAGTGTAAAGTGTAAGGTGCAAGTTGTAGAGTGCGGAGTGCGAAGTGTAAAAGTGTAGAGTGTTCAGTGTAAAGTGCAGAGTAAGGTGTAGAGTGTGGAGTGTGGAGTGTAGAATGAGGAGTGTAAAGCCTGCCACTCAAAATTGCACGGAAGATGAAGGCAACATCACACCTCGCGCAGCTGTGCCACTGCGGAAAGCGGCATTTGAAATCACGAAAGTGACCCAAATTGTGCATTGAGAATGTCACGAAATGCCACGCCTGCCACACGAAGCGACCTCTTTTGAAACCTTCAAAAAGGAGAGGTTTTGCAGCTTCCCGCATAGGCACGGCGACACCGGAACAAAACCGGAGAAGCGAGACAAAACGTGTAGGAGGCTCAAACCGAGCATTTCGTATGAGACTTCCTCAGATTTTCACAGTTTGTTTAGCTACAAAATCGACGTCTTCCTACGAGTTTTCCCCTAAAATCGGTTACCTCACCTGGCCCTTCCCACTCCTAAAAAATATCGGTCGTTTTGCACAATCAGGCGTTTCATCAAACTTATGGTCGTATCGCGCGTTTCCTCAAAAAAATAAGGGCGGTATGTCATAGAAGTGTTTCCCATCCGCAGGGCCCTCCTCCCAGTCTTCTCACAATATTGCTTTCAAAATGCAGAGCCGCACGTCCAAGTTGGTTTGTGTTTAATTGCGCTCCCAAAAGAAGACAAATTTACCAGATTGGATTTGCGGGCGTTTGCGGGTTTTTGCGGGCGTTTTGCAGGTAACTTTGGTTGCAGTCATGTGCATTTAAAATGCGTTGGTGCTTTAGATATGGGAATGGCCTGGGCCCGCCCCTGGGATACAGCCAGGATGCAAGCCATGTTCAATCATATTCAAGATTTTACTTGTGGTGATAGTTTGGCCATCAGGCCATCAGGAAAAAAAACTAGGCAAACTAGTAGAATTAGACGAGATGCTGAAAAACTATATGTCATTTTAGGTTGCTCCAAAACTACTAAATAAATAAATAAATATAAATAAATAAATATATATATATATAATTGATCGAATATTTCAGGCAAAAGCGATGTTTCGTGCGAGCCTTCCGTCAATTATCGTCAATCACAACGCATGCCACGCAATTTATCACCACTTGACGCAGCCCTGACAATGCGATTCGCAAAAAACACACAACACCATACGTCTCAAGTGATGCACCCGCCACGCAAACAGACGATTGAGGTCTCCAAACTTATGCGCCTGCCAGGAAACATGGAACTCATCTTCTGAAAACCTTGCAAAATGCATCGCGCTTGTCAGAAAAACGACTTGGGAAAGACACGTGAGAATGTCACAAAGTGCCATGCCTCCCACACGAAACGATGCTGCGCGACGTTTCAAACCTCCAAAAGTGACCACTCCCCGTAGGCACGGCCATAGAGTCCCCACACAGTCGTGCTTCCGACGGTTGCTGACGGTTGCGAGCACAAAAGCAGCGTCGAGCGAACACAGGTCTACTCCCAGACCCCAAAGTAAAACGAGAACCCTTCGCGCATTCGGGATCATTCGGGAAAAATACATCTTCTTAACAATACACGGTATAATTCAACAAAAATCAGCAAAATATGACCAGTCGATTCCCCCATGTCTGATGGATAATCACCAATGGCAACGTATTGTACATAGTGCACATCCAAGGAAAATCTAGGGAACTGCAGGTTGATGATATTGTACTCAAAGTCTGTGGTGTAGCGCCGGGTGTTGGACGCCCGGGTGGGCGCCTCTTTGGGCCCCCAGGTGGACAGCCGAAAGGACTGTTCCCGGGTCAGCGAAGCCAAGTGATCAAGATGCAGCAGCTCTTTCTGCATCCCAGTTTTCTTAGATAACCTCGGGCACCGCTTGGGTGGGGGATGCAAAACCAACAAAAGAAATAGTGTAACTGGGGCAAACCATGGTAAACCTTCTATGATTGATGAGCTGGGATGTGCATCCAAATGGAGTTGCTGAAGGCCTCACCTCCCAAAAATACGCATAATATCGCATAATAATCTATTCCCAGTATCAATAGATTCACCATTTTGGGTGGATTTCTTATTTGAGACTAAATCATCTGCGCAAATCGGTGTCTAAATATGGAGTGTCACCGATTGTAAGACTCTGTCCCCATTAACCCTATTGAACAAATCAACTTCTGGTATCCTGCCCCATGTTTTTACAAGGGTCCGGAATTGTTTTGGGATTTGTTTCTCCGTTTAGGGTTTTCTTTGCTGGTTTCCAGTTCTGTCCATTTTCCATGCTATTTGCAGCACTTTGGAGCTGGAAGCTGCCATTTCAACGATTTTCAACGGTATTTGCAACATGTTTGAGTTCCAACCTTTCATTTTCCAGGGTACTTGCAGCATTTTGATGCTCAAACTGTTCATGTAACATGGTAGTTTGCAACTGGGGCGCATCTTTGGTTTTAGGGTTGGTTTATGTTTTTGGGGTTTGGTTTTAGAATGTTTTAAAATGGTTTTAAGGGTTTGTTTTGGAATTTTAGAGTTACGGTGTATGTAGTAGGGTTTCTTTCAATGGTTGGTTTAGGGCTTGTTGGGGTTGGTTTAAGATCTACTTGGGGCTGGTTTAGGGTTCACTTATGATTGGTTTAAGATCTATTTAGTGTTGATTCAATGTTGATTAGTCTTTTTTAGGATCTAATTTGGCTTGGTTTACAATCTATTTAGGGTTGGCTTAGGGATTGTTTAGGGTTTGTTTAGGGTTAGTTTAAGGCTTATTTAGGCGTGGTTTAACATCTATTTAGGGCCGATTGGTTTAGGGATTATTTAGGGTTAGTTTCAACTTTATTTAGTGTTGAGAGCCAGACACCCAGCCAGACAGTACAGAGAGAGCAGGATTCTATATACAAAAATCAAAAAACAAAACAAAACCGAAGCATACCCTAAATTTATGAGTCTAGTTTGAACAAAGAAAGTTGATTTTAGCAAAAACATGAAAGACAGAATCAAAAACAAACTCACCGCAAAATTAAACCAACGGGAAACATAAAAGGAAAAACAAGAGAAAACAATAAATAAACAAACAACTCAAATACCCAAAACCATTCCATCTCCAAGCAACTTGCTTGCCACATCATCGGAAGCCTGGGATTTGGCCGCTTCCACAGGGGTCTCCTTGTCCAGATCGTCAAACATAAGGACAATTTGGCACCACTGCAAATGATTCAGACGCGCCCGCCACCTGGCTTTGGAAAACAGTTTCTACCAATATTTATGGCAATGAATTAATCTGCAAGCAAAACAGATTACATACTATGGCTAAATATAAATGTAGCAGTAGTTAAACAATGTTGAACATAGTTTCTGGAACTGTCAATGTCGGGATGGAATATGGTTGCAACATGTTGCAACACTTCAACACTACCGGATCCTATCGGCCTGGCTGCCAAGCTCAGGCGGCCGTAGCTCAAATCCTTCAGAGTCTGAAGTGCCCCTGCTCCGTCCGCCGGGCCCTCACCCTGCAGCCACCACAGTGCTTCATAAAGCAGTCGCAGGCCCGGCTGCTTCACCGGTGGGTGCCAAGCATTTCCGGCATGAGCTCGCAGTAAGGCGGCCTCAGCTCGATATTCTTCGACGTCATAGCTGTCCTGCTTATAGGACCATGGAAGGGAACTGACCAATGTTGCAGGGTACAACTGTTGCAAGCGCTCAATCTTTTGCACCATGTCCAAGCCTGTTCGCGTGAACTGATTTGTGCTGAAAGGGTTGAGCACAGCAGCGGAGGGACTGAGAGTGGAGGGGCTCACAGGGCTTTTGATTGTCATGGGCGCAATGGCTGGGGCAGAAAAAAAACTTGGGCTGCTTCCCAGGTTGCTTGGGATCGTTTTATCCGGCTCAGTTTGCAGACCGAGCGAGTCGATGGGTCCCGCCATCTTGGAAGCGCTTGGCTGCTGTGGTGCGATCTTTTTGACCTTGTCGCTCTTTTTGCCTTGGTGGTCTGTTGCTCCACCAAAGTACAACTTGTATCAACTTGTTGTGTGTCCAACCCCGAAGGAAAATAAAGAATCAAAATCTATGAGTTTCTGTAATCCATCGAGTTGCCCTGCACTTCCTGAACTCGTGTTATCATGTCTGGTCGCTTGACACGGCGCCAAGAATCCATCGCCAGCTCCACAAGAACAGAGAGTGCTAGCACCAGCACCAAACAAAGCCATCCTGGAAGAGACTGGAAAAGGTTGAACGCAACATCATGGAAAGAAGGATTGAACAAGTTGGATGCAGCAGGAGAGGAATAGATGAAGAGGATCGGCGGAAAGAGCATCACTGATAACATTGCAATGAAGATCCTGGGATTTGCTCAAGATGGCCAAGTGGAAAAAGAAACATAGACCGTAGATTGCCCGAATGGTGGCTTTATCAATGGGAAAACTTTTTCAACCACTACACAAATCCGTACAAACCCAAGGATCTGCCAGTCCATCCATACCTGCGAATGCAACAACAGGGTAGAGTTGGCCACCACAACACAGCTCCAATAGGACCAGGTGCCCAGTGACAGGTAGTCCGGGAAGTGGTCACCATTACCAAGCAAACCGCCCAAGAGGAACACAGCCGCACAGAAATTCACGAGAGCATGCACAATTCCCCGGAAAAGCCAGGCAACCAACATGCGATAGTTAAAGTAAACCTTGTTCACTCCAAATAAGTAAAGCTTGGGCAAAGCAAAAGCACCTGGAGCATAGATGTCCACGTCCAAGCTCCCCACGATGAAAATTGGAATGCTCGTGAAGACCATGTTGTACATCATGATCAGGTAGGAGTCATAGAAGGTTGTGCCGCTCAAACCATTCCAGGGCGCGTAACAAGCCATACAAATCACCAGCAAAAAGTTCTTGTAAAAGGAGTAGCCAATCACAATGCCGATGCGGCGAATGTTCGAACGGCCATGCAGGAACAGAAGAGACCTATGCAACCAAACTCATGGACTCACAAACCTTGGTATTGTTTAGCATTCATATAAATGTGATTAAATTTAAACCATGTTTGACAGATTCATTACTTGGGGTCAATAATTCATCATTCACTTGTGTGCTGGTTGCAGATGCAATTATGCTGCTTAAATCCCATATTTCTTGCGGGCGGGTTCAGTACCCGCTGCCAAATGTTGGCCAAATTAAATCAATCAAGTCCTGTAAGATATCCCCATCAAGCATGTTTTCGGCCAATTTCTATTGGTGCAGCATGGTTACCCTCATCAAATATGGCTTGATGGGAAATCCATCATTTCATCATTTAGAGAAGATCTTAAATGTTCCCAGCTTCAAAGTTTTTTCTGGTGGATTTCCCAGCCATGTTTGATATCAGCCACGCCTGAGAAAGCGGAATTGTCCGATGGCAAAGTCCGAGGCGTTCACGGCTTCCCGGCCCTCGGCCCTGTAGATTCCAACGCCCACATGGGCTTTTTGGATCATGCTGACGTCGTTGCCGCCATCACCCACTGCCAGAGTTAAAGGGTTGCCTGGCTGATCAAAGGGTGGTGAAAAAGAATGTCTTGTAGATATTATAACAATGAATCATGGGAATATGTTTGGGATCCTATATGTCTAATATAAACCATCAATCACGTCTGGCTGAAAATGGCAGCGTACATTAGGATAGACCCAATGATGGCAATTTTGTGCATTTGATTTTTTGGTCTCTCCACAGTTTCAGACAACCCCACCTGGAATACCCTTTTGAAGAAGCTCCACCAAAGCTGCCTTCTGTGCTGGTGCAAGTCTACAAGCAATCACTGAGCAAGAATTGCAGGCTACGGTGGCGAACAAGCGCTTCATAGAAGCGGTGCTGGCACTTCCTTCATCCAAAATGGCGTACAGGGCTGTTCCATTGATCACCAAGCTGAAGGTGAGTCCTTTTGACCCGTCGGCTTCTGACTCTGTGATTGTGTCAAGGATTTTCCTCAGCTTTCCTGCAAGTTCATCCTTTGGGTCATCCTTGGTCTTGTCAGCTTCAAATGTTAAGTAGAAGAGCTTGCACTGCGGCGGAACCAGCCGGCAGACCCCAGCAATGTTCACAGCCGTTTCTACGCTGTCACCTGTGAGCATCCACACTCGGATCCCCCCGTCAAGTAGCATTTTCACAGTCTCTGGAACGCCGACCTGAATCTTGTCCTCGACAGCAGTGACTCCAAGCAGGGAGAAGCCTCTTTCCATCTCATCAACCACCTGGGACACCTTCTCCTCGCGATTGAACAAAGATGTTTTTGCAATCCCATGTTCCTTTACGAAACGTCTGGCCTCTGTGTCTGACAACTCTCTGTATCCGCAAACCAGGGTCCGCAAACCATGATGGGAGAAATGACGCAAATGGTCACGAGCAAACTTGAGCTTCTTCTGCTGCTTGAGTTCCACCACTGCTGGCATGGAAGCTATACTCTCACTGTGACCCATGAAAGCCTTTCCAGTCCAACCTTGCAGTGCCAGAATGCTGCTTAATTACTTAATTTTGCATGGAAGGTTTTTTCCATCTCAAGTCTATGTTCACTACCACTTGTGGGGTAGCTTTGCCATGGGTAGTGGAGGCAAAGAAAGGATATCTTGGGAAAAGCATGCCTATATATATATGTATACATAGACGAGGATATGTATATATATATAAGTGATAATAATAGTAATAATAATATGATAATAAGAATATATGACAATAAACTAATTATATATATACATATACATATTATTTGTGTGTGTGTGTTCGATGAACTTCTTTTGATCTTTTTTTGATGTGCCTAATGAGGGCCCGTTTGCTTCGCATGATGGATCAACATTATTATTTTTGACTATGGTACAATATGATAATGATGTGTTACAAAAACATTACGATTACGAGCTACAAAAAACGAGCCAAGAAAAGAAACATGTATATATCTCTTCCAAAAAGATTCTCAAATCAAAACTCTACCTGTACCTTAAACAGCTCTCCAAGAAGCTCACCATTCCAGCATGGCTGGCTGAATTTTCGCTGGAGAAAATGCTGAGGCTCCTGCTTTTCACGGTAGCATGTGCCGCCGCAAGGTCTGGCAGTTGCAGCAAAGGAGCTGGCTCTTTAGGTGCAACTGGCACGGGTTTGGGCATCTCTCCTGGCCCACCTGATGCGGCTGTGAAAATGCCCCAAATGTGAAGCCAATGTGGATATAAACATGGGTGCTACGTGAATTCACATATCTTCTACAAACCTATATCTAAACATATACTTCATTTATGTATTCCACAAAGTATAATACATGTGTGTATATACATATATGTTGCCCCGTCTATACCTGTGTATATTATACATTCTGGTCATCCGTTTTCTATGCATATATATAATGTTAAATGCAAGCATACATACATGCATATTTGCATATGTATATATATATATGTGATTATATATGTTGCGTTACGTTCCATTACACTACACTACATTACATTATGCTACGCTACAATGCATTCAATTATAAAACGTTACATGGCAATACAACACAATACATGACAATACAATACAACACACATTGAAATTAAAATTACCATTAACATTATAATTACGTTTGCAAAACAATAGAATTCGAACACAGCACAAGGAAAAAAACACAATAATAATATAATACAAGACAAGGCAAGACAATAAAACACAATGCAATACAATACAAGACAAGACAATTACAATGTTACAATGCAATGCAATTCATGACAACTCATGACAATACAATACAATACAATACGGTACGGTACAGCACAAGACAATACAATGCAATACAATACATTACAATACAATACATCGTGGGCTTTTGTCCGTGGAAGAAATTGCATCTGGCTATATAAAGCAATTTAGACAAGTTTCCGATCAGATTGCTGTACAAATTTTGAGATTTGACATTTGGTTGCTTTCATGTGTTCTACACACAGACAAACTGTTTGCTCAAGGACGGCTAATCAGCAGGAAGCCTCGGAAATTCAGCAGCCCCGAAGACTGCTGTCCGTCGCTTGCTCCAAGGCCCCGTTTGTCTGGGACAAAGTCATTCTCTGAAGGCAGACGCTGCCCTCCACCTCTTCCAGACGTTATACGTTCCATCATCACGCTGTCGGCGCCTTGTTTGTTGATTCCCCGCAATGTAATTTGATAAATGAGTCCGTGCAAAAATGGGACATACCCAGACCCAGAATGGAAATTCTAAAAGGAAAATGATGATAAATCATGATAAACCATGATATTTGAGGGTGCGTTATTTTGCCTAGTACAAACACAAGTTAAAACCCACTCACTGTAAATCGGCCCGCACCGAAGGTGCGGAGGCGTGGTAGTTTAGCAGCGAGGGATACGAACAGATCTGTTCAACTGGTACGGCTTCAGCTGGGGGGGGGCATGTGCGCCCGGGCAAGCCAAAAGTGCACGGGACACCGTAATTTGTGCATTTTGCAGATCGGCACAACATCGTCCAGATGCATCGTTTCGACCCCACATGTCCGCAACAGCGGTTCAACTTGGGGTCAACATTGGCCAACAAGGCCCCAACTTGGGCCCAACCTGGACCCAATTGGCTCCAACTTGGCCCCAACTTCGGTCCAACATGCCGCAGTTTGGCCCCAAGTTGGCCCCGTTTGGGAGCAACTTAGGTTGAGGTCCACATGGCTTGAAAATGTGGGACATGGCCGCCGGCCCAATTATCCTCCAACCACCCGGTTTCACTTTTATTTCCCATCGCATCGATGACACCTCATGTTGAGCAATGTTCCCCATGTTGTGTCTCCGTTGGGCCACACTTCGAGCAAAGCTGACACCAAAGGGTCCCAAGTTGCCCCATGTTGAACATGACCCGGACTTTCATTTCAATTTGGGGTCCATCCAAGCTGAGCCCAACCCGGGCCAATTGTGCAGACTCAATGCGACACGCTGAAAACCGCTATTTCCAACGTTTTTTGGCTTTGCAGGAGGTCTGTGCGAGGCCCTGTTCCCCACATTCTGCCTGCATTGGGTCCAACTTTGGCGCCAAATGCCCCCACACAGGGCCAAGTTGCCCAATGTGCCCAAGTTGCGCTTAGGAAATTGTTTTGGGAATTTAATTTTTGGTTTGTATAGGGATTTGTTTTTTGATTTCTGGTTGTGCTTATTTCCATGCTATTCGCAACATTTTGGAGCTGGAATCTTCCATTTGGTAATTATTAATTATGCTATTTGCAAGTTGTTGTTGGTTGGTTGTTGTCGGTTCGTTGTGGGTTCTTGTTAGTTTTGTTGGTCTTGTTGCAGTTGTAGTTGTTGTAGCTGTTGTAGTTGTACTTGGAGTTATTGTTGCAGTTACAGTTGTTTTTGTAATAGTTGTTTTTTGTAGTTGTTGCTTTTGTTGTTACTGTTGCTGCTGTTGTGGTTTTTGTTGTTGGTGGTGGTGTAGCCCGAGGAAAACACTAACAACTGTTGATATTGTAGCCTTTGTTTTGGTGTAGGCCGTGTTTGTGATTTTCTTATCCGTGTGGCTTTGGTTGCGGTGAACACCAACAAAACCATGAAGTCAAGAAACCCGTAAAACTGGCGAAACTATCAAGGCCCCAAAAAAGCAGAAACAAACAATAGAGTTTGCGCGGTATTTGCAATATGTTCAGCATTCTGCAACGTCAACCTGCATTCTGGAGATAGAACCTCTCATTTTGCATGGTATCTGCGACATTTGGAAGATAGACCCTTTCATGCCGCATGGTATTGGCAGGATTTTGCACATGATATTTGCAACATGTTTGAACTTCAACCTTCCATATTTGCATGACGACCTTGGATCATATCTGAATCATTGTGAAACCTTAGCAAGTTAACTTGTTAACTATATTATAGCTTATTTATACATCTTATGGTCTTTACACCAACACAAAGAAACCAAAAAGGTCAAACAAGAAAGCATAAAACAACAAAATAGAACCAGCTGGAGGGGAGCATGGGGGACAAGGGCGCAGCGCCTCCCCGCCAAAGAAAAGCACAGAGACAACTTCGTTCTAGTTGTGTTCCTCCTTTGCCTTTCTACTTGTTCTTGTTTCTCTTGCTGTTCTTGTTGTTTTTGATTGTTTTTGTTGCTTTTATCGTTCTTGTTGTTCCTTTTGTATTTGCTACTCTTGTTGTCTGTGCTGCTGGTGCTGTTCTCAATGTAGTTGTAGCTGCACTTGCAATCAAGCAGAACAACAAAGAAGCACGTAGAAAAACAAAAAGCGGCGAAAGCAGAAAAGCAAACAAATACAAAGCAAATAACAGGAAACAGACAAACAAAAAACAGAGAAGCAAAAAAACTGAGAATTAATAAGCAAAGAAGCGGAGAGGCAAAGAAGACAGAAAAGCAGAGAAGCAAAAGAGCAGAGAAGCAAACAAAAACAGAAAAGCACAGTTGGGAAGCAGGGGGAATCCACTAATTGTGGAAAAAGCTATAACTAGTTGTAACTAGTTGTAATCAGTTGTAATATTATATAGTTGTAACTAGTCCGCTTGTAGTTTTCAGACGTTTTAAAGAGTTCACATTTTCTTACACCATGCTTGCTAACTCATTATCTAAATCTTCCTCCCCTCTGCCTTACAATGCAATGATAAGCTACGTCATTGTCCAAATCTTCGTCTCCTTTTGGTTGTTTGTTGTTGGTCCGCAAAGCAATGGTCACCATGATAAGTCATGATCTAAATCTTCCTCCCCTCTGCCTTACAATGCAATGATAAGCTGCATAATTGTCCAAATAAATGGCTCCAAATTGAATATGATTGAATATATTGAATTAGCATGTTCCAAGCGCAAAACTTGCAAATCCATCCAGGCACCCTTCGCAAAGAGCAGAAATTGTCCCGCTTCCAACTGCAAACCCTCCATGGAGG
>Ga0126342_10016117_pt1 | contig 13051 bp, 13 predicted proteins | sample Cyp1metagenome_FD_92528 | JGI IMG/M metagenome (GOLD analysis project Ga0126342, IMG submission 92528) | Coral microbial communities from Lord Howe Island, Old Settlement Bay, Australia - Cyphastrea 1 metagenome | ecosystem: Host-associated > Invertebrates > Cnidaria > Coral ... | reverse complement strand
GCTGCTCTGGCCGTGGGATCCAAAGTTAGATAACTTCAGGATCGGAGAACACACGTTTTCCGAAGGTGCAGGTGGCCTAAAACCAAAAACGGTCTATCGGTCTACATTTAACATCGGCAAGTTTCAGCTTCTGCCATTTGGGTTGTAAAGACCTCCCACGTTGTCGGAGAACCCTGGTTCTGCGAGAGATCCCATACGTCATTGCACCACCCAGTTCGCTGGCATCTGAAAGACAAGGAAAGCCCAATTGGCCCAAACAGTCACGTGATGCTTTGTGTAGAGCCCATACATAGGTTTTGTCATCATCTGTCGACAGTCCAAAAAGCGAGCATATGGTTCGCAGTGCAAAGTATGCTTGCACCACCGCAAGCGCTTCACGAGCCGCCAAAGTAAGGTTGTCGACAAAGGAATATGCAATCACGGCAGGGCAAAATGCCCTCATGTAGACATGGTAACACCAATTAACATTGAGCATCGCCAGTATGGAGAGCGGGCATCCTTCAGGAAACCCTGAGGTGGAGGGCTGTGGCTCCCCCAGGTTACCCATCACATCAAATCTCCTGACAAACTGAACCAAGAACTTCTCCCATGGGTGAAGCAGTTGTTCTGGTAAGCCCAATTGTGTTGCTAGCATGAAGACTTGAGGACGTCCTATATGATTAAAGGCACGTCGTAGATCTGTAGAAAGACCTGCATAGTCTTGTTGGCTTTGCAGCATCAGTTCGATTTGGGCCTGAAGCATCATCCACACTTCCGTGGTCTCTCGCTTCGGTAACAGAAACTAGAAAACAGCAACAGGAAAATGATGCAAAATGAGAAATATTGCTTTTATGGTTTGTAAACCAGAAAAAGTTTCTTTTGTAAGATATGGAAATTTATAGTGTAACAAATTTATAAGAAAACAAAATTAATATATCCAAAAAATGCATAACACATTGCAAAACATTGCATATGATTGTTGGACTGTCAGAACAAGATAAAGCATTGAACAAAAAGTCACGACTGAGAATGGGTACAATGGGTATGGCAATGGGAATGGAGGATTTATCATCGCTTATCCACATTTGATGATATTTCCACAATTTTCATTAGTTTTCCATAGTAGCTTAATAGCATTTAATAGCAGACTCTATTTGCAGGTATTGGCTTCTAGTTCCATCGATGTTTTTGTATGTGGGATCAACTGAATTCTAGCTTGATTCATGGGGACATAGCAAGGCAAGTGAAGCTCCAGCAAGTGCACTTTCTGCTCCTAAACGCCTGCTCACACACCTCCAGACTCTTGGCATATTCTAGTTGGTGAGCGATGGCAAACAAAACAATAAGGATATGTATTATTTTCTCATATTTTCTCACAAACATGTTCAAACAAAAAGTAAAATAAAAACTGGGCATATATGTAATGAAACACTCGAAAAGGTAACAGAGTCAAGCAGGAGATAAGGCATTATAAATGTGCAAATAGGCGCCAATAAGAGCAACTAGCAGCAAATACCTGGGGAAGGGGAGTGGACTGACCTGCCTGACCTGGGGGGGTATGACCCGCTGGACCTGTTCAAAAAAAACTAAAATCATGTTCAAAAAAAAACTAAAAACATCTAAAAACTACACATATATGTGATGAATTGTGATTAAACTGTACGATATATGATGAAAATATTGTATAATAACTGAAATGTGGTTTCTAGTACAAGTGACAAATCTTAAAAAGGTAAACATTCTTGATCATTATTGTATACTTCATATAATGCTTCTTGCATCTTTTTGCAACATAGCAACTTATTGATAATTGTTGGTACCTATTTGCTACTATTTGCAATGCTTATACATTTATAATATATATTTATTAATATTTGATATTATTTAATTATTGTGCTTCACTTTCTTTGCAGCTATTTGAACATTGGATATTCTTCATTTGTGGACATAATAGGCTTCAATCACATTGAATATAATTGATTACCTAAAAATAATGATAAATAATGATAAATAAATATAAACAAATATAATTTGTTATCACCTTGAAAGCGCACGGCGCCCGGCACTGACGCGGACACTGAGCGGACACTGACGCGGACCCACGCAGACCCACGCGGAGTTTCGGTCCCCGCACGCGAAGACTGACGCGGACCCACGCGGACATACGCGGACCCCCGCCCACACACACACCCACGCGGACCCACGTGGACCCACACGAGGCCCCGGTCACCGCAGTGACACGGACACTGACGCGGACCCACGCACACCCACACGGGCCCGGACCCAGAGCTAGCACCGACGCGGGCACTGACGCGGACCCATACGGACAGACGCAAGGTTCCCCGCACTGACTGACACGGACACCGACACGGACCCACGCGGACCCACGCGGACCCACGCGGACCCACGCGGACCCACGCGGACCCACGCGGACCCAGGCGGACCCACACAGTCCCACGCGGAGACCCTTCCCCGCACTGACGCGGACACCGACGCTTTTTGGCCCAAGATATGACTCAAACATGTTATAGCTTATAGGGGTATATCACAATATAATATATAAATAATTATATATTTATATATATGTATATATGTATATAAAAAATACTAAATATCAATAATACATAATAATACTAATGTAGGTCAAAAGCATTATAGAGTGCTAAAAAATTAACCATGTTGATTAAAACAAAATAATACAAAATAATACAAAATAAGGATGGCAGAAAAAAATAGTTAAATAGTTTTAACAAAGGTCAAAAAGGCACAAATTCTATCAAATTCTGAACACATATGAGATGTACTGACAACGTTGATTTGAAAAACAATGGAAAACAATGTAAAACAAATGAAAACAATACACAGAAACATCAAAGCTACAGCATGTTGAATGCCGTTGCCTTGGGAAGGCAATTTTGCCACCAAGAACTTCCCCTCTGGTCATGACAGTCCTTGATCCACAGCAGGATAAGGAAATAGCTTGTGAGTGCATTCTTGGCAATCTGCTCCGCCGTCAAGAGTGTGGAAATGTGCCAGCCGCTGGTTGTCAGCGCATTGATGAACCTGGGTGATAGCAAAGGATTTGCTTGGTATGTAAAATCCATTAAAATCATCCATGTGTGTACAAATGCCTAATAGTTGTTAGTTGCATCATGCATTGATGTATTAAATAGATTGATACATATATATATATATACAGCATTAAAAGTTGATGATATCAAGTCTTTGCAGGGTCTTGACCTATTGTTCGTATATGTTCCCAATTGTTCCCATCTGGGGCAGTTTTTGATAGCTTAGAATATTTTAGATATAACTTGACATGGTCTTTCTGTTTTTGATTGAATTTGTTGAAATAAATCATCTTAAACCTGCTGCATTCTATTCAAAAAAAATCAAAAAATCAAAGCAAGGTACTGCAGAAGGTTCACACCGGTGTCATCGTAACGACACGTCTGGAGATACCGAGGGTTCAAGAAATGCGCTGCTTCTTGATCGCTGTGTACGTCCCGTCCCGTGAGCGCATGTCGAGGACATCCTCCAGCTACTAGCGGGCACAAATTGCAGTAGAAGCCAAAGATATACATCACCCGGGATGGCGTTCTCAGACCACGTGGCACTGCTTTCTGCACATGTTTCGGATCATTGGATCCGAACAACGGATGACGGTCTTTCCAGTAGGGTACCTGAGGTTACACAAATCTATTTCAATCTAAATGCCATCAAATATGACAACAAAATCTTAACATAACATAAAACATCATTAAATAGATTAAAATAGTATACATGAATATCAAATAATAACTAAAGAATATTATATTAAAATAAAATAATATAAAATAATATAATATATATTAATATATATATATATTAAAATAATTTAAAATATACCAATACTATCCAAAACTAATCAAAACTATCTAAAGCTTATCAAAAAATAGTAAAAAATAAATGAAAGTAAAATGAATCTGAATGTACCTAGGTACCCCAAACGGAAGCATGGGAACCTTCAGACACTACTTGATCTGGCAGTCCCTAGGATGCTGACAATAATCACGACATGGGAGCTGTGACGTGAAAGCATGTGAAACCAATGTCAAAGGATATAAAAAAATAACGAGCAAACTATTTGATATTATTTGATCCTAGGTTGATTCCATTATTTATTCATATTTATTCCATATTTGCATCCTGCTAGGCAAAACAAAAAAGAAAAAAACATAAACAAGCTAGCGTCCTCCAGAAGGCCTCATCTGCATATTCAGACATTGGAAGAATTCCACGAAGAAATCGGTTGAGCTTCGCAAATGAAAGGTGGTTATCGTATGCAATGCAGCTTGGTGGCACACCATGATTACCATCAACACCTGGTGCAATGTCATGCTGTGATCATTGGATTATCTGAAAATGGTAAATCTATGTAATTGGTGTATTGAATTAGATTCATGTTGAGTGCTATTCACTATTTTTCACTGCAAGTGCTTGCTATTTGCAGCTATTTACTATTGATATATTCTTAGATGAAATAAAATTGGAACTGTAAAAATAGTTCATCCTTTGTTCCGTATTTGTATTTTGTCCTTCGTATTTGTATTTGGGAAGTCATTCCTATGTTTTCCATTGTTTTCCTACAATGCCTTTCAGCGACTTCAATATCAAACAAAGATAAACAAAGTGCACAATCAATTTTAATCAGCTTCGGCACAACTTTGCAAGATCCGCGCCATGTCCTGGAACTCAGAGGTTGCTGTGTACCGGCGATCTCGTGGTATCTGTTGTATCTGGAAGACATCTGTGCGTCGATTGATTGGCTTGATCACTGTGGAAATGCTCACTGGGGCCAACCTCAGAAAACCAGGACATAAACGCATGTCCACTTATAACATCTTATAACATAGTGAATAAATTTATGATAATATATGCACTGACTATTAGACTTAAATAATATTAAATAATCCTAAATAAACCTAAAAAATATAAACAAAGGATTGGTGACAAAAAACAAGAATAGTACAAAATAATTAAAAACCGCATAGAACCACACCAACCAACAAACAACAAGAACGACAATAACAAACCATAACAAACCGAATTGACATATTCAAAATCTTTCCTTGTTACAGCCGTAGAAACATTTTTTTTCCAGGGTAATGCCCTTGTTTTCATCAATGAACAGTTTGGAGTGACTGGGATGGACACCTCCCACCACGCAAGGCATGTCCTCGCTGAGTCCATACAGCATGTTGAAGGACTTGCTGTACACTGTTTCATCACGGATCAACATGAATGAACGGCTACCTTCCACATTCTGCAGGCAGTCAATCGCGTTTTTGATTGCCTCAACCAGCTGGTCTCCTTCAGAACAGTAAAAATTCGGGAGCCCTGGCTCATCGAAAGAGACTTGCCTTTTCACTGCACTTCGGGCTATCCCAAATGCGCGCTGAACTTCTGGGTTGTTCAAGCCTCACTACCCTTTCCGCCCACACAAAGAAAAAACTCATTAGTTCCATAAACAATCATAAACATCTAAAAAGTATACTTAACAGGCAATAACAACAAATAAGCATCACATCTGGCGAAATCACAGAACACTCATTAAAAACAAATTATGAACAACTCATATACAGCACTAAAATCAATAATCAAAAAGATTTGAAAATACATTAAAATAATGTATAATAGATGTGTATAAGACTATAATATATGATAATAGATTCTTCAAGATTATATAAGATTATTGCTGTGACCTCCAAATCAAATTTTACAAAATTAACCAAGACACTTTGTCCAAGGAGAAATCCCAGTTCCTGACAAGGTTTGGTTGAGTCTGTGCCCTATGACGGTAAAATCAAGCAATTTGTTTTTTTTAAACAAATAAACAAAGATATGGTAAAATAATGTCAAGTGAGAAACATGCAATTAAGTGACCTTGAACCAACACTGGTTTTGATGGTTTTTGTATGTTTTGTTTTTTGGTAAGTTTTTAGCGATTACTTTTACTTTTCTATACCTGTCTATTGGCTTGACCCTTCTCCTGAACACCAGCTTCACAAAGTGCTGCATTTCCAGTGCGACGCACCTTGCCACGAGCCAGCTTGTCACTCTTGTCCAAGAGAGCGGGGACCAGCAACCGCGTAATCTGATCTGCTCGTAGCCGGCCCTGCGCCACCAGTTCCTGATTATGTTTCATGTTTCTTGAATGTCCATATATTTTTATTTGAATCATTTATATACTAAGGTTACTGGCTGAAGAGATAATATTCACCATGCGCTATTAGCTGCTATTAGGTTGTACTCGTTTGTACATATCTATTATCTATTACATTGTATTACGTTATCCATGAAAAAAGGAGGAAAGGCAGATAACGAAACTCTACTGGAAGAAAATGTTTGCAAGGATCCGTGACACGGAGCTCGGTGTGTGTCAAATCACCGTTTGCAACAGCCTCCACATATGCACGAACCTGCTCTTTCTCCGACTGGCCGAGCAGTGTTGAGCACAAGAAATATTTGTATATAATGTCCATTGACATGTTTGATGTAGCTTGTTTACATATCTATGATAAAATTAAAAAAATATACAGTAATATAATATATATAATATCAATGAATATCACATAATACTAGTGGATATTTTGTTATATTACAACATTATATATATACATATTTTCTTAATAACTGTTTAGCTAACATATGCTACCATACTAAACAACGACAAACATGACCTTGTTGTTTAGCACACATCCAAGTCTCCAATGCCAAGGACCACGCCCGGCGTCAAATAATTGAGGTTCAACTCCAAGAAGCGCAAAAGAGCTGGGCACATAGACTTCCGGGGCACATTCAGGAAAAAGTTCTTGCAATGTCTCAATGCGTCGCTGTAGGATATCTTCTCAAGCTCATTCTTGTCCAGGATTGGAAAGAGAGACACCATCTTGGAAGCTATCTGCAACTGGCTGCATGCATTCCCTTGCAAAGTTGCATGGACAAGATCGATCCAGAAACTACGCTCAGCCCAGGTCTCAATGAGCTCCATGTACCTTAGCTGTTAAATGCGTTTGATTTTTTTGAAATGTTTTTAGAAGGACTACCATTGAGTACCATCGATTACCTTGATACTTTTAATGGATATTTACAATTTCCGGTGACCTTGTTTAAACAATATTAAACCATACTAGTTATCAAACATATATTACATTATTTTTCCCATGATATTACACTAGTCAGTCATAAATGACAATAAATGAATATATGCGACAATAATTTCAAATACAAACAATCAAACAAAAAATGCATAAAAAAAAATCATAAAACAAAAAAACATGATCAAACAATTCTGACTGCAAACATCAATATCATCAAATACCATACAATAAATGCAAATAAAATAACATATATACATGTAACTACCATTACATACACTATTTCTATCTATTTCTGTATGTGTGTGATGTGTCTTTGGTTTCCTAGTCTGATGTTCCAAATATCTTCCGAGATTCTTCCGCTTCTCAGCCACCATCTTGCATAGATTGCAGCAGTTCAAAGATGTTGAAGTACGAGAATCTGCATTCTTGACGCAATCTTGATGCTGCACCTTCAACTGCCCAAGCTTCGGCATTTTCTCATTGCTTGAGCGAGGAGAAGACAAAAGACTACTACTATCAAATACTATCCCAGGTGTGGTACTTTGATTCAGACTTTGATATACCATGTTCTCTGAGTCTATGTATTTGAAATTATTTGATATTGACTGATATTTTATATTGATATGTTTTGATATTATTTGCTATTTATTGATACTTATTGATATTTATTGTAGTTGTATTTGTAATTTTGCAATTGTTTGTCTTTAAGAAGTATAATTGTCATAGTATCTAATTCATCATAATTCTAGTATTTAGTTTATATTAGTTTGTAATCCCTCTAGAGTCTTGATGATGTTATAATCACTGGATATGTATGAAATATCATTATTTAAAATATTTGAAATAAGCATGACTTTGGTATTTACACGTATTTACAATAGTTTACTTCAATTAGTCACTTCATACGGAACCCTAACATGCATTTAGAGAAAACATCGTATTGAAACCAAAAAGTGCCCAAAACATCCCAAATACATATTTCCAGATTCCAAGACAATAGCTTGCAATGGAGACTGGTTGTACATAATACATCCAGTATACCACCATTTCTCCAAGATCTCCACCTTGGTTCCCATGAGAGTGTTCTTCCCTGGCTCCTCTGTGAGTATCAATCCATTGCAACGCGCAGGGGATGCTTTCATGCTAGCTTCAGCCACTGATAGCGCTGCTTGGTGCATGCCACTGCTCTCATGTCGTTTCCTGGGCATCGTTTTCTGTAAAAAAAAACTGAAAACCAGTCATTGCAAACCACATAAAAATAAATGTAAAATAGCGTAAAATTATTTTAAAAAATAATGTATTTGTAAAATGAATCACGAGAAATCATTACTATTATATCTTCAATATTCATCAATAATATTCAATGATAGTAAATGCCTTTTCTAATCTTATATATATAATTACATATATACAAAAAAGAAATCAGGTATGTGCTGCCAATAGTTGCAAACAGGAACAAATAGGAACAAACAGCAGATTCAAACATAAACAAGTATCAGCGCCAAGTCGTTCGTAAGATACGGAAAGTGCAGATAAATCCCACAAAGCATACACTGAGCTGGGTGTTTCTTGAGCTCAAGGCTCACAGCTTCCTTGGAACAAGCTCGATTAGGAGGCATTCTCTGTTTTGCTTCCTCTTCATCCAAGAATCTATACTTAACTATACTTGCCTGGTCGTTTCTGCTGAAGATATTCAACAAGGTTGAATTGATCCACGTCCTGCTCAATCTTGCGGGGACGGCCTACCCTACTTCGCTTCTTTGGTGGAGATTCAGAGAGCTGCACAACAGCAAGACTCTGCAAAGCTGCCGGATCTTGTGAAGCACTGGCTTGGTCTTGTAAAGCTGTCAGTGCGGTCTCACTGGGAGCTTCCGGTACATTGGTGGGAGTTTCAGCGGAAGTGTTGATTCCAAAGGACGTGATCAGTCTCTGGCAAATGCTACATGTGATATCAGCTTGTCCTGCGACACCTTTCAAAAAGAGCTTCCAATGCTCAGAGCCATGCCCAGATCCTTTGTGCTCACCCTGGAAATGATTGTTGAAGTCCAAGCCTTTCTGCCGCAGGATCGACTTTGCAAATTCCTCCTCCTGATTGACTCGCCTCTTTTTCTTTTTCTGGCTTGGAGGGTCATCCTGGCTAGTATCCGGTTCTCCCTTGGAGCTACTGGAGTCAGATATCCTGCGTTTCTGGTGGGCCTTGGCAGCTTCAGCATCTTCAGGTTCTCGCTGGATCCTGATGGTCCTCACTTCTGCAGGATTTTGCTCTGTCTGCTGTCCAGATATCCCAGCACCACTGCTGCTATCATGAGATGGTTTATCCAATATATCCAGTGAATCGACTCCGCCCTGGCACAATGCTTTCAACGCGAAAGGTCCCACTGCTTCCTTGGGAATCTTGATGTTCGCAAGTTTGCTGTCTCTGGACCACGTAGGCGATGATACCACCTGAAGAATGGGAGAATGAAAAATGACAATTTCTTAAGCTGCAGCTACGACACAATCATCAACAAACCATAATCATTGGACTCTATTAACACCAAGTACCACTTATTAACCTATGCACATATGAGATAGATTTGATATATTATATATTGAATCCATGTAATATGATATTACTGTTAGTTACTCCACAATAACACCTAGCTACAAACAATGGCAACTAATTTCAACAAATAATGCAAAATACATACAAATACTAAACAATAGCTACAAATAGTAAACTCAACTAAAAAATGGTAAAATTGAAAAAAATAACCGCCTGGAGTAGGTGACGCAAGATCAGAATCACACGATGGCCACATGACCAAGCATCCTTCTGCTGACTCACTTGGCACACAGTTGGCTCCAAAACTTTCCTTGCAGGGATTGATTGAAAACTGTGAATAGTAAATAATTCAACTGCAATTTCCAACTGCAGATCTATCTATACTGCGCTGGCTTCTAACTATGTATTATTAGTTATATCAATTATTCTAATGACCCAGACATAACATACAAAACCATAATTACAAATAATAAGAACTAATAACAATAATGAAATATATTAATTGAAATGATATTGAGAACTTTTCAATATATGTCGCAGTCCAAGTAGCGATGAATCAGGCCAAAGAAATTCTGCCATAGTGCAACACAAAGCTTTTGCACAATCCAGAATGGAGGCATGCGGATTGTTGCCAAGTCCATCGAAAACAAGTGGATTCCACTCCCGTGCTCGCATGATCAGCAAAGCTTGGTGCTATTCATTGTGCCTTAATTCCATGTGTACAATAACCAACAATGTATACGCAAACTGAAATATTCATTCTTGTTCCTTGTTATTTGCTGCTGCTTAAATTGTGTTTCTTTAGACATCAAATCTAATGATTGCCTGTAATTTCGGGATATATGTAGTTCATTAGTTTTCAATAGTTTTCAGTGCTCACACCCAAAGCTGCCCAGGTGCAGAAGCCATGCCATGATCTCTGGCACCCCATGATGAAGCCATGTGTTCTCTTTCCGCACCCCCACAACTTGGTAGTCCTCAGGTAGAACCAAACAAAGGAAAACTATGGAAAAAACTAGCAACCACAAATGTCAAAAAAAACCAGCAACAACACTTGCACTTAGGAAGCAAATTCTGATTGTTGATACAAATTGATACAAATACCAGCCAATACCAGCCAATAGCCATTCCATTGGCCAGGATTCCTGGAACATAATAGTCGCTGGCCACTTGTCGCCAAAATATTTACGCGCCAAAGAGATAGCTGCATGGACAAAATGGTGATAGCCCGTCAAGCGACCTGCACAGGTTGGTTTGATATGAAAACAACTGAAAACATAATAAAAAATATTTGAATAATCTGAAATCATAATCATATAATGTAATACTTAAAACCACAAATCATATAAGAATATATAACATTTGTACTTGCACATGTCTGCCAATTCACAAATATTCACAACAAATTACACCTACCTCACATCTATGGAGAATGATCAGCCATCACTTTATGACAAGATACCATGAATGAATTCCTGCCGGGGCCATGCTCTGACTAAATCCTCCTCATAGCTGCGCACAAAAGATGCCAGGTCCTTGCACGATAGGAGTTTGCACAATGCTTGGCAACAACACAAAAACAATCACACATAAATAACAGCAGGAACTTTAAACAAGGTCACGCTGCCATGACATACAGCTATTGCAATGCAAGCAGCATATGAGGCAAGCAAGTCAGACTCTGGATGGATGCATCCACCACGCACGCCCGCATACATCAAAATTGCATGAAAGTAGAACAGGTGCTGCTTCTCACGCTGATCCATCAAAAATCCCCACCAGTCCTGAAGAAGATCCAGGAGGAAAAATGCATTCCTATGCATACCCTTTCATGCTGGTAGTGAGAAAAAGGAACCATCTTTGATTGGTTAGAATAGCTACTGATATTTCTGCAGAAGTCCTACGGACAGTGCGCAAACTTCTCGGTATGATTCAAGGCACACGAGGTGGTGCGATTGTGATACTGCCCGCAAAGCAAAAGCATCTTGGAAAATGTGTCCATACCATTCAAGATGGAAACAAGCCTGTGCAAATAATTGCAAATTGATTCAAACGAAATCCTTGTTAGCCATGATGTACTGAATGAAGGCGGAGAGTTCCATGAAGAACATCCTCCAATGCGGTTTCCTTGGAGGAAAATGGCAAACGCTATTCAGATGAAAAGGCAACTATATGCAAATAGTATGGAGTAGCGGTTCATAATAATTCAATATAGTTAATAACTACTTCTAACATACTACAGTGTGGATGTTTACACTGATCATAATATATAATAATATATGTTTATAATACTGGCTCCATATTTACTCTATAGACATCACATGACATAACTATAGTTAATTAATGTTAAAATACATTAAATCTATACATTACTAAAATTATATTCATATAATATTGATTACCACTGTATATGCATATATAAACCATTTAAATCATACATATAATATCAAAGGAGGGTAGGATCTACAATGAATTACATATAATTACATGATATGTTATGAGGACACTGCAATCCCCCCAGAAGTTATAAGACAAGTCTCTGATCCTCCCATGAAAGCATGTAAAATCAATGTAAAATGTCTTTGCAGCCGCATGATGTGGCAGCTCTTCGTCGTCTGCAAATACCTCGGTGCAGTGCTCGGCCACAAACCTGCAATGTAACTAATTGTTTACTCTGTTGGATGTAATATCAATTAATATGATGTGATGTAATATGTATATTTCAACAGAAACTTGGATGCCTTGTATGCATTATATTTCCATAATCTTTGCGAAACACAAAAAAATAAAACATATATAATAACATATATAATGTATTAATATTTATTATAATTATAAACTATTATTTTTATATATATATATATATATATATATAATTATATATATATGCAATTATTTGCATATATAATGTATAATATATCAAATACTTTTACTTATTACTTGACTCTAAAAAACAAATTCATTCAACATACGCTGGTTCGATTTGTTTGATTTCATTTTCGCCCAGCAACTGCATGCGGTGCGCTGAGAACTTCCGCAAGTTCGTTTCTTGCAAAGAATTCAGCAACAGAACGATTCATAGCCTGTGAAGCAAGACGTGAATAAAGAAAAACAATGAAAAACAACTCTCCCATTGCTCCTTGACAGACAGTAGGTTTCACATGAAAACAGTTGGAATGGTTGGTTCCCCACCTGCCAGGTGAGGGTTGTTAGATTTTATCTAAGTTGCCTGGTCCTCCTCCTGCCTCCTCCTCCTGCCTCCTCCTCTCCTCCTCCTCTCGTTGTCCTCCTCCTCTCGTTGTCCTCCTCGTCCTCCTGCTCAACTGCGACTCGCGATCCACAGTGTTCTCTGTCGGACCTCAACCACTACCATCCACGCCCAGTG
>Ga0126342_10016116_pt1 | contig 13051 bp, 8 predicted proteins | sample Cyp1metagenome_FD_92528 | JGI IMG/M metagenome (GOLD analysis project Ga0126342, IMG submission 92528) | Coral microbial communities from Lord Howe Island, Old Settlement Bay, Australia - Cyphastrea 1 metagenome | ecosystem: Host-associated > Invertebrates > Cnidaria > Coral ... | reverse complement strand
TCTGTATAGTGTTTGTAGATTGAAAATACTCCAATTTCTATCAAATTTCTATAGTTACTGGTGGTATATCCTTGTTGGAAATGTATAGAAGGGTGGGGGACCCTTTTTGAGCATTAAGGAGGGGGTATATGAAATCCATAAAAAGTGGCAAACCCAATCACAGAGCTCGGATGGTTTTGACACAACACCTTGCCATCGTTGGGGATAACGAAAAGGAAAGCAGTGCGATAGTATTGTCGTTTTTTACAGTTTTAATTTAAAACCCAGGGAGTATTGATTTTGGTTTTGACTTTGTCCGTGTTCTTGGTGTATGGTTGGTATGTCTATTTCAAACAGTGAGCTAGCACTGGCACTGCTACGTGACCGACTTTTTCAGCAGAGTTTCGAAATTTTATTTTTTAATTTTGTGAAGGCAGCAGGGACGCGGCATCAGCATTGAAAATGCCGAATTTTAAACGGAAACAGTGATTTTAGATGTTTTTCTGAACCGACAAGAAACTAGCTCTAAGCTGGCTTCAAATGGCATCCCAAAGGCATCCAGAGCACTGGTCTCGCGGAACCCTACCCCATGGTACTCAAGGACGGACCTTCTTCTTCTTCTTCTTCTTTCTGTTTCTTCTTCTTCTTCTTTCTTTCTTTCTTTCTTTCTTTCTTCTTCTTGTCGTCTTTCCCTTGTTTCCAAATGTTTGTCGGCACTTGCTGCTTGTAACCTCTTCTCTGACGCGCTACCCCGTGCGGTCGGTTGGGGTCAGCGGACATATGCATATTATATACCACCAACATATACTGTACATCTGAGATATATCCACCGGTTTACATATCATATACACTCACCTTGGGATCAAATCAATAGCATGTGAGCATGTCAAAAGAAAACTTCAAAAACATACGGGAAAATCCTGAAATTCCCGTGTTCTATCTACTTCAGGATCATTTTTGGTAATTATAGGGCAATCATCCTGAAGTGTACAAATAGTAGTATATATATATATTTACACCCCATGATTTTCCTATGATGCATTCGTAACATCCCATCATTGACCTTTGATTTACCCGTGCATCTCGTCCATATCAGTGCGCCAGGATGGCACTCACACCGAGCTGTCTCCCGGGGAGGGCGCCAAATGGATCAAGCGCCTGCTGGACAGCGAGTCCAGTGGCACCCAGTACCAGCGCCTTCGTTGCATATGCACATCTGTTAGGTATAGCTGAAACAAAAATAGGTATAACTGACAGGCACTTCTATGTTAGTTAAACAATACATATATTATATAGGTATTGTTTAACAAGGATAGATGTGCCTGTCAGCTGCCTTATATATATATATATATATGGGTTTTTGTCACCCAACCAAAAAAAATGGGTGCATCGCAACCAGACAATTTGTATGTCGTGTGAACACAAACGGACAGTTTCAAGAAACCTCCATTTTTCCGAAGGGGAAAACCATGATTCCGGTAGATTTTCCCTAAACTATTCCATTGAACCGAACACCAATGGGTAACTGACAAAATTGGGGAAGTCAAGTGTTTCTCGCACCAAAGGTGGATGTGACCAAATCGTCCTGGCCTATGATATCCCATACTCTATCTATATATATCCACCAGCAAACCTTATCATTATTAGGGGGATGATCTTTGTGCGGGATGATGCTTGAATTTCCTTGTATAAATGGGATTGTCAGAAAAAAAATGTCACTCACACAACTGGACTTCCAACCTGATGGGCAGTCATTAAAACGTTCCGAATCTTACTGATGCCCATCGTTCATGTCCTGAACCCATCCAAGTATCTAATGTTATCATCATCCCCATGTGTTATAATTGTTCAATATTATAATGTGACATTGTATCAATAAAACTCTAGAACACCTAAAACTATCATTATTTTTCCTTTTAATGTTATCTAAAATTTTTAACCCCCCAAAAAGCCAAAAATAAACCCACCCGTCCCACTGTTTATGAAAAATCCTCACCCTAGGGTGGTGCAGCAATTGGGCGTGCCACTGGTCTGCAGAGTGCTCGGTGGGGTGCGCCATCGTTGGCAATGCACACCACTTGGGCTAAGTTCTGGGTAAACCTGGGGGAAATAGATTTGAAACGATTCATGGATATTTCTTATCCAACCAAATAGAACATGCTTGCAGAGCGGTATCTGATGTGAGGGATGTTTTGTCACCTTATTTTCTTTCAAGTCCTCATAATGGTGGTTAGATTTTTCTTCAATCTATGCAAAAATTTATCACAGGCACCACTTAAAGTAGCTGCAGAAATTAAAAAAACAAACAAACTGTGAGGGGCAACCTAGCTTACAGTGAAGGAGTTGGGATGCATGGTGATAGTGATTGTTGGTGGGGATGCATGGTGATAGTGATTGTTGGTGCTCGATAAACCCTATCCAGAACCACTTGTTATTGTTGTGTCACACTTGGTAATGTCACTAAACCCCAACCCCATCGTTGGCATGTCATTTTCCAAATATATGTATATGTGTATATATATATATGCAATATATATATATATACAGTATATGTATATACATATATGTATGATATGTATATGTCCATTAAATGTTGTTCTCTTAACCACCCGAGTGGTTTTTATCCCCTGTTAGTAGCAGCCATCCATTCCACCGAGGCAACACAAGAAGGGCCACTAATGAACGGGTGCTGTGACAGCTTGAAGCGGCAAAGCAGACAGCCTTTCCTCAGGGTTTTAATGACATTACTAGTGGAAATATCATGCGAATCATATCCAAAATCGTGATATTTCCAAAATGATTTGATATTACTATGATATATGCATTTTAATAATGAATCTTATGTATATATATATACATATCTATCTTTGCAAAATGACCTGCCAATATGGGGTTCACATCCAGAACAAATAAAAGCAAAACCCATTGCAAGAAATGGTGAAATTCGATGATCTGAAACCCCACTTCAGCATTGACTTCACCGTGGCGGCCCTGGCGTGAGCCCTTTTTGGGGCGAGGCTGCCACAAGTCCAAAGTTGACACGTGACGCGTGGTCTCATCCAAACATCGCAGTACAAGGCCGTTGCAGAGCTTTGCCACTGATGGGATCATGATGTAACCATCAAAAGATCAAAAACATGGCCAGGAAGCAATGCTTTGGGATGAAACACCGCGGTACTTTTTTGACGCTCACAGAGATGGACGTGCAGTGACTTTGTTGATTATGAACATACATGATGTAGTATACTATTGGATCCAATCTGTCAATCTGATGTTAATTTCAATTTATTTTAATTGAGGATAGGTTTCAAACGGTGGCTCAGCCATTGCGTTGGCTTGTACCTGTTCGAAGCGGAAAAACAATTCCGCAGCCTGCTGCGGTTTTGGACAGCCAGTGAAGATACCGAAGGACAGGCAGCTCAGTGGATATTGCAAACATCTGGTAGGTAGAGGTGGACCATCGACAATATATATAACCAACATTTATATAATGGGAATATGATGGGGATATGGTGGGATATATTGGGATATACAACCAGATGAACCCCAACTGGTTGCTTTTGAAGAATTTAAGGCAATTACCACAATGACTTTTTCATGGTCAATGAACTTGAATTTTTGAACCAATTCCAAGCAACACAGTTCGTTAAAGTCATATTCGCCAGAGATGCGGTTGGTTTACCATCATGGCACATCTGAAATCTTCACGGCAGTTGAAAATTCCCAACCCGTTGCGGCCAGCTCTTCCCTTAGTGCTGCAGAACAAACGACAGAAATGCTTCGGCAGGGCACGAAAAAGATCTGTTGATTGGAGCTGGTTCAGTATTCATTTGTTTTGGAAAGACTGGGTTGAGAGTCGTCTACAACTGGACATCTTTCACAGGTATGATTTGCCAGAGTCTCCATTTACGTCATCTAATCAGAGTAGATTTGAGTAGATCAAGATAGTATTGGGATTTGCCGGTATTATCCCAATTTGATATAGATGAATAGTAGGTTTTGAACACTTGACATTTGATATAGCCAGCAAGTATATGGACATGATGATATATCATGTCTGTTTGTCTGTCTATCAGTCTATCCACCTTATCTTATCTTCTCTTCTCTTTCTACTCTACCTAATCCAGTCTAATCTCGTCCTAATCTGAATCTAAATCTAAATCTAAACCAATCCAATCTATGTAATCTAATCTGATCTGATCTGATCTGATCTAAATTAAATCTAATCTAATCTAATCCAATCTAAATCTTAATCTAATCTAATCCAATCTAAATCTTAATCTAATCTAATCTAATCTATTCTATTCTAATCTAATCTAATCTACTCGTATCTAATCTATCTAATCTATCTAATCTTTCTAATCTTTCTAATCTATGTAATCTATGTAATTTGTCTAATCTATCTAATCTCCCTATCTATCTCTATGTCTATCTCTCTATCTATCTCTCTATCTATCCTATCTATCCCACCTATCCTATCGGTCCTATCAATTTTAGGAATCCTATCGGTCCTGTCTATCCTGTCTATCCTATCTATCTCTCCAACCTATCCTTCTATCTTATCCTTCTATCTTGTCCTTCTACACATCTATCTGAGCCCTTGTTCTCTCGACGGTGCCCAACCGTCGACAACCGTCCCTAACCGTCGGCAAACGTCCGCAACCGTATGCCGTGAGTATTGGGAACGTCTGGAAGAGCGTTATTTTTGGATGCTTTGCAGTTTTGCAACGTCATGAAATGCTATCTTCTGCGGCAGTCCTGGTACTTGATGACACTCAGAAGTGACGGCAAGTGCGTTGAAAGTTGTTTTTGGTGGCATGCGCAATACTTTTACATGGTGTTTGATGACTTTCATGTCTCGTGCCAGGAGCGGTAATTACTTTAGACGTGTGGTTACGGTTTTGCACTTTTTTTTTCAAACCGCATTGGCATTGCTGCAAGAAGTGACAACACAAAATTGTGTGGCAGGCGCAATGCATTGCTAGCATGTCATGTTACATGGCAGGCGCAATATTTGGTGAGGTTTTTACAGGGGTGGCAGGTCATTTTGTGTGGCAGGTGCAGCATTTCGGTGGTGCCGAGATCTGTTTTCTTGCTAGTACAAGAGTCTCAGACAAGTCTCCCAGAAGTGTCTCAGAAAAGTGTCTCAGTCAAAAGAGTGTCTTCGCAAGAGCGTCCGGCAAGAGTATCTGAGAAGAGTGTCATGACAGCAAAGTCCCAGAAACGTGTTCCATATGAGTGTCCCGCATAAGAATCTCACAAGAGTGTCTTGGCGAGAGAGTTTCATAAGCCTTGTGTCTCGACAAATGCGTCTCACGAAAGTGTGTTGCCGAGAGTGTCTGACAATAGTCTCTTGGTGAGGGTGAGCGAGTCTAAATAAGTATGTCTTGCAAAGGAGTCTGCCAAGAGTCTCTCAGAAGTGTGTCCGACGAGAGTGTGTCAGAAAAGTGTCTGCACAGAGTGTCTGACAGGAGCGCCCAAATAGAGTGTGCACACAGGAGTCCCCCACAAGAATGGTTCAGAAGAGTGTTTTCAAAGACTGTTCTACAGAAGCGTCTTACAATGTCTTACAAAAGTGTCCCACGATGATGGTCTGGCATCTATTCTCAGCTTGCGCTGTGCATTTGGGTGCTCACTTCTGCTGTTTTTTTTGCCTGTTTGTGGGAATACTACTGCTCGTGTCAAACGATGGCCACACTGTGATTCCTCAACTTTCTAACACAAGTGAGAGTTGAGACATGACCACTTGATTTGGCCGGTCAGCTATTTGGACCAAGAGTTCTTGGGCAATATTTGTTACAGCCAGGGGCGTAGCAGCGTTCCAAAGCTATCGAGAGGTTGTCTTTGCAGGCAATGGGCCGAACAGTGCTGAGTCTCTACATTGCGGGATGCTTATTGGGTGGTCTTTCAGGAGGAGTCTGCATTCCACTCTTCACATCTTCAGCGGGTTGGATATGCGGAGGAGTTCTGGGTACCACTGTATCCGGGGGCTTGTCTGGAGGTTGGCTCGGCATTTCGTTGGAAAAGATTTGGGCAAAAATGAATGAGGGTGTGTTGTGCCTTTGGCTGTTCTTCCTGGCCTTTGTTGTATTTTTATATTTTATGTGGCATTGTCCTGATTGCAAAACAGCAAACAGCAGGGCTATAGGACCAGCTTGCTCGTGTCTGTCAGTGCCACCAGTGCCAAGCGCAGAACCGGTTGCTTTTTGAAAGGGACATGGGTGCTTTGCAGTTTGAAAAAGAAACCTTGGAGAGCAAACTTGTAGAGCCTTCAATGCTTTTTGTGGGGAACCGTGGCCATGAATAGGACATATACATAATGTATCATCATGTATACATATATATATATAATTATATATATATATACATAATTATAATACAACCAGCTGAAACTCTAGTTTTGCGAGGTATCCAAATCTAAGATTGGCCGTCGTTCATTGTTTGAAGCAGGACACCTATTGCGTGTTTTTTTCAAGCAACAAACACATCATGTAGCTGAAGAAGGAGATGCCAACTTTGCAATGCAACTGGACAGAAAAATGAATGATACCGGATACCCGGTTCTTTACCTGCAGATGTTCCATGAGGCTTGCCCTTACCAATTATTATCACCTACAGTGCCATTCAGCTGTCCATATTTTTAGGGATTGTTTGCCGAAATCTGCGTTGTTGCAGGCTGGCAAAGTGTGTCTCGTCCAAGTTGGCAAACGCTGCAGGGGGACAAGGATGGCCATGGTCTGGACTATTGGAATCTCAGCTGTCGGGTATGACCCCAATCAGCAGTGGAAGCAGTGGAATCAATCGGCATTTTTTTTAAACTTCCAAGCAGACATGGCTGGTGATGTCATCTAAAAAAATCACGGCTATAAGCGCTGTCGACACAGTCTCAACCCTCCAAAGTGACTTACACGCAGCTATGTTTGGATCTGAAATCCACTTCAAAATCTTCAAAGATCAGCCCAGTTGGTACTCATTGTGGAGAAACTTTCTTAATCTTTCTTAGGAGACTTGTTGCCGCTCCTCAGAGCTCACGATTTTGGGTGAACTCCTCACGTTTTTTTAGCGCGCGGCACCCCCACTCTCCAGCGAAGTGACATAGATGTGGAAATCCATGATTGTCTTCCCGTGGAGATTCTCTAATTATATATATATATATAGATTGTTGATTTCACCCCATGTAGCTGAGGGCTCTTTGTATTTCCCCATATTATTTATGGGAGGTGAAACATCACTCGGCAATGTGCTGAAATCTTCGAAGACGGTGATGTCTAAACAGGAAATGTGGACTGGGAACTGGGAACATCTGGGAACCCCGGTCTATTCAGAATGGTTTGACGACGGAGAATCCTCTGTCCATAGATGATTTCTCCATGCCAATCATCATCGTGTTTGAGTCCCCAGAAGCTGCCTCGAGGTACAAATACCACAGCTGGCTCTGCACACTTCGTGATGGTGCAGATGTGGCATTTCCCAGGGCTAGGGGGGGGGTGCCGGCCTGAAAACAGAAACACATTGGGAATTATTACCTACCAGCAAAGTAGGAAAATAACGGAAACATACGGAAACAACATGAAACGACTATCCGATTTGGGTGATTGAAAATGGATGAAAATGGGGTATGAAATAACAATGTTATTTACAATTTCCGGAAAGATCAAACAATATGACAGAAGATTCATCTTCGCCAGTACAAAATGTGTCAGTGTCAATTTTCTCCAATTTGTATCAGAGAAAGAGTACGGATGAGTCATCTATCATCCAACCAGGATACAGTATACATGTGTAATATAAACATGATTCTATATTATATCTACATCATATATTACAGACTATATAAATAATTAATACAGTGTACATGTAATATAACTGCAGATTATTGATTATTCTATCCCCATGTTCCGTTGATTCTTGGCTGCCAAGGCCAACCTTTGGGCTGTGGTGTGGGAAAGTTCCAGGTCTTGGACCCAGTGAAGAAAGAAATTCTGGATTTTAACAACAAATATTAAGATTTTTACTCCTGAATTGTTTATCCTAAAAACACATTCTGGATTGTTTTAAATGATAATCTTAGGATAAACCTGATAAACAAGGATCATAGCCTCTGGTGATTTGGTAAACCTAAGATTGAAGCGCATTTGGTCGAAGCTTTATCAGGTCGATCATCTACAGTTCCCAGCTTTGTTTGTTTGATTGCCAGGAGGTTCCAGGAGGTGCCAGGAGGTGCCAGGAGGTGCCAGGAGGTGCCATTTGAGACTCGATATATAAGTGGCCATATCACCAGGAGGTGCACATCAGTTCTTTTTAATTCTCAATAGTATTGTATACTATTGTATAGTATCATTGTATAGTATTATTGTATATTCCGTTACTGTATAATTTCCATTAATTTCCTGATTATTAAGAACAACTACAAGAATCATTCGGGAAAATCTACAGATCTCCGGATGGCCCGCGTTTCCCAAGGCAAGGCCCACAGTTCGACAAGGGATGGTCCCGACACGCTTTCGTTGTGGTGGATCCGTTGGGAGCACGGTTGGGCGGCACCGGTTTTTTTGTGGTGTTTCAAAACATCGTCACATCGTCCCCCTTTCCATGGGCTATAGCACACGGTCAAAACACCGGCTTGAATATACGGAACCTTCGCGCTGATGATATCTTGTGATATCATTTCGATCCGCTACTTGGATGTCCATTTGTTGGCTTGGTGACTGAGCAGTCATCTACTTGCAAATCGGCAAAATGAAACAACCCCACTGAAATTGAAGATTCACAATGTCCCTTGCCTTCTAACCACTTTGAAATGAAGATCCTTCGCAATCAGCTAGTAACTTTGGCTTCCCTTTGGTAATCAACAATGGCAATGGACACCCTATTTCCAGTGGAAACTCATAACTAGAATTTTTAAAAGGGTTCATTTCCAGCCAATATTACTGGAGGTTACCCTCCAGTGACATGGTAAACCCCCGAACAAACAAACCTATTTTTCTGATATTTTTTGAAGGTTTATGTGATTTTGTTCATGGGCTTGCTGCATTAATTGGATTAATTATCAGAGGGTGTATCCGTATATCCCTGTTTGGCTGGTTAAATCTCGGATGAAACAGATATTGTCCCAGTTTGGTGGGTGAAATCACCATTCCCTGCCCAACAAACAAAGATGATTAAGTAAGAAGAGTGCTCCAAGGACCTTTGAGCATTTTCCCTGCGCGGAGTGGTCGGGGCAACCCAGGATTCATTGTGCAGAGCACCATATCTCAGAGAGGTGGAACTGCTCAGCATATGCCTACTAGGGCACAAAGGTCTCGACGTGTCATGTATCGGCAACCCCCAAAAGGCGGGGTGTATCAATAGACTCACCACAAATTGGATCATTCTTCGCCTTCAACTCCCATTTCTTTTGTCTTTAACTCCAATTCTTTTACAACTCGCTCCCATATTTTGTTTACCGACCATCATTCTTGAGCAGATAGGATGATTATTATGTGCTAACAAATCTCCTATTAGTTTCCATTGCCCGTCATGCTAACTCTTAAATGTATATAAATATTGCGATAAATAGTGACAACTAAAAAAAAATCATCCCAGTTATTCTTCACTATCCATCCCATTATTTAGTTTTAACTCTTGAATAACAGTCATCCAGCTACAAGCGACCCAGAAACGATGTCACTGTCACAGGTCGACGACCGACAAGTTACCACTCTTCAGCGTGACGTTGGGCAGCCAAAGCGGGCACTTATCGTGGGATGAACGAGGATGATCCATGTGGGAAAGCCACATGATTAACCATACCCTCTGGTAATTTAACATAGCTATGGAAAATGGCCATTTATAGTGAGTTTTCCCATTAAAAATTGTGATTTTCCATTGCTATGTTAGTTTACCAGAGGATATGTTTTGTTTGATTTTTGCTGATTTTGACCCATGCACAGATAATCAATTTTGAATATCGACAACACGTGACCCGTGTTTAGGCGAAAGTTATCTTCCATTCGCCAAAAATGTGGCGGGTCTATGCCTATGCTAGTTGCGGGTATGAGAATCGTTTGTTTATATGTCTTAAAAGAAACCCAAGATTCCACAGGTCAAAATGTCACCCCCACGACATGGATGGTTTCAGCCCAAAAAATGGACAACCATTGAATGGTCCAGAATCGTACCCAAATTACTTGACCCATAGCCATTTGGGAAGTGGTCATAATTTTGGCTTCTAAGGCTGTTCCACCCAAGATATGTGTTCGTTTGTCTTTTTTTGAAATAGGGGGTACATAATTTTTTTTCGTGTAGGGTTTCAGTTTCCGGAAGTGCGAACTCCGAAACATATGAAACAGGAACTCAGAAAAACCTTCGAAAAAACACTTTAAGGAGTTTGTGCAAACTTGCATGTTTTTGCTGTGAATTTTCCGATGCAAGTAGTGGCCTTGCCCTTGCGACTCGTAGGACTTCGATTGAGGGACAGAAGGCAGGGGTTTGTGACGATTGAAATCAGACGCTTGGGTTATGACGGTTATGATATGTTATGATTCTGTATACAAATACCTTAAGAATTGTTGACAACTAGCATTGATTCTTGCAGAATGGATTTGGAAGAGGATTTTCCGATTGGACACTCCCACGTTTGGGATTCAATTTCCAGGGTGTAATTAGATGCGGCCAAGCGAAACAGGACCCCCTCACTAGTTTGATGGTACAAACCCTGGTTTCAACCGCAAACGATGACTTAGATAACTCCATTCTGTTTCCTGAAATGCTCATCTTCGCTGGCGACATCCCACTTGTTTCCTGGTCAAATCCAGATGTTTGGCTGAAAAGTCCAAAAAATCCGGCTAAATCCCATCACCCATTCAGATATTCAACACCCCATATTTCTGTCCCAACAAAATGTGGAAACCCTAAAATATGTGGAAATTCCCAAGAAAAAACCCAGGGGTTTCGTGGCCACGGGTGAATAAAAACAACCGGGGGGTTGATAGATTCGTTCCACCCGGCGAATCGCAGGTGGAACGATTGCCGCACCTCACGGTAGGGGATGTGATTCGCGTCCGGGCGCCAGTGGGATCTCAAAACGATGGAAAATCACCATTTTTTAATAGGTAACCCAGGTAAACCATCTATTTCTATGGGCCATCTATACCATGGCTATGTCAAATAACCAGAGGGTAAATCAACTATAAATTTGGTTCCATGTTCCATAGCAAACTGTTAGTTTTACCAGCACGGTAACCATTCGATAAGATCTGGGTCGACCGACTGGTGAGATACGAACTAGTACTTGAATCTTTTGCGATTTTTAATGGTAAAATGTGCTAGCTAGCTAAACATGATATTTTTGGCAAGTATCTAAGATTCACCATGACATGAACATCAGAAAATTGGATGGACTAGGACTAGGATTCCATCCTTGACAACGTGAATGGGATGGAATGGGATGTCAGTGGCTGTGTCTGACCATGGGGGATAGAAAGCACAGGATTCAGGAGTACACTATTTGCAGAGAAACCCAAGTGGCTTGCAGTACCTCTTACGGCGGAAGATGGAATGATAAAAGTGGTTTAACTGTTTAACATGATAAGTTGATAAGTATCCACTGGATGATGATCTTATAAAATCACATTATATTTAAAAGTATATTTATATTTAATTATGATTCTATCCAATGGATGTTGGTGATGTTGGTTTATCTTATCCATTCGTATCCACTTGTCTTCTGACAAAATGATAAGTGACTAAGTGGCTTACTCCCACCAGCATTTCGACTACTCTCAAGTTCGTTCATGTTGTCCCTGCTTGGACATCCCAGGTATGTCATTTGTAGTTGTTGCTTGGTTCAACTATTAACTCATAAAATGGAGCCAGGTTACCGCTTTTGTGTAGATGTTTTTCCTCCATTTTGGACAAGAATCAACCACTTAGCATGACAGGTTTTCTGCATGCACAGCCACTGCTCCTACGTGAGGTGCACCGTGCGCGGATTGCGGCCAAGATGCCGCGCTTCATCAACATCCGGCAGCAGTCGTTTGGGGCTGAGACAAACGCAGGGTCGCAGCAGGGTCGTTTGGAAAACCAACATTTGGGGCTCAAGAATACTCAAGCCAATTAGACCATCATATACCTAATACCATCAACATATGAGGGATCAGATATTGGTAACATGGTATACCATCATCTAATATAGCATTAAAAAACCACCTGGTTGGTGGTTTCAAACATGGCTGGATTATTTTCCATTTCATATATGGGATAATCATCCCAACTGATGAACTCATATTTTTCAGAGGGGTAGGTCAACCACCAACCAGCGCTTTCGTTCAGCACGTCTCCGAGGTTTTCGGGCATGGTGGCCTTTCCTTGTCCGGAAGAACTGTTGGAGGTGGGGTAGAGATATCAGCGTGGCCATATGACATGTACATGTCAAATAACTACAAATAGCTTATGTGCTTGACATTCTATAATATTCTATATTCATACTTAGCAATTGCGTAATTTATTGGGTGTCATTAAGTTTATTATATATATATCGTCACATAATCATATCAGCTTTAATATCGTCTTTAATATTACATGATTACATGATATTGTATGACCATATATATATATATATAAATATCATGTCTAGAGTTTAGTATATTTAGTATCTTAAATATCATAGATTATATACCATATTTAGTGATATTATATGATATTATATGATATTATATGATATTATATGATTCTATATGATATTATATGATATTATATGATATTATATCATATTGTGTGATATTATATGATATTATATGATATTATATGATATTATATGATATTATATGATATTATATGATATTATTTGACATTATATGATATGATATGATATCATATGATATTATATGATATTATATGATATTGTGTGATATTATATGATATTATATGATTCTATATGATATTATATGATATTATATGATATTATATGATATTATTCGATATTATATGATATTATATGATATTATATGATATTATATGATATTATATGATATTATATGATATTATATGATATTATATGATATTATATGATATTATATGATATTATATGATA
>Ga0126342_10016115_pt1 | contig 13052 bp, 14 predicted proteins | sample Cyp1metagenome_FD_92528 | JGI IMG/M metagenome (GOLD analysis project Ga0126342, IMG submission 92528) | Coral microbial communities from Lord Howe Island, Old Settlement Bay, Australia - Cyphastrea 1 metagenome | ecosystem: Host-associated > Invertebrates > Cnidaria > Coral ... | reverse complement strand
GCCAGAACATATGCCAGAAGATATGCCAGATAGAATGCCAGATAGAATGCCAGAAGATATGTCAGATAGAATGCCAGAAGATTTGCCAGTAAGAAAATGTATAAATGTCATGGTGGGGATCACTCGAAGTAAAGTATTTTTGTTTAATGGGAATGTAATGGAGATATACTTACCATGGAAACCAAAATAAACCAAAATAAACCAAGATAAACCAAGATAAACCGGAATAAACCAAAATAAACCAAAATAAACCGAGATAAACAAAGAAAACCACATATATATGTATATTATTGTATATATATATATATTAGTCTTATTTTTATTGTTATTATAATTGTTGTTATTATTGTTGTTAACGTTTATATATTTATATAAATCTCTGTGTTTGTTCAAACCCAGCTGCTTCTGAAAGCAGTATTGACCGATGTTTTCTTGCGATTCCGCAGTGTTTCCCACAGCTGATCATCACCTGGGGGCTTGGGATTCCCAGAAACTGCTGAAGCTGCTGAAGAGTCAATACCCCCCCCCACAGGGAAACCTGAAGGTTTAGTATTGGATCTATTCATGCATTGAGCTTCCTTATTGGGGTATTTCATAGGGGAGAAGTTTAAGGGTATCTTCTCCAGAGGTACACCCCCCTGCCCCTATTCAATCGTGTTCTAAGAAGCTTATACCAGGGGTTGATGGTGGTTAATAACCATTTCAAACTTACTGTATCTTACTGTATCCTCCAGTGAATTAACATAGACCCTGAAACTAGGTAATGTCAGTGGAAACCAATCTTCCAACCCCCGACTCATGGCAGGGTCGAACTGTTAATTTAATGGAGGGTATCAGGGTATTTACTGTATTTTATGTTTTCCAATGACCGGATTTTAATAGGGAAGTGCCCCTTAAAACTTAAAAGGGGCTGCACCCTTGACCTCCCAAGGAGACACTTGATGATTTGTCTGCACTGGGCTTGCGGCACGTAGGCGCGAGCTCTTGAGTTTCTAGGGTCCAGCCAGGAGGGATGCGGGTAGAGCAATACACATTGGCAAGTGATGGGAACCTGGATGATGTGACACAATGTCCCAATGTCTTCATGTTTCATCTTATGGATTTCATTTGCAAGATTTGTTCATGATTTGATGATTTGTGCAGGTTTCTGACACCTTCCCGGTTATTATTGGTGCCGGAATATGTGTATGTGTGTGTGTTATATCAGTTATATCTATTTGCAATGTATGTACTATTAGAGTATATCTTTATATACCTTTCATCCGCCGAAAATTCCTCAAGTACTACACGTGCTCGAGGCTATGGCATCCCCATCGAACTCTTTGGTCCATTCGTGGAGTCCTGTGTGACCATCATGGGACAACTCATCAGCGACTTCCCCAACGACAACGTGCCTCGTTGGTCACTAGGGGCCAGAAGTAATCAATGTGATGACCCCGATCAGTTGGTTTATAACCCCTAGAATTGTTGTAGATGATGTACCATAGATTCATATAAATTCCCCAGTCTAATAGTCATATATATATATGTGTGTTTTAAGTTATAAACATTTATAAACCAACTAGGCACCAACTTGATACCTGGTGGTTTTAGCTTTAAGAGTCAGTTGGTCAGTTGCTTTTCCCTTTAGATTGAGGCCATCTCCCACCTGCCCGCAGGTGAGTACAAAACTGGTGTGGTGCCCAAAAGACAATGCACACCAAATAGCAGACACTTGGTTCATCTCGGATAAAATCTGCGGCACGAAGTTTGGACCATTGGGGTGAGAACCGAAGAACGCAGAGCATCGGTATGGACTGACCTTTGTCCTTTGCAACATCCCCGTTTTCTCTGAGATCATGTGTGGATGGTTCTACATCCCTGATTGGCAGGGAGAAGAAACATGAAAAAACTATTGACTCTAGACTGAGTATCCAGCAGGGAAAACCCTTGCAGAGAAGTTGCTGGGTGTGGCGGCAACTGCTTGCCCAAATCCATCCCAATTCTCTGGACTTCCGAATCAAAATTTGTGGGTTTGAAGGAGTCTGAAGGAGTCGTTTGTTTTTTTGAATGTTGTTGGAATTACTCTCATCATACATGCCCCTTTCAATGACAAACCTGAATGCTTAAAGAATTGGCGAATAGCCGAATAGCCGAAGAGCTATGTCTGGCTCAAACATTTTTTGGTCCTCAGATTGGTCCAAGCTCCAGCATATCAGCCCCCTTTATTTTCCATTTGTCAATCCAGGAGAAGGACCTCCGCGAGCACATGATGATTGAAGGTTTCCGCTGGTCCATTGGTTCCTCGATCTGAAATTCGACCACGACACTGGTGAAGCAGTGGGTAAATCAACAGAAGCTGGTTGGCTTCATCATTGGCTTCGTGACTGTTGAGATGATCAAAATTGAGGGCCTAAGCCCAGTCTATCTTCAGATGGGTTCTGAGGCTTCTGGATGAATGATGATGAAGCCAAAACACCTTCCAATAGGTCACTTTAGGTGATTTAGGTGTGCCTCCCCGAAATTTGAGCTGGGCATTGCTCAGCTAACACCCGCAAAGCATTTTACAATATTTCACAATTACGATTGTGGTCTACATAGTGGCATCGCATCGCCATTGATATTGATTTAGCTTGATTTATTTGATTGTTCACTAGGTTCACTTCCATTGATTGCATGTTTTGATACATGTCCACTCGTTCCCACCTGCACGTGTTTAAAATATATGTTTTAAACATTTCCTGGGTGTTCGTTTGAGAAACTCATGGCGCCCATGCCATTGTTGAAGTGCGTGCCGAGGCTATGGAATGAATGTCAAAATATATGCCCAATAACATCCAATAACTATTGGGCTATTGAATCACTGGGTGGTCATTGAAGCTGTTAATAGTCAATAATAGTCATTGAAGATATTGAAGATGATCAATATAATATATGTAATCAATTTCAATATTTTCAATCACGGGGCAGGTGCCCAATTTTTTCAGACCGGACCGAGGTCTCACGGCCCGTGTTTTGGTGCGCACTATCATGGATGGCTCCACTGCCGTCATGCGACTCGCCCTGCAGTGTCCGGCGGAATTCAGGCGGAAATCTGGATCTGGTCTTCATTTGCTTGGGTATATAACGGTATATACGATGGAGTACCCCAAATCAATCATTTATGATGACACATTTTTGGGCAAAAAGAGGTACTCAGGGACTCGACTTCAGGTAAATCTTTGCGAAAAGTTCATTCCGGCGTTGGTCCTTCGCTTTCATCCGGTAGAAGATGACAATGCTATATAGTTGTAACTTATTTCTGTTTCCATTCCGCAAGATGAAGCGCAGCTGAGAACGCACCCACCTCGGAAGACAAGGCGCTTTACAAGGAAGTAAACCCTATCGGATGACTTGATGCTCGAAACTCTTAGCCATTCAAACAAAGGGATATTACCTTTGCCTAGCAGCCTTGTGGGTCGCTTTTTTGAGACGGAACGGCTTGAGCATTGCCATTGCGTCACCTTTGGCCATGGCATGCATTGAGCCATTTGATCCGAATAGCAAGTGGTTGGTGAGTGATATGTTTCTGCTTGACAGGGGTTCCTACATTCATAATGGACCCAAGTCAGTACAAGACCAGAACTGGATGGGAACATGTTCACGAATCATATCAAAAAAGGGTCACAGAATTCTGCCGATTTTGATCTATTTTTCACTTACCATTCACAGAACTATTTCAAAAAATTGGATGATGGGTCACAGAATCTAGTTAATTAGTGTAACCCCATTTTGTCGCCGTCAACCATCAACCCACCAGGCTTCCACACTTTCACCAGTTTTGATCCCACTTTCAATGATTAAAAAGCATGTTTCAAAACCACTTACAAAAGCCGCTCTTGCCACTCTTGACACCAAAAAAACCGTCTGTAAGAATGAACAAAAATGGAGTTCGTAGTCAAATGAATTATAATATTATATATCAAAACAACAACGCCAACCTTGGGTCGTGCCACGCGGTCGTAAGGCAGGCAATCCATTTGGACAACCCCACGCGTTTGCGTCGCGCACTACTGGACGCACCACGAGTGCCTCGCCAATCTCGAAGGGCACGGTGCCACAGTGGTGCCCGGTTTGGAGACCCCTGGGTCTCCATGTTTTTTCAAGTTTTCATATGTTTTTTGTGGTGCAGATGATTGAAACCATATCAAATATGATCTGTTTGTGCTCTAAAATTACCGAAAATGATCTAACATTATCTAAAGTGATCTAAAGATCATTAAGACCTATGATCTATCATGATCTATCATGATCTATCATGATCTATCATGATCTATCTTGATCTATCTTGATCTATCTTGATCATTCTTGATCTATCTTGATCTATCTTGATCTATCTAGATCTATCTAGAACTATCTATCTATCTACCTATCTATCTATCTATCTATCCATCTATCCATCTATCCATCTATCCATCTATCCATCTATCCATCTGTCCATCTATCCATCTATCCACCTATCCATCTATCCATCTATCCTTCTATCCTTCTATCCTTCTATCAATCTATCCATCTATCCATCTATCCTATCAATCTATAAATGTATCTATATGTCAATCAATCAATCTATCTTTAAATCTATCTATATGTCAATCTATCTATCATTATCTATCATTATCTATCATTATCTTTCATTATCTACCATCATCTATCATTATCTATCATTATCTATCATTACCTATCATTATCTATCACTATCTACCATTATCTATCATTATCTATCACTATCTATCACTATCACTATCACTATCTATCTATCAATCTATCAATCTATCATTATCTATACTATCTATCTATGTATCTATCTATCGATCGATCGATCGATCTTTCTATCTATCGTCCTATCCTATCCTATCCTATCCTATCCTATCTATCTAATCTATCTAATCCATCTAATCTGTTTAATCTATCTAATCTAACTAATCATCTAATCTGTCCAATCTGTACAATCTGTCTAATCTGTCTAATCTATCTGATCTATCTGATCTATCTGATCTATCTAATCTATCTAATCTATCTAATCTATCTAATCTATCTAATCTACCTAATCTATCTATCTATCTATCTATCTATCCATCTATCTATCTATCAATCAATCAATCAATCAATCATTATCTATCTATCTATCTATCTATCTATCTATCTATATCTCTATCTATCTATCTATCTATATCTATCTATCTATCTATCTATCTATCTATCTATCTGATTGAATTGAATTGATCTATCTCTTTGCGTTTCAGCCGGTCTAGAGCCTGGACCTGAATCACCAGCCGGGGCAGTTGAAAGTTGAAACCATGTTTAAAAAAAAACATGTTTCTTTTTACCAATAACTTTACAAAGATTTGTCCATTGCTTTCAATCAAACAAAACCCAGAAGTTTCACATGACAGGAAAGAAACCCCGAAATCTGAGTTTTTGCCGACAATTTTCTCAGGTTTTTCCGATGTTTTTCTGCCCAGTTTCCCAAGAATTCGACTGACCTTGCCCAGTCGGAACGCTGTGTGTGGCAGCTGGCGGTGATGGTCGGTAGCCAGTCCATCTCGCCCCTCTTTTGGTCCTTGAGGTGGGGACGGTGGAGAGACAAAAGGGATGGAAGTCAAGGGTGGAGATATGGGGATTGAACGGATGATTTTTATGGGAATATGATGAGAGAGAGAATTATACATATGTATATACTTTATATATATTTAAATATATAAATATATTTATATATGATGAATAGTATTGATGTATTATGATATATATATATATATATACATAGCTAATTATTCATAATTCAAAATCTATTGGTCACAGCAACTTTCAAACCATTGTTAATATGTAATGCAAAATGTGGTAAACCCAAATGCCATGGTCACCATTCCCAAATTTAGGGTGAAATTGTGTATATGTACCCGGCCCCGTTTGCAATCGGATGATATTTATTATTACCTCCAGTCATGGTTGGTTAATGGGATGGTTTAGTTTTGGGTGTGCCACATTAATGGGAATATCATCACGGGATACATGTTAATATATATATAGGATATATATATATATAGGATATATATATATAGTGTGTGTGTGTATTTGTTTGTATGACTAACCAAGGATTAAACAAACAACAACAACATGGGAATTCAGATGGGATGTGGTACACACAGCCAAAATGGGGATTTAACAATTCAACATGGGAATTTGATTGATCTTAATTGGGAGGTAGGGGGATATAGCTAATCACCTGTATCCAATTTGGGGATGTGTGGAAATGGGGTATAGCATGGTGTGCCCAAAAATGAGATTATGATAGGAAAACTCAAGCTGATGATAAACCGGTGGATTTGGGGGCATCCCATTTGTAGACCATGGCAGCTTTGGAGTTTCAAGTTAGATTTGATGAAGGTGGATACAGTTTTGCTATGACCATTTTCATTGGTGCAGTCTCTTGTGTGGGAATTTGTTTTTTATTCCCTGGGCATACTCATTGTGTTGATCCTTTTCTTGTTATGTGGATGTAGGATGATGTGGGTCCCAAAAAGTGGGGGTGCTCCAGCGGGCCCCGGCATTTTGCGGAGGACACGTATCTAGAAATCACCTTGGGTCAACCTTGATGCATAGGTGCAAAGTAGGCGATGTTTTAACCACGAAAATTGCATTTTTTTTAATATAGGGATTGACATGTTCGACAGGGTTTCATGCCGCTCAACTGCAGCCAGGAGTGGGGCGCACGCCACAGCCAAGACCATGATTGAAGATATCCTCACCATCAGAGCAGACGCTCGTTGGTTGCTGGATTTGTTGCATTTGTCCATGTTTTTTCGCAAAGATTTGTGGCATCTCCAGCCCTTGATCAACCTGAAAGGTGACTTAGGCCCGAAGGCGCCTCATTTCCTCGTAGAACTGACATTTCATATTGCTAACCTTTGGGAGGTTTTACCACGACACAGAAGAAACAAAAGTGAGAGAGAGAGAGAGAGAAAGAGAGGGAGAGAGCATATATATATATATATGTATATAAGTAAAAGGCCCGTCTGCCTTTTGTGCATTTTTTCCTGACCTTTTTTGATAATTCAACTGGATTCTCGATCTCGCGTGGGTTTTGCATGGGAAAACTTTGGAGTTCAACGATGGTTGATAGGGGGGTGAAACCCTTGGCCTAGCTAAGACGAGGAATGACCAACCTTGATGAGCCTTGATGGATCATTCTGGTTTCCAAACAGCCTCATTTAGATTCGCCCCTGGCACCTTTCGTTGCCAGAAACGAAGATAAACTGCCTTTAGATTGCCAGGCTCTTGAGGGCATCAGTGTCACTATTTTTGCAAGAATTGGATGGGAAAACTTATAGGAAACCCGTACATTTGGGGCCGTATTAAAAAAAAAAAAAAAAACATGGGTTCTTAAAGTTTCCTGTTGATTTTCCCCTCAACTCATTCCTTGATGTCATCAATTGTAAGCCAGGAACATGCCTAGGATTCGCAGTGTTTTGGCCCAGGACAGAGACAATTACTACTATGGAGTTGATGAGCTCTTCCAGCCGGTAGCCCCAGGAGGGAAGATCTGTGGTCCTGCTTCGCTGGAGATTCCCCGGAGATGAGTTTGCTGTACCCTCTGCTAAACTAAGAGTTTGCTGTGGAAATCACATTAAAATTCTCATTTATATCCATTTATGTATTTTCTGTTTATTCAAAATAAAGAAAAACCTAACCATAGCTGCCATAGAAAACGGGTCAATATAGATGTGTGCCACCGTGCTGGTTGTAACAAAGATTTTTGGGCGCGGAAATGCTCTCAGCATGACCCTGCTATGATATGCTATGCTATGATCATTCTCAGATCATCACTCTCACAATCTCTCACAACCATTATCATTGCCATCATCCTTTGTACTCCTTTTCCCTATGTTTCCTCTGAAACTCCAGGTGCATTTGGGTTATGCAACCCTGCTGAACTACAGCCAGAATCAGATTTGGATCGAACGGTTCACCTGTGTGAAAGTAAACAAAAACGGAAGTGGAACAAGGAAAAGAAACTGTTGCATTTTTGCTATAGGAAATCCATGTGCACGATTTTATTTAGAAAAGTTGACCTTGCAGTAGCCCAGAGCCATCCCGGCCAGCAGCAAATCTCAAGGGGGCAGATCAAACCAGTCTCGCAACAATCGCCCCCATCGATTGTACTTAGGAACGGGGATCACCTCATGTTTTTTCGTTGCATTTGTTTCATCATATATATGTGCATATAGCCCAAGTTGTGACTTAACTCTGAAAGAACGCGTATTTAGTGCGATATTAATGTGATGAATTGGGATTTATAATAAGGTGACAAGGGATTTGTTTTCTCCCTCTTCATGTTAGATGGGTCAAATACAGCACAAAAGTCACATAAGTTCATACCGTAGAAATATAATATCGCATGCATCATAAAAGGCAAACCAGCCAAATATGTGGTGCGTGTTTTTTCCCCCAAAATTGAGCTGGACATAGCTTTGGCATCAGAAAGTCTAGTCCATTATTAGTTGCTTAAACCGAAACCCCTGTGTTTGATGTTTTTTTTTTGTATGCTTATCCTCATCGCCCATCATAGCTATATCTATGGCCAGCGCAAGCATCACATCATCGCGGCCAGGTTCCAGCCGAACATCGCGGACAACGTCCTGCGGGAGGCACCCTTTTTGGCCGAGACTCTTCTCGATGGCTTGATTTGGCGCTCCCATAAGAGCCAGGAGCGTGGCTGGGAAGCGCCAAAAAGTGCTAGGAAGACTCGTGTTTTTTTTTTTTGGGGGTGGTTTTGCCAGCAGAAACAATGGTTTAACCATGTTTAACCAATACAAAGCATGGATGAAAACCAGTGACAGTGCGGATGTCTCGGATTTGGGGGATTGAAGCAACGTACAGTTTTTGAGTGGCAATCTAACCAGATCTAACCAGCATAGGGATTTAATATGAGTTTGAAATAATTTAAGTGGCGACTTGACCAATATGTTTTGCATTTTTTTTCAGTGGAAATGATGGTTTGTCGAACATTTGGGAGGATTTCACCACCAGAAAATGGGCGAGACCAAAGTTGCTAAGTATATCGATTGGACGCCACACCAGGATTATATTTGGGTATGTGGTACGTAACGATGGGTGACCGGCCAGCAATTCAATGCAGCGTGATTTTGAAAGGGAACACGTTTCCATAGACAGTGGGTGTTGGGGTACCCTGGCTTGGGATAAACATATCACACTTGCCGTTGAAGGCTTTGGGCCCAGAAAAAATGTGACACTTGTCACTGAAGGCTTTTGTCTCGTAAGCTGATTGTGGTTACCATGATTTTTTGGCAATGAACATGCTTGGTGTTACCATGTACTGGGATAGAGAGAGGATTGTTCGCAACTTGTCATTGAGCTGGATTCCCATCCAAGCAGCAGCAACAGGGGCCATCTGGATTTTTCAGCCAAAGTGGGATTTCACACAGAAAATGTGTGCACGGGCCTGCGCAAACCAAAACAACAGGACTCCCTTCAAAAGAAAAGGGTATATACACAAGGGGCACACAAAGAGGATTTCTTCGTGGTGCCGAGATTTTCACGGTTGCTTCTTGTTTAGTCTAGGCCCTAGGCCAGATTTAGCCTGCTTATATAGCTTATATTATATTTCCTGGAATCAGGGTGATAGAGAATGTTGCTTGCTACAACCAACAAGCATTAGTATATCAGGCATACCTATTCCAGCAATTTGGCTTGAAGTTAGAGTGCGCGCCAGCCAATGGTTGGGGGACATCCCAGCTCGTACAACATACAATGATGACACACATAATACACACACATACACACATACACACATACACACATACACACATACACACATACACACATACACACATACACACATACACACATACACACATACATACATACATACATACATACATACCTACCTACCTACCTACCTACCTACCTACCTACATACATACATACATACATACATACATACATACATACATACACATACACATATACATATACATATACATATATATATATATATATTATATTTTTTATAGATCATACACGCACACACACATATATATATAAATAGGTAGAGCGATCCCATATTTATTATTGCAGGTTAAGTCAATTTTGTGATATGTTGTCTATTTATTGCCCTCCACATTTCGACCCCATACATCCTACAAGAAGGATGAAACCCACGGATCAAACGTTTCACCATGTTTCAGAACAAACGAAAAACGTCAGCGGCAGGATAACTTGCGGCCGGTGATCTACTACTTGAAGCATTTGTTGCAGGACATGGACGAGACACAAATGCTATCGAGAGGACTCATCAGCTACATACGTTCCTTGGTCCGGGCCCGGAAAGTTTCGGCTCAGCGAGGCTGCCAGGGATGAACTGCAACTGACCCAGATCCAAGTGGAAAGTTGGCCAAGTTTGCAGTGAAAAACACCGAAAGCACCTTCCATCCAGAGACACAAATCAAGTGACTCAGGCTTCAACCATCCCCAGACCATCATGCATCCGATCTTAACCTTTTCTTTGGATTTGCTCTGGGATAGGTTGGCCGCTTGCCTGCAGTTCCAGTTCACTGGCTGGCTTGGAGAACATGTACCCTCACATATCCTTTGGTTATCTCGGATTTTTAGCCTCTTAGCCAAGATCTGCCTTTTCATCTAAGGGGCGTTTTTTGACTTTTAGATGGTTCTATAATTATAGATGTTTTTTAGTAGGTTTGACCTTAGTTTCCTGCTAAAGTTCGAAGATGTTTCAGGGGCAAGGCTGAGCAATTAGCTAATCACAGAACCTTTGTTGCCGGGTGAAGCTGTGCTCATGTGCTGCTACTGCATGAAGCACTTGCGCAGACTATGCATCATATTTCAAATACTCTCTTCGCGCGACAGGTATGTCATGGCATGACACGTTTATCATGGCATGATAGGCTTACCATTAAATAATACTGGTTGGTGGTTTCAACCATTTGTTATTTTCCACAATATATATATGGGATAATCCTTCCCATTGACTAATATTTTTCAGAGGGGTTGAAACCACCAACCAGAATAAGACACATGACAATTTTGTTTATGGCATGATCAATTGCTGACCACAAATCCCGAGATCATCTACTGTCTCTACTGGTATCATGAGCTATCGTATAACAAACTACTACCACCCATTTTGCCAAAATCCTGCGCTTTTAAGAGGCGTAATTTGCCGGGGAAAAGGCGAAATTATGCGTAATTGAGCAGCCACCCACTTTCAATTTCGAAATTCGAGGTTTTTCAGGCATGATACGGGTCACAAACCATGGGCGCACACAACGCACACAATCAAATTGAATGATTCCTGTTCTGAATTCTTTGACACTGGGGCCATGGCTTCCCCTTCACCTGTCTTTGGCTTCATGGGTGTTCTTGTCTTACGCAGCTTTGCCCTCTTTCATCCTATTCTGGTAACTTGCTCATCCCACACTGGCATGTCATACATGCCCTTCAGTCGCTGATTAAGTGCTAGTACCAGGCACCAACATTTGTAGCATCGGAATCACAACTTGGAACAAGACTACTTGGATACGATTAAGGGATAATGATCTTCCAAGGACATTCTTCTTGCTCAAGAAAACTGCCAGGGGCGTTTTTTATTCTAAGGGGCTGAAATTTTGTACCCTTAGCTAAGGGGCCAACTTTTGGCACAGGTGGGTTTTGCAGGTATATATATATATATGTGTGTGTACATACATGTAACGCACAAAATTAGCTAAAGTCTAAAGTAGTAGGGAATGGACTTGGGATGTTATATGTTATATACATATAATATGACTTAATATGACACACACACGTATATATATATATATTGTCCCATGTAACTGCCAATCTATAGGGGGTTTCCTGCTTGTCATGTGTGATTCTACTGGAGGTAGATCTATTGGTGTTACATGCTTTTCGGCTTCGGTAAGATTCGCCCTTGCCGGACAGCTATATGGCCAATGAGGATGATCATACAAGGTGATGCCCCCCCAGCTATGTTTGCTCGATGTATCCACCATTAACCGTAGGGAACCTATGATTGTTTCAAACAACCTATCGTTTGGAAGCCCGGCCCCACCTTGGATATGTTCCGGCTGTTAGTTGCTGGCTGGATTCCATGACTGTTTCTCACCCTGGCTGAATCCAACATAAAATTATGCAACGTGAACAAAAACGATTGACTGCAGGGAAATCCTACAGGACATCCGAAAATCCAAGAAGCAACGCTTTCCTGCAGATGTTCCCTTCATCCACTGGACAAACACTCACGACTACGAAAAACTCCGAATTACTCCATCTTTTTGTTGCATCGCCCAGGCCAAACGCTTTTTTATCATGGACCGCATTTTGACAGTCGTCAACTGCTTGATCTTCATCCTCGCGGAATGCCGCTTGTTGTAAGTCGTCAGATAGCTGGCACGATTGCTAGGTTATTTTCATAATTGCCCGTGGAGTCTTCAGGAAGAATGTGAACAAAAACCATGCTGCTGCTACATAATGAGGGAGTCTTGCGGAAAAATGTCAATTCAACATATATATATATATACATATATTTGTTATATATTTATTTAATTATTTATTCTTGATATTATATTGCATATGTATATATATATATATATGTGTGTGTATACTATGTATTAACATATATATATATATATACATATTGAATATTAATTATTGTTTTTCCCCATCTGCCAGGTGAGGGTTGTTAGATTTTATCAGAGCTGTTCTCCTCATCCTCCTCCTCCTCCTCCTCGTCCTCCTCCTTCTCCTCCTCCTCCTCATTCCTCCTCCTCCTCCTCCTCCTCCTCCGCGTCCTCCTCCTCTTCTACCACCTCTGCCTCCGCTTCCACGTCCACTGTTGCCTTGCCAACTCTTGGCCAAGCTCTTCGCCAACTTCGGAGCTCAGTGCGCACCGCTGGACCTCAAAAGCCAGATAGAATGCCAGAAGATATGCCAGATAGAATGTCAGATAGAATGCGAGAAGATATGCCAGATAAAATGCCATAAGATATGCCAGATAG
>Ga0126342_10016114_pt1 | contig 13052 bp, 11 predicted proteins | sample Cyp1metagenome_FD_92528 | JGI IMG/M metagenome (GOLD analysis project Ga0126342, IMG submission 92528) | Coral microbial communities from Lord Howe Island, Old Settlement Bay, Australia - Cyphastrea 1 metagenome | ecosystem: Host-associated > Invertebrates > Cnidaria > Coral ... | reverse complement strand
TGATGTACTGTACTTTACGGTAATGTAATGTAATGTACCGTAGTGTGATGTAATTTACTGTACTGTAATGTAATGTAAGTATGTAGGTTCTGATGACTTATTAAGAGAAGATTTTTTATTTTTGTTTAACCTGAAAAAGTGCTTAAGTCCAATCATAACCCCAGTGACTTAGGACTTGTGCACACAAATCACCTGGTAAGAACACCAGTGACTTAGGACTTGGTGCACAAACTCCTATGTCACTATGGTGACCTAAGTCCTAAGTCATGGGTGCCTATTATATATATATACACATATTATGTTTGTGTGTGTGCCATTATATCTCCATTACAGTATGTTCTTTGCTATCCCAATTAAATCCCACTATATCCCAATGACATCCTATCATATCTCGATTATATCCCACAAAAAAAAACTCGTTACATCTCCATCATATCCTATCAAAATATCAAATATCTCCAACCATGTGTGTTGAAGCCACCAAAACCCAAGTGTTTGGCTCGGATTCTGCAGGCGGCATCAGGATGCATGCTGGATGCCATCGTTCTCCCTTCAGAGGCCAAGGACAAAGTTCTCACGCCACTGCGACAGGTCTGGACCCAGGTGCGGTGGCGTTCGTTGCGTTCGTGGCGTTCGTGGCGCGGAGTAGAAATGGGTGTGTCTGAAAATGGTGTACCCTCTGGTAAACTAACATAACTATGGAAAATCACCATTTTATAGCTGGGAAAATCCACTATAAATGACCATTTTCAATAGCCATGTTAAATTACCAGAGGGTATATCCCAAGAATGGTAAGTTCATAGGAAAAATGCTGAACCACAGGATTTAGGGCTACCACAGGATCTCAGATCCCAAATCAACGCATTCTTCATAGGTAGTTAGGAGATTCTTGGGATATCATGGGGATAAACTGGGGATGTACTGCGGCCCATGATAAATGTTGAAGGAATGGATCTGCCATCGAAAATGAGGTACCAATGGACCCACAAAATTCATAAGTTTCAATATTAAAAGACTTTTAAAAGCCTCTTTTTGGGGGGAACAATGATCTTGACACTTACATAAAAAAAAAAACACTGCGAATTCATCTTGCACCTTTGAATTGGTGCAAGATGTGTTCTTCATTGTTTAGCTAGAAGATTATCCATTTTTGGATGTTCCATGAAATTTGTTTTTTGAAAATAAACATCAACAAATAGATTGGAGAGATTTGGAGTCGTCCCATTTTTTTAGAAACCGCTTGTTGGGATGTCTGCGGATTGAATTTCACTTGACGTCCTGTGGCAGGTGATGTACCCTGGCTGCCGCACGTTTGACCATGCACAGGCACCGTTGATGGGTAAGCCAGTAAAACTAGGTATCAGATGGTAGCATCAAGAATGGCATGTTGAAATGTATGGAATGATATGGAGATTTTCAGCAGATGGATTGTACCTTTAATCGGCGAATTCCGAAGCCAGAAATGGTGGTATGGTTTTGTACTGTACTACGCTTCCCTATTGACCAACCCGCTCTATGGCTCATGGATGCAGCACTGCTCATGGTTCTTGGTTCGTGTATCAGTGTTTTGCTGATTTCTGGTGGCGATCCATTTGCACTTCCTACTTATGCCTGATATTTTCTTATTCATGTTTCAAAATGTTTCAAAGAAGCTTTTATTTGCCGTTCGAAAAGACGGATGATCGCCAGTTGAGCGATATCCACAACCCTGTTGGTTGATGGGTATAGTACGCTGATATCGACTGGTTCCACGGGTTTTTTACAAAAATCCACTGAATTGCTATCAACCAAACAGATCCAAACAGAGGTTGATGCTGGCAGAAGATTTCGCCAACCATCCAGGTGGGCTCGTACTTCATTTGGCGCACCTCAGACTGTAACTTCACCGCTGGTACCCTCTACGCCGTTGCGCTGCACCTGACAACTACCGGAGGTCAGGGTGCAAAGGATGTGGCAGATCCACCCAACCCCTTGGTGGTTTAGAATATGTTCTATATATTGTTATATATTGTTATAATACTGTTCTATCTTCATATCCATTTGGTAGGAATGTGAGTTCCAGTTAAACTCCTTGTATGTTTTCCAGGATTTCTCGTCATTTTCCTCAAGCATCTGGAATCCTTGGCCATCCTTGGCCATCCTTGGCCATCTTTGGATCATCGTGCAGGCGATTACCTGCACATCATGGACCTGCAGGTTCCAGGCAGGGCATCAGGGCACCAACCGAGTGGGGTTGTAGCCCAGTTCAGTGACCATATCAATGATCAAAATCTGGAGAAAATGGATTTCAATGGCGACTATTAGATGGCTACCCTCCAGAAATCAAACATGGCAATGAAAAGTCATCCATTCATAGAAGTTTGGTGATGTTCCAGCCATGTTTGATACTGTCGATGGAAGAAATCCTGCACAGCACCTTGGATTGAAACATGTTGAAACCCCATAAATTTCTTTGAATTTGTAAATAATGGGAGAATAATGGGATGTTTATCATCAACATCTACCACCCATCCACATTATTTCTAGGGTTTCATCCACATGCAGGATTTCGCAACCATCCTCAGCTGGATCAGCCACAGGTTTGCCGGCCTCGGAAGTTACTGCCCTGAGCTTCAAGGATTTGGACGTGCGAGGGGGCTACATGCGGGGGGAGGCAGGCTGTCCCTGGATGCTTCGTAAGGAAAATCCCACTGTAAGCCCCCAAAAAATAGAGAAAAGTAAGGAAGATCCGAAAATCTCACTAAAATGCTTATGATTTTTGATTGTACTATCTGTTTGGGGGTTTGCTATAACCAACAGAAATGGGAATTCGAACTAGCCAAAATTGCGTGAATTTAGGCAAATACGATCAAATATAGAGGGTACTTTGATGACGCCCCAAACAAAAGAAGGGGGTTAAGCAGGTGTAGCCAACATGCATTCCGACAAACTAATACGATTAACTGATGCACATATGGGATTACAATCACAAATCCCCATTTTCAACTGGTAGATCAATAAATCAATATAGATCATATATATAAATCATTTAAATGCATGTCCTGAGTGAACTTTCAGGACCTGAGTGGTTCCCTCACATGCTGTATCTTGAGCGCTAGGTGAGTATCGAAGGCCTTGAAGATGAGAGTAACGTCCTTCAGTACCGCACCTATTTCGGTCAAGCCGAAGGAACCAAGCGACTCGGCGGTTTAAAGGCGGGAGTTTTTTTTGTTCCATTTTGAGAATCAACTGAATCAACTCTCCCATATCCAATTTTCATTACCCATAGGCCACAAGAAGTGGTGATATGCCAGTCAGCTCAACGGGTTTACCATGGTTTACCATCCCCAAATGATAGCCGTTTAAAACATTGGGTTTATCACATGTGCCACCACATAATTTCCCAAAATCTTTGGGATGGACCTTGAGTAGCGGCAAGTGTGCATCCCAAAGTCACTTTTTGCTATGGTTCACAGCTACTGACCCCAATAAATCTCTACATATCTAAACCAGAAAAGAAAAAGGCATGGTTCCATTTTGGGGCAATACCCAAGTAGCGACTCGATTTGGCCCAAGGAGAATTGTGATTCTAGAGACTAAAACAATGAGGACGGGAATACCCATCGCATTCCACATGTGTTGGTTCCCCAGTTGAGTTGGTTCTATCTCTCCCTGTCAATGTTTTCTTGTCAGTTGAGTCAACAAATTGAAGTTCCATGTTTTTTTGAAATCCATTTGTTTTGCCTCAAAAAACCATGAAAGTTTATCCATATCCATATCAACTATCCATTTGAAATATTATCCATGGTGGTTTCATGGTTTGCCATAGTTTACCTCCATTTTATCGTGGAAATCTCCACCTTGAGGATTGGTTTCATCTCAGATAAGCGCGCAGCGAAGATTGGATGGATCAATACCTTCGCATCCGGCGGGCTCCGCAGTGGCTTTAACAACGACACTTGGTGAAGCAACGGGCGCCGCGTGTGTCCAGCAAAAAGCTGGGCTGAAAAACCTGCAGAAATTGAGGAATCCACCAGGAATCCACCCAAAAAACTGTAAATTCACAGTAGAACCAGCAAAAAACAACTTTATTGACCAGCAAGAATTGATAGATGATCGGCGACAAATTGGGATGTATCCAAAAGTTAAGGGAGTTATGGGCATATTTGTCGGGTTGGTGGTTGGCGTGAAGACTAGTGAATGGGGATGTTTATGGGCCGGACAGCAGTGGCACGTGGCCAGAATGATGGTTGTTCATATTGGGAGAAAAAGTGTCAACAATGTCAACAATGTGGCAAACCCAACAATCATCCATAGCGAATCTTACCATTTGGCTGGCTTTAGAAACCAATGAGATTAGGGTTTCTCATTGGATGTTCCACATATAGCCAGAGACATGTCACCAGGTGCTGAGTATCTTCACCAACTGTCTTTCAAGTCTAGCAGAATAAGCCTCAAAAAGCCGATAGCTTTGCCTCTGGCGGTTGTCCACCCTTAATGGATCCCATCAGGAGTGTCTCTATGGCGATTGCAACTGGAACATGCACCTGGCCAGAAGTGCTCAGAATGGTCGCCCCGTTCCGCAGTACATCATCAGGCAGGGAGCAGGCCAAAATGGTCCACAACTCCACCAGAACAATATGAAACCCTGATACCAATGATATCCAGTGATACACAATCCCAAAAACCGATGGTTTCCCATGGTTTTCTTCCCTGACACCAACCCAATGAAGGTTGCTTCAGTTGAGATCCATATTCATCAGCACCGGAACAGGCACAAGAACACGGGCTACTGTCTTTGCTATCCTTTTCAGGATTCGGCAGAGGTTGTTCGGGTTGGTGCCTTGATAATCCAAACCACTGGGGATGCTGGAATTTGTCATGAAAAATCTGACGGCGGGGCCAAGCAGTTTGGGGCTTCATGTCTCATTGTTCTCTGTGTCTTTTGTCTTGTTTACTACTGTTTACTAAGATTTACCAACAATGATTTCTTTTGGCCTTAAATTCACCATATGTTCCAAACAAGTCCTTCAAGTCCCCATTTCCTGTTGGAATATCCATGTCGGGCACCGCAATGGTCACATCACTTCCAGGAGCTGACAGAAACAGTTTGCCCCACAGAGCTACTGACGTTGGATGCCCCTGTGACTTACAAATATACGCCCACGGGCAACGGCGCCTTGTTGGATAGGACCGGAAACCCAGCGGGAACTGGGAGATCCACGGAACGGGTACCGGATGGGTTTGTCCCAAAATTGGACCATCCAACTGGGATTTGGGGTAAAAAGAAGTTACTGGGATGTAAATCGTGGATGATTCAATCTGGAAACGGAAAAACGTCATGTTCAATAGGAAAACGATCTGTTAAAACGTGATTTATATGTTGCCTAGTTAGGTTACCAGAGAGCTAAATCCCCCGGATATTACCCGCGATAAGAACCAAGCAGGGATCCCAAAATTTAAAATGAATAGATCCAACACTTGGATTTCAAAGGCTATTTGCATTTTGCTACGAGGGTGAAGGGACTGACTTTTTGAATTTTGCGGCGTGTCCAAAATCTGCCATGTGCAGGAACAATGACTATTACAAGACAGTTTGGTATCGCAACATCGGTGAAAGTGGTGTTCGAACCTTCGATTCTGTGAAGGTTGGAAAACGGACCGCGGTCCGGCGGTGTCGGGATAACCGGGATAACCGGGATAACCGGGAAACGTTCAGAGCAACTGCAAACCTTCTGGTTGAAGTGATTCTGGTGTTCTTTTTCTATGCCTGTGACTGGGATGGATGTTCAACCCAGGCGTTGATTGTTGTGATGGGATTCAACATAATTCAACCACACATAACTCATCACTTTTTTTTGGGTCAGGTGTTCGGCCGTCGAAAAAATTGCGGACCTATCCACAGACAGATCTTCTTCAGTGTTTCTGGTTTTTTTCCCTCTTGTTCTATCCCCATTTTTGTGGCTAATCTCCCCATTTTTGCAGGCCATCATGGAGCAGGTCTGCAACGATATGCTGCCCTGTGCCGAGCCGAGACGACAATGCCAAACGAAGATCTTGGATCTGTGGATGTGTTTTTATCGTGTTTAATGCACATGTCATGTGTATCATATTGTGTACTAAATATACACAGATGTGTTATATATATATATATATTATATGTGTGTATTTGTTGATTTCTTTATTCATGGTTCAAATTCATTTGTTATTGTATTATGTATCTAATAAATTTATTTACTCTTGATATCTATGAATTTATTTATCTAAAATACTATATATTTATTTATTTGCTTACTCGGATTTATGTATTAAAGGCTTACGCCTGACAGAGGGTTATTTATCTATACATTTGGTTGGTATTTATATTTATGTATTCATTTTGCATTCATTTATTAGTTTGTGTGTGTGTGTTTTCTTTATATGCGTTCATGTTTACATTTTGTACAAAGTCTTTTCTTATCCCATGTATATACATACGTATTTACGCATGACTGCATGATTTTGTGATGTCTGGGTATGTTTGGCCTTTGCCTTTTTGGTTGTGCCATTTCCAATGATGATGGCGCCCAAAACACCAGGTGTTGGGATTTTGGTCTTGGACCCCGGCTACGATGCTGGGACGCAGCTGATGAATTGGATTGGTGGGGGCTGTATCAATTGGGTTTAATCATGGGCTATCAATTGGCCATCTATGAATATCTCAGGCATTTTTTTGTTCTGTTTTTTCTCCAGTCAAGATGAGTCGCCAGGAAACCTCCCTAGTAGCAGTACAGTGTTCCCCAAGGATGGGATTCTCTTGCTGGATCGAAGATATGGCACGTCTGAATATCCAGGCGCCGACGTTGCATTGGAAGGTCGATGATTTGGGGATGGCAGAAAATACAGCATCAAATAACGAATAAAGTAACGAATAGGTAGCGAATAGGTAGCAAAGTAACCACAAATTTGGGCGATGATGTTGCACAGAACTCAATATGGGAGGCGCGCCGCGGGAAGTTTCATTCCGTCCACATGTTCGTGTCAAAAGTACAGAGGTCCCCCAAAAAAGAAGAAAAATGATGCCCATTTTGAATACCATGTAACATGGTATAATCATCCATTTGACTCCCAAAAGAAATGGCACATCCCAGTTTTGTGAGGCCAGTGGCCACCAGATCTGCACCCTGCTCTTCAAGCCGTTGGTGCTGAACAAGCCTGGGAGGCAGTTGAGATGCAAAATTCATGAGGACTTTTAATTGTGAGTTACCCTCTGGTAATTTAACATAGCTATTGAAAATGGCCATTTATAGTTGATTTTCGCATGAAAAAGGGTGATTTTCCATAGTTATGTTAGTTTACCAGAGGGTATTAATAAAGATAGGAGATTTACCCATTTACCCTGCAAAAGCTCTGTGAATCCGTGAATTGGTGTGAATTGATGTGATGGAATTTAAGGATCGACCAATTGACACAGTGTTTGAGAAAACCATTTGGAAGGTGTGAACCAACCATTCTGGATTTGCTGAGATAATCAGCATCCGTACCCTTGGATTGTCTTTCACAATTACAATAGTTTCTTTTCTTGATCGGCTCCAGTGCGCTCCTTCGTTGTTTGATTCTACTATCCGCATCTATCCGCTTTACTAGCAGTTATTGCATCAGGCAGAGCCACTTCACAATCATCCTCTGTATCACCAGTATTTTTTCACTGGAAAGTTGGGTAGAAATCGGAGAGTGACATATCGTGACATATCGTGACTATGTCGTGACTAGTGCTAGAAATAGATGGAATTGTTCACTGAGTCTTCGTTGCCGGCCCCGGCCAGGCCTACAGTGATTCCCAGGCTTTGGCACCTGCGAACCCCTCGCGGACCAGCTTGGACATCATCAGTGGGGATGCCCAGAGTTTCATCAGTGTGGATAGCAAACCAATGATCAACTTATCCAATGGTTTACCAATTAGTAAATTATCAACAAAATTTGGATATACCAAGATTATGACATTTACCAAATGACCAAATCATTGGTTTAAACAAAAGTCGTCAGAAAGTGCTGAAAAACAGCGATGGAAAATCGACGTCGCTGGCCCAGATGATCCATTTTGGCAGCCTTGGAGAGCCTACATCAGAGAGGTCCAGGAAGATTGCCTCTGGATGCTGCAGGAGACCATCTTTGGGGATGGGGATAATGGGGTACCAATGATTAACCAGTGAAAAACTAGGGGAAATGATAGTTAACTGGTACCAATGATAGTTAGCTGGTTTTCCCTAGTTTTTCCAATGATTAACCAATGGAAAATCATGGAAAACCAGCTAACTATCATTGAAAATCATTGATTGCCAGATTGTACTTGAGAAGGTGGGTGAGATCGCAGGGCAGGGCGATACTACGTTTGATGGTGATCGATGTGGATTCCCCTGAAGCCATTTGGGAGGGGATCACTTTTCCACACCTTTTCTACCTATCTTTTGGGAAGAACTTTCCGCAACAATCGCTGCCTTTCTGTAAGTGTTTCGCCCATCCATTTGGGCTGTGTCTTCACCGAGCCTCTACCTATGAATAGTACAGTGTGAACTCCGATTCTTGGAGACTCGGTTCTGTATTGTTGATATACCTTCATCTTTCCTGGTTTTATCTCAAAATCGTTAGCTGTTAATCGAATTGCCTATTCCACCCCACGTTGCTTCTTAAATGGATATCCCAAAGTTTGTCAGGCTGGTTCTGTGCCCAAGGTTGTTGGTGAAAATCTACATCCGCAGGTGTGTTGAAGTTTCCTGCTCAAATTATCTTTACCAAAAAGAAAAAGAAAAACGTTGTTGCTTTCATTCCCCATCTTTCTCAAATCCTCCTCTTTTGACATCTTTTGACTATTTTCTCTGGTATGCCTCAAAATGATCAACCCTAAAACAAAACGGACAGGACCGCATCTTCAACGGCACGGTCGAGTCGCGCTTGATGAGCTCGGCAGCGCACGACTGCCTCTGCCAGGCGGTTTTGGGGATGGAATCGATGTATTTTGGGGAAAAAAATGTATTTTATGTAGCAAGACATGGATTGAATGAATTTTGATGGATTTTACTTGTCCCATGGATGCATAATGCATAATTTGCATCATGGTGATATTAGTGGTGATTGTTAAGAACCAATTAGCAATTGTTGGTCAAAGTAAGAGGTTTCAATCCTGAACTGGGCATTGAGATCGGCGGATGATCAATCCAGGAAGAATAAGCCAGCAAAGGCTTTAAGCGACGTTCAAAGAAAATGTCATGAAATTGCGGGCATGTGTGAGCTATGCATGTCTGCATGTATCTAGATATATGATATATATATATATATGTAATATATACAGAAATGCAAATATCATCGAAAAATTGGCATTGGGATGATTGGGGATGTAGCAAACATATGAGGAAATACAGGAACAGAACCTGTGAAACTGGCGATGGTGCCTAGAAAATCTTATGGGTAGCAGCTAAATCCAAGTAAGTCACGGGGTTTGCAACTTTTTGAGGCCCAGCAACGTCCACAGGTGCCTGCGGAGAGTGACACCGTGGGGCCAGATGGATTGTTGGTGCCAGCGCAAGACACCATGTGGCACCTTGGACCTTCGTTGCGATGCTTTTAGCAGACAGGGACAGTGGTTCCAAAATGTTGGGTCCCCGAAGTTTGTAAATGGTCCGGCTATCCCCCCCTGAAATTAACATGGAACCCGAAAAGGGCCATATCCGACTGAAAATAGTTGTTGGATCCTATTTTTGTTCACGTTCCATTTTCAATTTGGATGGTGTCGTAGTGGGGGCATATCCCAGGATCAGCAGGTCTCGACTCGTCGTAGGCTATATTAGGTTACCCCATTTCTGGCTACTTTGAAGTTCCAAATGGGCCCTCAGTGTTTGCTGTCTTATTGGGCACCCCAAACATGTGCGTAAATGTTTGTCAAATTTCAGCTGTTGTTTCATTTGGAACTGCCAAGAAGCCAAGGAGGGCAATCAAACCTGACAATGAAAATTCCACCATCTATAGATGATTTGTCCATTAAATATCATTAAATCATAGATGATTTTTCTATGAAAACCCTCTATTTCTAGGGAAAGCTGCCCAGCCTCGTTTCGTGCCGATAGTGCCGGCCCCCCAGGCACCAGCCCCTTGTGGGGAAGTTCTGCGATGCCATGGTGCTGGACTTTAGGATCAACAACAAGGAGGGGTATCCTGGGCTTGGGTCACCCCCGTCACTGGAAAAAGCCATGGAAAAAACCTGAAAAAATGGGGTAAATCTAGGTCAGTATCCAAACATTGGATGGCTATGGATGGCTTTTTTTGTTGAGAAAAAAATGCACAAAATGCACAGATCCAAAATTCCCTGGATGATCCCCAACTCCAGGAAGTGAGGACCACTGGCTACTGCGAATGGGAGTTGCATCCTTCTGTGCCCAGTGACTTGAGACCCCAAATCAGCATCTGCTTGTTTTCAGGTCCAGTTTTGTCCGGATTTGTTGCACATTGAGGTCCTAACCATTTGACCTTGTTGTTGGTTTGTTCTTCATCCAAAATTGGCTCAGCCTGAGCCCAGGTGACTTTGTGGTAGGTTTAGATGCCACCATGAACGACAGCGTGACCACATCAGGAGGGGACGGATAGGTGAAGGGTAAAGTGTCACACACAACGACGCAACATTGATTTCTGCGAAAAATGATGGTCAAACATGGTCAAACATGATATGTTACGGTACAGCATTTTAGCATTTTCAGACAAAGCCACATCAGCTTTCGACATGGGAGTGGCTATTCCCAATTTGCCAAATCATGGGAGTGGCTATTCCAATGATTCCAGTGATGTTTCCATCAAAATCCAGTGGTTTGATGGGTAGCCGAGGTCAGTATCGCCTTGGAACGTGAAGTCTGATTTCAAAACATTGAATTGGTTGCTTTTGTCTTAAGCCAAGATTTGGTGTGTATGAGTTTGTCCAAAATGCAGTACACATCTTGATCAACCCAATTAATGACAGGAAATGTCACCAAAATTCCGTCACAAAAACAAACCGATTTGGGTTCCAATCTTTAGTTGTCCCTTCACTCCCAGTCAGTACCGTATTACCATCTTTTCATCCAATTTGGCCATGGGTTTTGCGGAATTTTTCAGCATCAAAATCCCACAGGACCTGTGGAGTGGACCATCTTCGAAGGTGCTGAGTCCTGGAAGCTTACAGGCTCTGGCGCGTTGCCCATCCCGGATACGCCACTTGGCTAAACGGCTTAACCTTGGTTGGAGACTGGGGCAGTACCTTTGAAGGTTGGGCAATTTTTGTCAAAATGCCATGAAATGTCATGAAATATCATGGAAAATATCTATAAAATATCTATAAATACCATTAAAAATAGCTATTATAATTGGTGATATTTTCAAAAATTCCCAAAAAAAAAACTTCGCCCAAGATCTCTGCAGGATTTTGGCGTCCAACTATACCTTGGCCGCCTGGGTCAACATCCCCAGCTTCGACTTCCTCAACGCCTCCGACGCTGCGGTGATTTCCATCTTCGATTCCCTGGGGCTTTCAGGCGATCAACGAAGCACCGGTGACCTGTTGGGCCTGTTGGGCCTGTTGGGTAACTATAATCGTTAGTTATGATGAAACCATAGGCAGAAAAAAGGTTGAAAATTGACAAATATCATCAAATATCCATTTTTGTTGGCTTATGATGGTAGTTTTGGAGTAAATTTGGACCTCAGAAGCCACTGGCGGACTGTCGTATGTGTTGAGAAGCTACAAATCTATCATAGGCCCAGAGATCACAGCGGATCCATTTAGTTCATCTATGCACACGCTGAGATAGATAGTACATACTGTATGTGGCCGGCCGCCTGGTTCGCCGTCGCCTCCAATGCCATTTTTTCATCAGTTCAGTCACGGCAGCTTCTTTGCTTCATGACAATCTGCAGGGCTAGTTTGCATGATTCCTTTGGAACATGCTCTTCTGTACACAAGCAGTGCTTGCAGGACTGTTTGCAAACGTAGCATCTACGTTGCAACCATGGAACATCAACGTAGCAACCCCACCCTGCAAACGTAGCAACGACGTAGCATCAACGTCAAACGTAACAACATCGTAGCATATGGCTCAAGACGCAGCATCTTGGAAAATTATTACGGCCCCCCTGAAACCCCACCCCCCCAACCCCAACCCCAACCCCCCAGACAACCCACCCCAACATTGTCGTTAACAGAGAGGGGAAACCAGGTGGCCTGAGGGTATACAGATACATCATATACATCATTATATATATATATATATTGTATATATATATATTGTATATACGGTTAAAATAATTACATGCTGATACACACGTCTTATAGATGCCATAGGTAAATCCCAAGTGATCATATCGCATTGCCAGGTCGTGAGGAGCCGTGTCTGCAAGTGTCGCAACGTGCTCAACTGGATGGTCGACCGGCCTTCTGCGGTGGCGATTTTCTCTGCCACTTGGAGAGCAGGAGAATTTTCTGGTTGTGCATTATGTGTTTTTCTTTGGATTTCTCAGTTTGGATTTGTCAGTTTGGACGCATTCATCTTTGGATTTATTCATCTTTGCATTTCTTTGGAAGTTATTCATTGTTGGCGCACCGTTTCTAATTTCGCGGAAATGCATTTGCCCAGATACTTAATTTTAAGCACGTTTCCCATTGGAGACTTACTCCTTTGCAGAGTATCTGAAGTTCGCCATGTACAGATTCTGAAGGTCTCAAGGTTTTAGATTTCCTCTGTGTTTGGTTCAAAGCTGAGCACTTCAAAGGGACGTGAAACCAGATTTATCAATGTTATCAGCGTTTTGACTAATTATTGTTTCTGCACCTATCATCCGCACCGAGTCAAAAGACAATTTGCACCTGAGGCAACGCCTCCCAAGTGGACTGCTGCTACTTCGGATATGGCACGTGGCGAACTTAGCATCACCACGACGGGTCAAATGGGGGGTTGTTGTTGTTGTTGTTGTTGTTGTTGTTGTTGTTGTAAGCGGACGTCAACCTGCTCCTCACCGAAGTGAAGTAGTTAAGACGCCATAGTATGCCATCTGCGAGAATCAAGTTCCCATACTT
>Ga0126342_10016113_pt1 | contig 13053 bp, 5 predicted proteins | sample Cyp1metagenome_FD_92528 | JGI IMG/M metagenome (GOLD analysis project Ga0126342, IMG submission 92528) | Coral microbial communities from Lord Howe Island, Old Settlement Bay, Australia - Cyphastrea 1 metagenome | ecosystem: Host-associated > Invertebrates > Cnidaria > Coral ... | reverse complement strand
TGTCCAAATCTATATGGCACCACCACAAATTCCAAAACCCAATTGAAATCAAGTGTTTTTTGTGTGTATTATTTCTCAAAGATATTGATGTTCCCATCTATCCCTTGCATGTGTGCACCAAGAGCTAATAAGAAATATATAATCTATGGTTATTTTTTCTATTATATACCACATCACTTTGCAATACCTTTGGTATATATATATAACATTATTGTCGTAATAGTTTTCTAAAATTGCAGCATATATTCTTTCTTTGGCAACCCCGGTACCGTTGAATGTGTGTACAAAATCCTTGTGATTATTTGATTAACTAACATATTTAGCTTTTAATCTTCGAGCTTGAAAAGTACCGCATTGAGAACAACTAGAAAATTCATTTTTTTTTTGTCCAGGCATCAATACCTCTATATCACATTTTTTTGGGAGGAAAAGGGTGTGCCAATAGAGCAAAGTAATAATACTCTGTAAGACAATTCAAGTTTTTTTTTTTTTTTATATGGTTTCTGCAGCATGCAAAATTAACTCATGCCCCCTTTGTGACTGATTCGGTGTGCAAATGCTAACTAACTCTACCTTGGAGAATTGGTGCAGTCTAATAAAACCTCTAGTATGTCTACCTGCACTACCTGCTTCAGATCTAAAACAATATGTCGCATCAGTGTATCTAATAGGCAATTCACCTTCAGTATGTTTTTTTCCTGCTTCTAGATTTACTAAAGGAACCTCAGATGTTGGAATCAGTCTAGTGCCAGTATCCATCACAAAGGATGCATCACTAAATTTAGGCCATTGACCTGAATTATACATTGCTTGAGATTGATCAATTAAAGGAGGGCTAACTTCTTCAAAACCAAAATCTGAAATATGAGTATCAAGCATAAAGTTTATTAATGCACGTGACATTTTAGATAAATGATATTTAAATTTCATTTGTAATGCAGTATCTAAAATGTTTTTTTTTTTTTTTTAACGTATAGTGTTTGATTAACTTATTATCTTGTTCAGACATACCAACAGGCACATCTTCCGATAACATGTTTGGTATATTATCTAAAATTTTGGATAAGTTAGCTTTTAACTTATTATATTGTGACAAATATTGTGAATATGTTTGATATAATCTATCTGACTCTAATTCATGGGCTATTTTGTCAAAATTATTAGTTGTTGTTTTTTGCTATGTGTTTTTTCTCTGTTTAGATTATCTAGTAATAATTTGTAGCGATTGACATCGCTATACAAATGCATTATTTCTTGTGCTTTTATACAATTGCTTTGCCTGTTTATTATATTTAAATCAAATGTGGTTTGCTTTTTTTCAAGCCATTTCATATCTATCATAAACGTTACTGTAATTGATTTTGAAAATAATTTATAGGCCTAGACAATATTCCACGATTGTTTGTTTTTACAAACTATAGTTATAAACTTAATATTTGTCTCATTATAAAGCAAAAATCAAAATAGTACTTGATAAATTTGAATAAATTACAGATACTATAGTTGGGCGACTGGCACAGTTGGTAGCGCATCTAATTCCACATCCTCTGGCAGCTCTTGTCCATGCCTCTTGCCTTCAAAACCATCTCACCAAATTCATCACCTGGTTCTCATCCACGTCTGTTCAAGCAATGGTAAATCTGAATCACCGTTCTTGGAGGGGTGTAGCATATATATATATACATATACGTATATACACACATATTTGTGTATATTGCATATATTACATATCATTATATACATACAGCAATATTGACTAGTATTTTTCAAGATAGTTAAAACCACCAACCAGATATACACAATATATATATATGTACATATATATATACATTATAAGTATGTTTCCAGCAACGTTTAGCCCAGTCGGACCGGACCGGACTCTTTCGTCGCCAGGTCACCTGCGAATGGCGAACTGAGGACAATACCGCCAAGGCAGCGAAGTTGGTTAATGTTGGTTAATGGGAATGTCTTAGTGTATATATATATGGTTAATCATGGTTCATCATGGGGAATAATTATAATGGTTAATAATGGTCAATAATGGTTAATAATGGTTAATAATTATAATGGTTCATAATGGTTAATCATGGTTAATAATGGTTAATAAGGCATTAAAAAACATAGTTAATAGGTGATTATGGGGATTATACTATCTGGTTTAATGGGGATTATAATAAACCATAATAGGGATAACTATTAACCAACCAGTATAATGGAATGGGATAATGGTTAATGTTGGTTAATAACGGTCAATGTTGGTTGATGTTGGTTAATAGTGGTTATTTATGGTTTTATGGTGATGAATGGTGATGAATGGTGATGAACGGTAATGTGGGTAAAACAATGCCATAAACCACCCATGACTGGGAATAGTTTATACCACCTATGTATGGTGATGACTGGGAGATGGTTTATTAGTGTTTTCCCCACATTAGTCAATATGTTGAAATCCCTTCCAACAAGTATTCAAAATCACAAAAAAAAAAACATCAGATCTGAGAAAAAAAACAGAAGTCTAGAGCGTCTAGGAACTGTTCAGCCATTTCCATGGGCAAAAAATATGAGGATCCCAGGGTCGAAATGAAATCCCATTGCCCAGGCTTCGACGCACTATGTGGCGGGCAAAGGTGTCTTAGAGCCCGAAACCCTGGGGAGTCCCAGGACAGGGGCATGGCAGATACCCTGAGGTATCCAGCGAGTCGTTCGTAACCATGTTTTTTAACCTATTTCTGAGGATATCCCAAGAACGAACTGATGGTACACATCCAAGTAAACTAGGATTGATTTGGACAATTACATAAATTTATTGTATATGTTATATGATGTTATATGTTGATATACAGGAAGGTAGAACCCAGCGGAGATATATGATATAGACAAATATACAGTACATATACATGCATTGGGGGTTGTAACGGGTTTGTATATAATATAGTCTATGTGTCATGTGTTTTTGTTGGTGATTCCGTGCTGGATTCATTTTTTTCCTTGGGATATAACTCAATAGCCAACGCCAATGGGAGTATCAACCAACAATAATTGAGCATTTTATTAACCAACAATTATAGGCACATAACATCGTCAGATAATATCGTATCATATGACCCAATCTGACCTCCGGAGAAGGATGTGTGACTGGATCCTTTTTTTTTCCCTTGCCTTGAACGAAGTGATCTTTTTGTTATCCCACCACTTTTGTATATCTTAGGCCAGCCATGTGTTTCTGGATGTACGCTGGTTTCTCTGGAGTCCGTGACAGTCTGGGGGAAAACGCTTCTCGCAGAAGATGGGTATGGCTGAAAATTGGATACCCCAATTAATGGATCGTTAAAAGCACGCTAAACAAACATGAAAAAAACACATCTTCATCTACAGATGCCCATATGCTCCCTGGTGCTGCAATATTTACCAACATTTCCCCTAAAAATCACCCAAATGTAGGTAAATATACCATACATGGAGCATATGGGATGCCACGGCCATCAGTCGATCCGACTCGAGGTTTGAACATGGTCAGATGGTGACGACCATTCCACTGACAATTTTGCCAGCGGGTCGATGCCAGTACCCTCCTTAGTTGGGGGCGAATTGGATCAAAATTGGGTACCACTCAAATTGGATGGTTCGAGCAAGAAGTGACCAACGTGTGCGGTCCAGTCAGTCTTCCTTTTTTGAGGGAAAGATAACACATGATAACACCCCATAGACCTTAAACATCCTATAATTGTGTCAATTGTTCAAAGGATATCTCCTTCCACTTTGGTTGAGCCATTGCTGACACATTTTTTCTGGGCTGCCTATGGCCTATATGGCTGCCTGATTTCTTTTTAGCCCCAACTCCCTGTATTCCTCGAGGCTTAGAAGTACTGTCCGAATAGTAATCTTCAACATCACGGGAGCCAAGTTCGACCCCAACACCGAAGGCAAGTTGGATCGGCCGGTGGTTTTGATGCTGGAGATCAACTTGTCGTCAAAAACATGTGTGTACATATTTGATAGTATAATTAGTGAGGACTAGCAAATATGAACATGTTGTGAGATGTTTAAGTTATTGACCTAAAAAGTGATATTCACAATTTAAAACAGATGTTCACCATTTTGATTGTATACCTTCTGGTAATTAAAATCACCCTTTTTGATGGGTAAATCAACTAACTATTCGATGGGCCATGTTCCATGGCTATGTCAGTTTTCATCCCAAGTAGATATCATATACATGTAAGTATCTATATCCCTATATATATATATGTATTATATATGTAGTTAGTCATTTTTATCCCCATTTTATGCCCCCAATTATAGTTGGTCATTCCCCATTCTTTCACTGTTCAACAGGTTGGTTACATCCCCAGGATCAACAGGTTTTCCCAGTCATACCCCCACCATGTTTTCCCATCCCCCAAGATTGCGAGGGATGGGTAAATATATGTAAATATCATCCCCAAATGGTAGGTTCTTGTTATTGGGTGTTACCTCATTACCAATAATATCATCCCAACTATGTATGTATATATTTATATATTTATTTATTTATTTATTGAGCAGTATTAACCAGTATTAACCAGTATTACGCATTATATAACTATTATTAACATGTGTTAACCATCATTAACCATTATTCACCAGTATTAACCAGTATAATCCATTATTATGTTAGGTAACCATTATTAACAGTTATTAACCATTATTAACCATTATTATCCATTATCAAAGCCACATTACCAGTAAACATTAGACAGATGGTGCAAGTGTTGCCAAATATGTAGTCCTCTTGGGCTCTTTTTGAGCGAGGCTGTCACCCTTGAGAAATTCCCCCAGTTCTAACGACGACAAAAACCTGGCAACGGGATGTACCCATTGTTCTACTGCGGATATCAATATATATATATATATATACAAACACACAATTATTTACGCATGTCTATTAATATATATATATATGCATAAATGGTTTAAGATAAAATATAGTAAACAGTAATATAAAGCATAATTACATAATATAATATATTATAATATATGTGTGTACATATGCAATGTTTATTGTGCATAGACATATACCATGTGCACACGAATAGGAAATAACGTCTATTTCCCATGGCCAGGTTCATAGCTGGCCCGATTCTGACTGTCGTTTTTTCGGTGCAGGTGGCAAGGAGTTTTGCGTGGCAAACGTGGTGATAGAACCGGATCCAGACATTCAGGAGATCGCTGGTCTTGTGAAGTCGTCTTGAGGTCTTGAGAAAAGTGAACCCTCAAGCCTCAAGATTCAAAAAATGAGACATTTAAGTTCCATTATCAACCATTATTAACCATTATAAACCATTATAAACCATTATAAACCAGACCATTATTAACCATTATTGACCATATGAACCATTATAAACCATGATACATTTAAAGATGTTAAAGATGAAGTCCGAGCTCAGGGTCGTTGTCATCAATATCACTACCATCGTGATGGTCCTCCTTGTCCTTCTCATTATGGTAGTAACTATAAGGATAACATTAAAATGACACAAGATACAAAAATATCCATACAATAATCATCAGCATCATCCGATGAACCCAAAACTCCACAATGATTGAGCTTGGACAGCTTGGACTTTTTTCTTGGTGAAGTCATGTAGTACTCACCAGCATTAACTAAGCATCAACCAGCATCCACCATCCATATCCAACGTCATCACCGCAGGAGCGAATCCTTCGAATTCACAGCGTGCTCGCTGTGAATTGGGCCAAAGCTCATACCGCGCGGCAAGAGACTCAAAAAAGAAATCATGAACAAAAAACAACTGAAGCTCATGAGGGAAACCAAGAATTGTAATATTTTCTTTCAGTGTTTTATTCTATCACAATCTTTTGCCACACCTTAAGCATAGCATTTCTTGAAGCGTCAGGTCAAATTGGACTGCATGGAAGGAGCAGATCATGGATTCGATCAAGCTCAAAGTGGGGCTCCCAGCGATGGCCTGCGGATCGATCCCCTGTGCTCCACCAGTTTTCGCAAGAAAGTGATGGGTGGTTTTTTGGAACTCTCCAGATTGTAGATACCAAAAATACAGGATTTCCATCAAATAAATACCCTCTGGTAAACATACAAAAAGCTATTGAAAATGGCCATAGAAATAGTGGATTTTCCCAGCTACAAAATGGTGGATCTTTCTATAGCTATGTTAAATTACCAGAGGGTATGTGTTATACATTTAAGGTAGTTGAATGGATAGAAATATCTATAGATGATGGACCAGGTCCATCTTGGCGAATCAAATTATTGGCCTGCCTAAAACTCTGCATTCATCAGCTGGCCTCAGGACGATGAAGAGGATGAGGAGGAAGAGAGGCTCCTTTTTTTGGCTACCCCAAAGCAGTGCTTTTCTCCACAGAATTTCAGTGTGGATATTTTGTTTTAAGCGTGACCCCCATTTTGGGAATCCATAATTGTCCATATGGGTCTGAAATATAGTGTTGATGGGAAAAAAGATGATACACCACCAGTAGATGTTTGTCGTTTTTCCCAAAAGTTTTGGACAAACATCTTGTTCACAGGGGGATTGGATGCCGTTTGCACGTTCAATGTGACGTTACCATCCCCCTTCAATTTGCGCGCATCTAAGTAGCTGCTGTCTTAGTCTTGAACGAACTGCTGGGCAGCCATGTTCGCCAGTTGCTGAAGTAGACTAAGTAGAGCTCAAGAATGATTCTGATGCTGGAAAATATCTGGATGGTATATCAATGGTATATCAATTATTGATTAATCAATGGTAATGTGGAAAAAAAACATTGATCATTGTGGTAAACCCAATATGGATCGAAATATTGGTATGGTGCTTCCATTTTGCCTTAGGCTGGGATCCTGGGTGGCCCTGCCATGGCAGGAATGGTTGTTTTGAATGCCTCTCCATGATCTCCACTGCCGTTGGGGAGCCCAGGAGATAATTTTCTGAGGGCCTAAGCGCAGGGGTTCACCATACTTAACCCTTAGCCGCCCCTAGCCCTCCAATATTTCGACGATTTTATGTGAGTTTTCTAGCATGTATGGCATAGGAGCTGCAGACCATGCCATCGGAACGTTGATCTTCATCGTTGACTTGCCACTCCCATTTTATCTATTGATTTTGATAGTTCATGATAAAATTCTAATTTTGGATGATCAACACATCAAGATCATCAACATTGCAGATATGCAAGAGATGGATGTAGATATTTTATGTTTGTATAAAATTGCATTAATCTCTACCAATATACCCTCTGGTAAACTAACATAGCTATTGAAAATGACCATTTATAGTGGATTTTCCCATTAATAGCATGGTGGATCTTTCCATAGTTATGTCACAGTTGACCAGAGGGTAGTTCCATAGGATCCATGTATGCCAGAAATGGTAACATGGATCCCATCAATATACCCCCTTTTTGTTAGCATATATACCAGCACCATGGATCCTAGGGATATAGCAATCCCATTTTAGAAACGGTACCATCTATAATAAACATCTATTATTGTTTTACCAACATTATTCATCTGGTTGGTGGTTGACCTACCCCTCTGAAAATATTAGTCAGCTGGGATTGGGATGAAATATATTTTACTTCTCCATCGCTCAGCTCTTGGTGGTCCCCTGGAAGATCGTCTTTTCGTGTGGCGGCCCGGGGCGGGCAGCTATGGGATGTCATGTGTATATGACGGATAATGGATATATAATGATATATATATATATATATAATGATTTATATATACATATATATATATATATACATATATCATATGTATATGTATATAACATATGTGTATGTATATAACATATGTATATGTATGCATATATGTATATATATATAACATATGTACATGTATATATATATACATAACGTGTATATATATGTGATATTATATACATATATACTTATGTATATGTATACATTAGGTTTCCTAAAATCGGGGGTACCCCCAAAAAATGGTCTATTTTGTTTTAATGAATTGGGCATATTTGGGGCACATCTACTTTAGGACCCCCCATATGTATAGTGGGTACCCTCCAGTAGACTAACATACCTATGAAAAATCACAATGTTTAATAGGACAATAGGTAAATAATCTATTCTTCCATGGCTACTTTAGTTTACCAGAGGGGAAATGTCAGTATTAACCATTGATCTGCATGATGGGAAGATCAATCAAAATCTACAGGATGGCCCCCTCCAATTATAAGTTGGTTTATAAACCATTATAACGCCCATTTATAGTTATATCTACCATAAACCATAGTTAAGCCACTTATAAGGCAACTGAACGCTATCTTGGGGGCCCCATCCTGTATGACACACCACATTTTGGGGGAAGGATGCCAGGGTTTGCTGATGCTTCCAGCTGGGATCTGAGGTGTATCCCTCCTCCGGGATTTTGCGACGGATGGCTATGTTTCGTGGGCTCCCTGATGGGCATCGGCCGGGGCTCCCAAGGGCCCCCAGGGCCCCCAGTCATCCGACCCTTCCGGAGGGACTTGGGAGTTGATAGTAGAAGGTCCCCTGGAAGAAAGCCTGACGATTCAGGGGGTTGCCCCAAAAATGGTGATAGATGATTGTTAAAATGGCTATCCTCCCTATGAAAACACGTTTTTTTCTCATGGATTAACGTTGATGGAGGTCTACCAGTGTCCCTTTGTTCGGTTCAGGACGTCGGGGCTCGCCATGTGAGATACTATTGTATAATTATATATATACACATACATATATATATATATATACATATTTATATTATGCACTATGGCATGCTGTGGCACATGGCATACCTACATTCGGACCATAGCAAAACAGGATGGATCCGTTGTTGGACCATTGCCCATCTGAGGTGCGCTCACTGCAGTCGTAGGGGATTTAGCAGCTCTTTTGGGGTCTCTTGGCTCGACACTGCCGGTGGAAAATCGTGGGGTGGAGTGGATTACCCACATGCTCCATGTATGGAATATTTACCAACATTTCCCCTAAAAATCACCCAAATGTAGGAAAATATATCATACATGGAGCATATGGATTACTAGGATCCAGTTTGTTAAACAGCACTCATTTCGTCATTTAGCAAGTGAAGATGGATTCACGGGGTGCACTTGCTTTTGTACGCCGAATATAGGAGCCTGCAGAGCAACATAAGATGTTGCAGTGGTCAGGAGGAATTGTTTCTAGAATATACATGAATATACAGTATATTTATAATAGTTTCTAATTATATAATTATATATATATTATACATAGGTGTGTCTCACAGTGTGTGTGTGTGTGTGTTTGTCTCAGTTTCTGTTTTTGGTGCGTTTCCGACTTTTTACCCAAATGATTTTCTCTGAAAGATGACTCAAAATGGGAACGTCTACGCTGCGAAAGGTGCGTGCTCGAAATCGGCAGTGCCATCACCGCCATCACCTTGGTGGCGCTTGGCACGTCCCTACCCGACACTTGGCGTCTCTATGGCCCGTGGCTGAGTGAAGAAACACGGGGGACATGCGTAGAGATGTGTATTGGTCTATATATTTTTGGTTATAATTTTAATAATTATGGTTAGTTATGGTTGTTTATGATGTTTATAGTTGTTTATGGCTGTTTATATGGTGCTCCAGGGCACGTTTGTAAAATACGTTCCAATGGGCCAAACAATGTGTAGTTGCAAGCCACATGGCATGGGTGTTAACAATGGTGTTGATCCCTCCTCTTGTTTGATCTTCATCATCTAGATCCAATCTCTTGTGGTTGTGGTATTCCACTATGTCAAGTCCTGCAATCAGCTTTCACGACCCCCTTCATTTCGGTCTTGGCTGCATATCTGCCATACCAAATATACCAAATGCTATTGGAGCTGTTGGGATTGTGGGTTCTTCCCCACCTAGCTATGGGAGTCCAATTGAGCTGCCCAGCTGCCCAGCCGTGAACTCGATGGTGCCAGGATACCTTCGCCTCTAGAACTGCAGCAGTGCAGGATGGGGGGGGTCTGGAAGAGCTCGGATCCCTAATAATGACTGAGTCAGTCGAAATGGGCACAAAATCACGCATGATAGGACCTGATAGGAGGAGGAAAAGGTGGAGAGGACAAATAGGCAAAAAATCGGGGATTTGAGCAACAAAACTGTGAGGCTTTGCAGTAGCCACCGAGGATCATAAACCCAACATGATTTGGAAGGGGCGTTTGAACGCCAGGCCACTGACACTTCATGCTCTAAACTATTAATGCCCATGGATCGCTTCTTGTTATGTTATGAAAGCAGCAGTTGGTGGATGATTTTCAGGGTGCTTCGCTTTGCATTGCTTGTTACAAGACGATACCAATTCACCGAACATGATGATGTGATGCGTATATAGCTGAGTACTACTGAATATATATATAGAGAGATAGATAAATAGTGTACTGTATCTTGTTTTATCTTATAACTATTTTATATGGAATCAATTAAATAATATAACTTATATTATATTAAACTATATTCTATTCTATTCTATTATATTATATTATATTATATCATACATGATTTAAATATGACATTCATGCTTCTTAAAATTGTTGCCCCTACCCCTTGAATCATCCCTTGCCTCGAGGACCCAACGGCGGACGCGTCTGTGGGGAATGTCACAGGCAGGGCGGCCCGGGCTAGGGCCCTAGGGCGGTTCCCCTGGTTGATGGGGATCCCATAGTGATTTTATTTATGGGGAGTTCATAGGGATTGTCATCTAATGTTACCCTCCGGAAAACATACATATAGCTATTGAAGCCATGGCCATTGAAATAGTGGATTTACCCAGCTACAAAATAGTGATGTTCCATAGTTATGTAACCGTTTACCAGAGGGTATGATATGTTATAGGACCAACTCAACATGGGATTATCATGGGACCATGATATCAGATATACCTTCTGGTCTGGTCAAGTTTGCTATGGAACATAGCTCATAGAAATAGACGATTTACCTGTTGAAGACGACCTTTTTTTTGATAGCTTTGTCAAATTACCATAGGCTAGCCCAACAATCAGGCCTTTTTTAACTTCCCCATAGATTTATAAAACCAGTGTTGATTGGTAATGCAGATTTTACCATCATTGTAAGGGATTGAGGGTTGCAACCTTATAACTGATGGTTGATTGTTACGGGGTTGTTTTACCTGGCTGGTTTTTTGGGGGTTTATGAATTGTAGCCCACACATTGGGGATACCTATCAACCAGTATAACGGATAACGGGATGGCTCATCATATGATTTGATGGGGATATTTATGATGGGAATTTGTTGATATTTTGTTCCATGGCCATGAACCGGACAATGATGGTAGGCTGCATCTATGTGCACCATATATATATATATATATACATCGGAGGTTTTCCATATTACATACATAGTGCACATTTGTGCGGCAGACATGTATATATATATATATACATATGCGTATATACAGTAGATGCAGAATATTGTACAATCTATCAATCTATAATGCAACAGACAATACATGTATATGTACTGATTTTATGTAGCATTCGATGCTATGTTTATTATATATATGTCAACCTATATGATGCTATATGCTAGATATGATTCTTATTCATGGGACCTTCACCCGTTTGTTTGGGTCTGTTTGGCCATTTGTTTTGGTGACACAAAATGAAATGCTGGTAATGAAACGAACGGTGTCCAGCTTCATGGTTGTTCAAGTTCCATGTGCTAGGACCAAGACAGGCCATTACAATGGGGCGGTCAGACGGGCAAGTCCAACTTTCTTTTGCTGCTACTTCTGCTACGTCGACTATAAGAACTGCGCATCTTTTTCTCCAGATGTCACTGCTAATTAATATATATCAATTTGCCAAAAAGAGCACTACGAAATTACGAAAACATTCCTTCGATGTTTACTCTACAACAAAAAAAACTCAAACCACATCGAACCACTACGTAACAAATCTTTCTTCGGCTCTCTCCGTTAACTGGTCACCCGCAGGCAGCAATTCGGTGAACGTCTTCCTGGGCCTTGGTCTTCCCTGGACCTTGGGCGTCCGGACGCCCTGGTAGCCCCTGGTTTCTGCGGGATCACCAAAAAGGGTTTCTGCTTGGGGTTCCAAGCAGTGGAACCTGTCCTTGTTTATTGATGTTTATGGTGGTTTCTTTAAAATAATATACCTAACCTTTAATTGATCATAGTTCATCTTATGGTTTAAGATGGTTTTTTATCGTACCCACAGTTTGAATCAGTTTGATCCTTGATTACCTCTATGTGCCCGTTGTTGGTTACCAAACATGTTCATGACGAGAATCGTGTGATGATCCTCCACGCATACCAGCGGAAGTCATGATAGCAATTATCCCAGTATTCGAGACATTCAAACATCATCAAACCATATATTATATCACCATCTTTAGAGAAACACCAGTATGATAGTGATATGTTCAGATACTTTAAGGAATGAATCATCTACAATATAGTCAAGATATTCAAAGTATATGCATCATATGTTTTGACTAAATGATCCTATGATGATCCTTGTTTGTTCAGCAATTCAAGGATCTGAATAATAGGCCAGGTACCATCATAGGTACTAAAAGGTAATTGTCCTTGTACTTGATCATAGGTAGTGAAATTTTCCCGGTGCCTATTCAGTACCGATGATCATAGTAAAACAAATCCACCTATAGTTAAGATGTTCCAAGTACATCATATTATGTATATATATATATCCCATGATGATATAGTTAAGATATTCCAAGTACATCCCAAGAAATATGATATATCATATATATATCATATGTTGGATATCTATATCCCATATATATATATATATCATAGTAAAAAATGATCCCATGATGATCCCACCGCTGCATCAAGGCGCTGTATTGGACCATCGGTGGTGCCGATCCCATCTGGTTGGCCAGATATCAGGACTGCCGGTTGCGCGGACTGCCGCGGAGCGCCGCGTTGCGCACGCACTGGGCCACTGTCATGGTGATATTGCTTTGGATATGATATTACCGATTATTAATAATAACAATAATAATAATAACAATAATAATATATATATACAGGTGTATATATG
>Ga0126342_10016112_pt1 | contig 13053 bp, 11 predicted proteins | sample Cyp1metagenome_FD_92528 | JGI IMG/M metagenome (GOLD analysis project Ga0126342, IMG submission 92528) | Coral microbial communities from Lord Howe Island, Old Settlement Bay, Australia - Cyphastrea 1 metagenome | ecosystem: Host-associated > Invertebrates > Cnidaria > Coral ... | reverse complement strand
CCGCTTAGCTTCGAAAACATAAATTCTAACTTCTGGGAACCGGCAATTCCTTGCAATGGTAACCTCTGGTTCCCAGGTTGGGAACCGTAAGTTTCAAGGTCTGGGAACCGGCAGTTCCTTGCCGTGGTAACCTTTGTTTCCCACGTTGGGAACCATCAGTTCCAACCTTTTTTCTATCTGGGGTTTATGCCGGTGTAATTTGTTAGAAGCGGTGGCCAGTATGAGGCTAATCATATTGGCCACTGCTTGTAACAAAACCTAACAAACATTCCAGTATAAAATGAACACCTGAGTCCAAGTGATTAGGAAAAAGACCCCCTATAGAATAGAAAACTTGGTTTGCAATGCCTCAAGTTTGGTGTCACTTTTGGGTATGCAAACTGCATGGGCGCAATCCAGGTACCATTCTATAGTAAACACTGGCCTACCAGCCTCATCTCTATAGAATTGTACCCCCAGGCGATCTATTTTATAGATATTTTTCTAAGGAGGATTATATAAATAACAATGATAGTTTAAGATACAAAAATCATCCTGAAAATGCAACCAATTCATGCAAATTTCACGTCATTGGTTCTGAAATTATATATATATATGACAGTCTAAGATACAAAAATCATTTTGGAAATGCAACCAATTCATACAAATTTTATGCTATTCAGTCTGCGATTATATATGTCATAGTATTTTAAAATTAAAAAAAAATGAAAATGCAACCAATTCATACAAAGTTCATGTGATTCGTTTTGTTTTTTAGGGTACAAACATAATCTGAAAATGTAACCAAATTCATAGAATTTATATATATATATATATATATATCATATTTTAACATACAAAAATGATCTGAAATGCTAAAAATTCATGCAAATTTCATGTCGTTGGTTCTGAAAGTATAAGATGCAAAAATGATTTCGACCGCAACAATTCAAATAAATATACAGTTGTTTAATTGTGTTTAATGAAATTTAAGGCACGCATTTGCCCGGTAAAAAAAATGATCGACGGAACGGTTTGCCGAGTTCTTGCGGATAGAAAATGATCGCATCTCTATCGAGGTTTCGGCTGCATATACGCACACAAAAATGGAAAATTGCAAAAAACCAGAGTTTCGACCACGAGTTGCGTTTTCGAATACTTTATCTTTTATCTCAAATATAAAAAGCTAACAACGCAAAAAACTGAGATTTTGAAAAACGAAAATATATTTCAATTTCACTCGTTGGTTTTTCAATTTTCCAGGTGCTAGATCGCCCACTCGTGGGTCAAAAATGACCCTCATGCGGCACAAGTATTTTCCATGTGCAAAATCGTGACTATACCTCATACCGAACAAGTCTGTCGGTGCCGTCGCAATCTTGACACGCTTGGTGACCACCGCGCAACCTGCGCCCGGGCAAGGGTCCCGTCCTGAGAAGTAGAGGGGTGCCACTGGAACATGCAGCAGCACGGGTCTGTCGGGAAGCTGGTGCGCGCGTCACGATGCACACTTCCTTGGCTAACCTCAACATCCCAGCAGTTCAGCGCACCGACGACGGCACCATCGAAGTCATCGCCAACGGGTGCCCCCTATGGCACGGATCCCAGCTTGCCATTGACACCACTTCGGCATCCCCGACCCCAACTGGTTCAGGAGTAGGGGCGGTGGATCCTACATTTCTGATAATGTATGAACATAAGGGGTGGGTTAACACCTTCATTTTTTTGTAAAAAATGTATGGGAACTAGGGGGTAACCCCTGTTCGGTGGTATGATGGTGTTTGGCACGATCACTGTGTCTGGTACGACAAGTATAGCTTAAGTTCCGGGAAACTATGGTTGTGGAATGTTGTGGATGATCTGGTGGTGATGATGGATCCGGTGGTAAACCTGGTGGGCCTCCTTGTGGTGAATAAATTTCCTCGTCTGGTGAGTCCTTATTTGGTCTTGGTGATGGTTAATTGAGGTGGTGCATGAAATGGATCATCACCATCAGGCGGCTGACCGGGATTCGGCGTCAATGCCTCATGCACTGAAGCTGCCAACAAGAGCATTTGAAATCGCAAATAGCAAGTTCCAATCCTGCCCAAATTTCCATCGGAAACGTTCCAAATCCTCTTCCAACCACGTCTCATGAGAGACTGAGAGGCCATTCCATTCTGAGGGCAACCGGCCACATTCACCGAGGTTCCAATCCACGTATAGTGGTAACTTGCCAGGCATGAAGTTTCATCCATACCAGCGAAAAGTTTGTAACCAAAACCCGCATTGATTTGGGAAACGTCGAGCGTGACATAGCGTGACATAGTTCGCGCTGCAACCACCAAAACCACCATGTAAGTTTCCATTCTGCATCGTTTTGGTTGGGTACCAATCCTAACTCTTGACATGCAGGTCACCATCCGTTGCCCCCAATCCATGGTGATGTTCTGCTCTTTTATACCCAAGTCCAAACCAAAGCGCCATCACCATCGCCAAGGTCACCATGGAACATTTCGACAGCTCCGCTACCATGTCAAGCCAACGGAGTGCAAGTGCGGTACGTTTTGACATCGTGGGTTGGGCCACCGAAATAAAGGTTGCAGACATCCATGTCTGACTGTACATACGTGACATGAAACTGTCGAAATCTTGTAACAGATTCGTCTGTGGGAATTCGTCTGCGGATGGGAATTCGTCTGCGGAATTCGTCTTCGCGTCTTCAGGTGGAATGGTCCTCTAAGAAAAATTTGTTTTCGGTATTTGGTTTTGTCTGCAGGTGGGAACGCGCTACACCCCCAGCAGCGGCCACAATGTCAAGAACGATGGCAGGCGTGGGATGTCAGGAGGCAGCGATGTCCAGAGAAAACGGTGCTATAAGCAAACGATGACAGAAAGAAGTGGTGTAGGAAGAAAGAGATGCCAAGATACAGAGATGTCAAGAGAAAGGTGTGTCACGAGAAAGACCTCTCAGAAAAAAACATGTCACAAGAAAGGGGTGACATGAGAAGGAAGTGCCAAGACAAAGGGATGCCAAGAGCAAAAAATGTCGAGAAAAAATGAAAACAAAAACACTGACAACATCTGACAACAGAAAAAATCAAAAACACAAAAAACAAAGGAAAAAATGTCACGCTACAGAGATGTCGAGAGATTGTTTTCCAACGACAGTCGGTCTTTTACACAAACCACTGAACTTATATGCAGTTTCCTATAGCCTATAGATGTTGATCTTTGAACCTTCCACCCCAGGTTTGTGGGCACAGTACTTTTTGTGGCCGTATAAACGAAATACGCGAGTTTCATCCCGGGACGTGGCCAAAAGAGGCCGTACCCCGACCGTATACAATTGGAAATTTGTTGTACAGTATGATCTGAAGTGATTTGAAGGTTTGGCAAAAACGAACTGGTTTTTATTCTGTTCCAACAGATTCGGTCCGGGTTTGATGTTGATCCCAGGGCTTGGCTGAGATTAACCGTATAGCAGTTGCCTAAAAGAAAAATGTTGGTTTCATGTTGGTCGGAAGGTTTGGCTAACATGCGCCGTATAATCGATAAAGCTAGAGTCAGCGTATACAGGAGGCTGTCAGGTTTGTCCTATATTGATCCTAAGGTTTATATGTGGTAGGAAAAGTGCATGCGACTTACATTAAAAATGCGTTTGTCTCATGTTGGTCCACCAGCATTTGGCTAGGATATGTTAGGATGAACCGGGCACCAGCGAAACACGAGATACTGCAATGGTTGACTCTTTGGGCCGGAGGAATGAAGTTCAAACCTCTCCCAAGGAACGAAGTTGTGGGCTCAAAAGCGTGGGACTGTTCGCTGATCAAACCCACGGTTTTGGAAAGTTTCGACAGACCACGAATTAAACATATTTAAACATTCTATGCATTTCATTGCATTTCTATGCGCTCTTCGAAGTCTGTTTTGGGCAACCCCAGTTCATTGACCAGGAAAGCTGAGGATTAGGGCGAGATGACATGTGAATCTGCGGACGACGAATTCTATTATCAGAAACATCTGCTTTACCAAGGCTAACACGTTTAAGACCTGACCTGAGCAACATTAGGCCACAATTCAAACCTGAGAGTGCGGAAAGAAAACCACAACCAGCGCAGGGCTGGCAAACAAATTTGCGACGCACACTGGAGTGTAGGAGTGTGCGATGTGTGCGGTGGTAGTGGTAAGTAAACGAACCGCTTTCAGCCTTCAAACGACATTATATAGCCTGACCTATTTCTTCGCGCCAAATTTGCTTTTCAACATGCCAGTAATTGCGGGGTTGGGGCTACGCAAACAGTTAACACAGGCTGCTTCCATACCATCTATTTCTCTTTGCACTCAAGACTTGAAAACACGAGCTGCCGCGCACACACCCGCCACAAGCATTGTAAGCCACGACCGTGACACTAGACAGGGAGATTCGTCAGGAGCAAGACTCCAGGAAACGACGCAGGAGTCGCCCAAAAGAATCTCCAAAAATCTCCAAAACAACGACTTTCTTGATTCATTCGTGTTTCCGGCCACGTCTGTCCTAGAAGGCATGCAGGACACCTCGCCTCCAATGATGTTTTTGATGCATGATCTGCCTAGAATCTGCTTTCCTCGTGTCACTCGTGTCGGCCTTTTTTTTTCCGCTTGCTGGTCGCCCTCCAAGAACCTGCCCCTTTTCCTCCTTTCTGACTGCGAAAAAAACAAGACATGTTCGGAGTTTAAAAATTGATCGTTGGCAGATCCTTGCTTTGTTTTGCTTTCCACATCCTGGGTTGTTGGGCATTTGGACAAAGAGAGAACGCCTCCAAGCATCTCTTTCTTCCTTTCTGACTTCATGTTTGATCTGCTTTCCGCCTCTTCTGTCGCCGAACTTTTTACCCTTGATACCTACTACTGTCACTGAATTGCTACCCAGCGCATGCCTGGGCTTCACGGCTCCAAAACACCGCCAAGACAATGTATCTATGTATATAAATGTATAGCAAAATTATAGTACAGTAATACATATATATATATATATATACATATGCTTACACGACCTTTGGTCCACTGCGTTCGCAAGTAAACAACTTTGCTCAACCGGCGTCGGCTGGTTTTCGTACAAAAGACGAATTTCGAAGTCTCAGAAAAATTGTGCGATATTCTTGGACATGCGTCAACACCACAGGTGGCACGAGTTTTTTGTTTGTACCAGAGGGAGGCCCAGGTTCAGAGGTTTGATCAAGAAAATCTCGCGGCGGGCTGCCGGATGAAGCAAATGTTGCAGAATTGCTGGAGAAGGAAAAATAAGGAAAATTTGAAAAACATACCGACTGAGTCAGTTTCTGTACCAATGTACACCGCTACACTGCCGCTACACAGTACCGGAAGGGCTCGTTCAGCATTTTCCTGGAATGCAGATTAAGACATACCGTTTAGTGCAATGTTGGATTATGACATCGCTTGACATGGGGAGTGGCAAGTGGCAAGGGTTGTACGAGTACCTGTGACTTGATGTCGGCGCCCTTGGAAGAATTTAGGTCACTAATTAATTGAACGATGTTCAAAGATTTCAAAGAGAAGGGGACAATATCTTGCAATCTTTTTGCAGCCCAACATAAAAACTAGTTATATCTGGTTTCACAACTCTGACACCTCTTGTTTCATTGATTCTTGAACAAGCTGCTGCACACCACATAGAGCCATCCATATTGGAAATGTACTTCTGTAAAACCGTGAGGGCTGCTGCGCCCCTCCAATGTTCAAGTGGGAAGTAATATGTATATATGTATATATATATATATGATATATATGATATATATATATATGTATAAATATATGATATATATATATGTATAAATATATGATATATATATATGATATATGATATAATATGTGTATATATATATATATGATATATGATATATGATATATTATATGTGATATATGATATATGCTATATGATATATGATATATATATATATGTATATGTATATACGTGTATATATAATTATATATATATATGTATATATATAGTATTATATATATATATATTATATATATATTATTATATATTATTATACGTATATTTGATTATATTTGTATCACATGGTTTGAGTGATCAAGTTGGTTTCGACGTTGACTATGTACTGTAATTGCGGATACCAGTGCCAACTTGTTGCACATCTTGCGGCTGCACTGGGAGACTGGCCAAATACTTTGCTAATCATTCTCCGAGCGGATGGCACTCACTCAATTTTTGGAGCTAAAATGGACTATCCTGTAGGTTTTTGATGGTTTTTGATTGTATAGTTGTGTAATGTTGTGTAAAGCATTTAGGTTCGCACTTCAATGCTTCCACTGGCTTCCACTTTAGAAGCACAGCTGCAGCTTGACACCTCTGGACATACAAATCTACTGTAAATACCTCTGCATTTGACATGAGGGATGAGCGAGATCATGCACATACTCCTGGATCAATCCGTGAACGGTATGATCTGCAACCAGCGATCAAGCATCCATGTCCATATTTGTGAGTCGCACCGTGGATGGCAATTACACATGCATACACATGCACTGTTGCTGGAATTTGTTTCCAATCATGACGTGACATACGAAGTACATACGAGATCATACGAGTCAATTTTGATCAATCCCGCAATGTTTGGCAGCGATGCCATAGCGTTGCAGTTTGTGAAATCCCTTTGCAACTTAGAATGCCTTTGCGCTGCATCAAACACAGTTCATTTTTCCATTGGGAAACCTTGTGAGGGGTCGATACCTGTTTGCCCAAACGCGCCATGTTGGGGCCAGTGTTTCCCAGACTCAAAGTAGGTGTGCATGCTGGTGTATAAAACTTTATAAAACATTATAAATATTATAAAACTATAGAATGAGAGTTAATCGCGATGTTTTAGACATCGCAAGTGATCATCAAATTTACAGCGAGCGCCACATTGAAGTCTTGGAACTGGCAAATGTTTGTGATGATGATTCTGGTGATTTGGTGGTACCTCCAGCAAAGGTTGATCAAAGCAACGGCTCGCGTAGTTCCCGGTCTTAGCAGGATTTGAATTCGGCGGAAGCGCTCTTCCAGACTTGTGTTGTTTTGTGAAGCTGCAGCTAAGCTGCTACAAGTCTCGTTTCATTTAGCTTTCCTCGCTCTTGCACTTCTGTTGGTTGTACTATGTTGTACTATGTTGTATTTGTCGTCCCGTCAAGCTCTTCCATCTTCCCCATGCCATGTTCAGCATCCGCCAGCATCTTCCATGCACCGCATGTTCACCGCATCTCCAAGCGGAGGCGGAACTTGTCGTTTCCAGGGGATGACTTCGCTGTTGCAATGTTGGGCAATGTTGCAAAGTCTTGCGAAGGTTTGCCAATAACTTGAAAATGCTGCGAAATGCCGAGGCTAGTCTCGTGCTGGCAGCGCCCTGTCAGCCCTGTTCCGCACTCCGGAGAAACGTATGGGACGCAGATTTTTTCCCAGCTTTGTGCAGCGTTTTACTGCTCTGCCGCTCTACCGCTCCCGCTGCCCAAAGTGTCTCATAGCTCAAGCGATTCCTCAGGAAGAAGGCTCTGACTTCACTTCGGCAACGTCCAGTTAAGAAAAGTAAGACAGCGAATGATGCATGCAAGTGACAGGAATGAGACAAAGTGCACTCTTTGGCACTGGGGCGCTTACTGATGATGATGTGACTGCCGCTCTGAGAGTCCACAATACTACTCATTTGCCCAACTTCAAGCGCAAAAGATGCTTCCTCAATTTGTGTCAATGTATGGAGCCTTCGCGTCAATGAAAAATCGCCGCTCGATTCAACACGATTCAAACATATTAAAGTAGTGAATGAAATGATAAAACTGACTGGCGCAGGTTGAGAGCAAGGTGACAACAGGACTCAGATCTCCTCGAACTCTTTTTGCATTTCGCTTGGTCCAAAAAAACCCAAATCGCCACCCTGCAGCTGTGTCACCACAGAAAACGAACGCAAGCACTGAAGTTTAAGTTTCCTATCCGACTCGTTATCCGACTACATGTCTTGCATGTGCCACCCACGCTTTCCAGCTTGCATCTGTTTCTCTGTCTGCAGGCGTGCGGGTGTGGATGCATGTATCTGTCAGGCTGCAAGAGTGATGAATGATTCGTTTCAGGTGCCGTGGGATATTGACTTCAACATTGAAGCGGGGATCACCACAGCCCTCGACTGAATCTGAGAAAGCACTGACACTAATACTATACTACAGCGGTTACTGCAGTTGACCGATGACAACTGATGGATTCAAGTCCTACAACTCACACGCAACTCCCAAGCAGCTGCCTGGGCAAAAGAACCACAATCACTTCGAAGCTGTGCCTCTTTGGCGAATGCATCCACCAGCTCCTGAAGCAGGAGCCACAAGTGTGCCACAAAATCAACCAATCCAGGAATCCACCACTGTAAACTTAAAGGACAAATTTTAAAAAAATAAAGCATTTGGAATCATTTGGAACTTGGATGGTATCGATGGTGGTCAGTGATGGTCACTGTTGCTGAGGCTATCGGCATGCCATCAGAATGCTTTCAGCGTCGAGTCATATCTGGTGTACAAATGCGGTCCTGCCCCGATTTGCCTTCTAACCTCCCAAGGATTGCCTTCAGCTCTTCGTGGGCTGATGCCACAGAAACCTCTCAAGTTGGTCGATAAGGTCTTGGTCATGCCAAAACACCATGAAACTTTAACAATCTTATGAGTGAATATGAGTGTGAGTGTCCCACAGTTCAAATACAGCAAGTTCGGCGAAGTGACAATTCTCAGTAGTTTGCCCAGAGTCAATCTATTTATGACTTGTTGCTGACATTGAACGAGTTCAACTGAGGAATGCGCGCTTGCCGTGGACTCTTTCGTTCGTCTGGAGACGGGATTGCGCGACTTCTCGTGCTTGCACCTGGCAATGGAGCTGGCGACGCCTGGAGAAATTCCCTGCCTTGTTCATCTTCAAGGCTGCCAGTTCTGGCGCTGTGTTGCCGCGCTAATCTTGGCCAGTTCCACAGCAAGTGCAACACTCGCACTTTGCCCGCCTCAGTCACGTAGATAGGAGAGTAAAGAATGATCCACCACAACTTCAGGCCCGGTGAATGGACTTGATGAAAGCTAGCACCACTAGTGTCTCAGACTAGATCGTGATCGTAAACCATGCTGATACCCCCACTGATACTCTGATTAGGAGAACAACAGAGACATCTCCACAAGCTGATGGGAACAGCATAAATCATGATGCTGATAAGGATGATATGATGATGCAAAGAACGCAAATAAACTCACCAAACAAAAAATCACGCCTCAACACGGAGATGTAGTTACGGTAACTTACCATAGTTTCTTTTGCAAGAACTGCGAAGTTTTTATTTGATATACTGGATGTCAGCAAAGTTGGTCCACATCAAAACACAAGGTGGGCCGCGTTTCCACTGGAACGTCTAAATTTCTGTGTCAGACGTTACGTAAACTAGTATATATATACATGCAACATGCCATAGCCACCTAAGGTTGGCTTCCGTGATCACAACAGAAGCATGAATGAACACAAGTTTACAGCGGCATAGTCATGACAAAAATGTGCTTTTCAAGAAAATGCAAAGTATAGCAAAGTCAATAATGTGATGATATTGATGTAATGCGTCTCTGCCTATCAAAAATTGTTGAAATGTGATGGCTCTCTGACTTCAACATCAAGAGGCCCCTGCCGTCGCCATGAGGCTACAATGGCTTGAATAACTCGAAATATCTCGAAATCACTTGTGGATCAGTTCGAGCCCTAGCTGTGGAAGCCTGCACTCTGGTGAAATCTGGTGAAATCTAGCCAGTGGTGTCGTCGGTTTTGAAAGTCAAAGGAGCGAATTATAGAGGCTATCCCTGGCTATCCCTGGCTATTCCTGTATAATCTGTATATAGTGTTGTCTCGTACTGCTTGATAAAACCCGAGCCGATTCTAGGCGAACATCAACAGTCTTTTCTCGCCCCAAGATCCGGTCCTGCCAAGTCTTCTGGGCCACTGCCAAGAAAAGAGAATGGAAAAGCTGAAAGGCTGTCGTTTTTCTGTGCTCTAAAATAGCTTGTAATCTGCTCAGAAATTGTAAGACACTGGCCCTACCCTCAGCGGCAGGTTGCGGATTCCTCCACGTGAAACCGCGGTTTCGCCTACTGTCTATGCCATGTTTTCTGTGCTTTCATGACAATTTCATGATTATAGTCCAAGACGTGTGTCTCATCAGCAATTAATCCTGCGATTACATTGCAAATTTGGGAGCACCTGGTCCTGGAGGGGACCATGCAGCAATATTGCTACACGGTGCTGGAGTGAAAAGAAGTCTATTGAGTTCTATAATCTATCTTTGAATTCCGACCCTTCCGTCCCAACAGATTCACTTTTTGAGATCCGGGTCTCGAGACAAGCCGGCGCCAAACTCCGCGAACAGAACTGGCTTTCCATCCGGGAAGTTGCTGGACAAATCGCTGCTGCCTTCGAACATTTTGGAAAGGTATCCTTCAGTGTAGCCAGATAGAGCTGTCGTAGGTTCTACACCGCGGAAAAAGATGCCACATGGATCCCACAAGGCATGGAAGTCATCAGAATCACCCAAGACCGGCTTCGGAGTCAAAACTTCATGACCAAGGATCTCAAACATGGCAGACTGCAAACCCAGAAGTGCCGGCACAAGTCCCGCAGACGAAGTGCCCCCGACGAGAGACAAGTCTGCACAAACCACCAGATTCACATTTTCTGAGAGGAGGAAGTGGCCAAAAGCTTCTGAGCTACCATCGAAGCTGTGCTCAAGCCTAGGCCGCCAGCAAGCAATACGGATAGCTTGATCCGCTGATATCAGATCGACTGCCAATCCCGCATCACACTCATGACTTGCACAAAATGCCCAGTAGCTTCGGTCCCACATGATAGTGTTGGCTCCGGAAGGTCCCTTCCCACAGCATTTGCCATAGCCTTTTCCAATTATACCAGAAGCCAGGTCCGGGGTGCTTGAATCTAGGCCCTGCAGGCATGCTATACCGGCACGCTTGAACTTCAACATCCTATCTAAATGCATGGGCACACATCCACTTGCGTGCGACAAGAACGTGATGCTGAACTGACCCAAAGTTGGGTTCTTGTTCTTTTTGGCAATGAGCCGACGCAATTCAGGTGGTTCCTTGAAGCTCCAAGACATGCCTGTAGGGTCCCAGTCAAGATTTAGCTGCCTTGGAAGCCTCGCCAAAAGCTCTGGGGAAAGCTTGTGCAGCAGTGCAGCAAGCCTTGCGTCCAGGAGGGCCAGATCCTTGTAGGTGAACGATACCGTCTTCAAATCCCTCTGACACCAGGGGCCTGAATCTTCGGCTTCACCCAATTGAGTCTCAATGATCTTCATCAAGTCTGATGTCTCCAAAACAGGAGCTTGCATAAGAAATCGCAGCAAACATGAGGCGAGCTTGAGCATGCGATTTTCACTCTGGCTTTCTTCACCGTCGTCAACCAAGTCTTTTGGAGAGGCCTCAGATGTAGGGAAGGAGGACAAATGAGTTGACAAAGTGGACTGCTCCCAACCACTTTCCATTCCAAATTGCGTTGTCATGTCGTCCCATGCTGGTCCCATTCCATTCAATCCGCACATCTCCAGTCCAGGAGGGACAGGAGATGGAATGCAAGGATTAGTTGGGACCGACGGTAGAATTGCAGGCAGCAAGGATGCAAAGGACCCAGGGATGAACTCATTTGCATCAGCGTTGAGGTTCAAGGCAGGAATTTTCCAGATCTTCTCGTGACTGAAGGTGTCCCTTGCATCCATCTGTCTGCTCTTTGGGAACCTTGGCTTTTCGGGAGTCTCCACGCAGCCTCTGTCTACTCCATTCTGCCTTCCACGTGTTGCATCTCGTGGAGTGTGCATCTCATCCTGCACGAGAGAGAGCGAGAGAGAGAGAGAGAAATTAAATAAAGATAACAATAAAATAAAAATTAAAAGCTACTGTACACGACCGCAGATTCCCCCCAAAAATCGGTTCAACATGGTTCAACCGTTTTCCTCACCAGGCTACACATCAATGATTTTCATGCGTTGTCATTGACTGCAAACGCGAATACATGATGCAATCTGACATAATCTGACCACAAGCAACGTGGATCACATAGGAATAGTTCTCGAAAAATGCCGCACAGTGCCTTGACATGATCCGCATGCTCCACATCCGTGGTTTCTACCGCCTCAGAATGGTGATGAGAGTTTCGTCAATGCGAGTTGCAGCAAGGTGCCACTCTAGCAGACTCTAGTTTACGGGTCGATATTGGATTCTGACTTCCGCGTTGAGCGGTTTGTTGTTGTTGTTGTTGTTGGATAGTAAAGATATGTGATATGTGCTGTAGGTGTGAGTAAGGTGGGTATGTTAACATTTTGTGAATTGTCCTAAACCAGCAGTGGGCGCAGCTTGCAAAGGTGGCTAAGGCTAAGGGGGAGGTGTGAAGACGCGTCACACTTGCACAAGGAAAAACAATAATGAATGTAGACAACACGAACCTGGGCAAAATGTTGACATATCTGTGCCACATTCGAGAACAAACAGAACAGACTGAGTCTTGTGGCAAATGCACACAATTGATGTGGCTTTCAGTTTCTACTAACATTTCAAAAGAGGTTCAACGGGAATTTGGCTGAGCGTGGCAAGTTTACAGAGACTCGGAGGAAATGTGCGTAGCAGGGTCTTTCCAACAAAGACTTGGTAGGTATCACCGTGCACACCCACGTACAACATACCAAAATGTGAGTTTTGATTTCATACGTCCACATGCACTTGCATATCCTAAAGTATGTAAGAATGTATGTAAATGGACATCTGTATGCGTGTGTGTGTGTATAATGTTAATTAAAAAATATTATATACCATATATCATAAATCAAATATAATGTATAATATATATTTAAAAAATAATAAATATATATATATAGTATATAAAATATAAAATCAAAATTGTAAAATATAAAAATAATAATATATATATATTAATATATATTAAAAAAAAATGTATAAAATATGCAAAATAATGTATGAATAAATATTATTATATCATATTATATTATATTATATTATATTATTTTG
>Ga0126342_10016111_pt1 | contig 13053 bp, 13 predicted proteins | sample Cyp1metagenome_FD_92528 | JGI IMG/M metagenome (GOLD analysis project Ga0126342, IMG submission 92528) | Coral microbial communities from Lord Howe Island, Old Settlement Bay, Australia - Cyphastrea 1 metagenome | ecosystem: Host-associated > Invertebrates > Cnidaria > Coral ... | reverse complement strand
CTTTCTTCTTACTCTTTCTCTTCTACTCTTCTTTCTTCTAATTTTTCTCTTCTCTCTGCCTCTTCCCTGCTCTGCTTTTCATCTGTCCATATTGTCGGAAGTTTGACTTCTAAACTTCCTTCGGCCAACACCCAAACTTTGTCCGGAAGACCTCGGCACAAAGTTTGTCAGGACGTTCATGTCTGCGTTCAATTATTGTTCAATTGGAAGAAGATATCGTGCAACATTATTGAGGATTACGATTTTGCATTGTTACCACCCGAAACCGTGCATGCCCAAGGCCCAAGACCAAACTTACATGAATTTTCGTTTTCCCATTTTAAACTACTTGCTGAAGTACCTGATAAGGTTGGCCCATCTGAGAATGCACCGTTTTATTATGTTTTATTGCTATATCGTTTTACCGGGCATTTCTGCCAAAAAAAACTTAAATCCAGTCTTCACAAACATGCGCCACACGCACGCACCCGGTTCGGTGTTGATTAATGTCAATCCCCAATTGGTGCTGGCGATTTCCGCGCTGCAAATGAGAGCCTGTTGCTTCGGACGCATTGCGGCTACCTTTGACCACGGTTCATTCTAAGTTAAGTGACTGAAGGTCCATCATGGTCCATCGCTGAGTGGTAACATGTCGCAAATGTGACATTACGTTTCTGACTTGATCCAGTGTATTTGACTTCTGAATGGCGCAGTCATTTTCGAGTTCAACCCCGCCCACATACCAAATTTGATTCACAGTGCTGCAATTCGTGAATGAAATTTCCAGCGTGCTGGGGAACAGATGTGTTTTGCTTGTCTGACAGTGATATACAGTGATGGTTTTTGAGAAATCAGGGATAATCCTCCAATTCTTCGCGATCAAACAACTTGGACAACACGGAACTAACCAACTGCATACATTCCACGAAACAAAACTGTAGTTCTGATATGATAACGATCAATGCTAGTTGTAGTCCCATGCAAGTGACAAAATGAACCGTTCCTCGCTAATCTGTCGAATCCATCTGTGTTCATCCATGGTGAATCCGCTCTGGGAGCGGTTTGAACATTCCGAATTTGGAGTCGCATCAGGCCGGGGCAACGAAACAACCTATGTAGAGACAGATCTTGAGAACGTTTATGGTTTCGTTGATGCCACGGGATGCCTTGGAAAACAACACGTCAAACATAGACAGCATGCACGGCCAAACATTGTTGTTTCAACGCGCCAGGCTACTCAGGATGAAGTGCCTGTGGCCGGGATGCAATGTTTGGTCCCCGTGGATACTTGACACAAAAAGAGAACCATTTCTTGCAACATTGGCATGTAGTTGGCGTAACGTGATTGAAGGTGCAAACTGCCAAGAACAGCTGCAGATGATATGAGATAATTGGAGTTGGATGTTGTTCTGACATGTTCTGAGATGATTTGAGCTGGTTCGAGGATGCTGTGTTGGGGCCAGTCCTACGTGCCAGACAAGGACCTCATTTGGAATTTACCCAGGCAACCGCTTTGAATCACAATGAATCGTAACATATCGTAACAATTGAACTTGATGAAATGCATCATGTGCATTTTTGTTGCCCAGGTGTCCTGCCATCGTGCCAGTTCTGTTGGCTTCGGCTAGTTTGGTCTTTTTGATACTGGCAGGTGGCACAGAGGACGGCGTACTGTAGCTGATGTTGAGTCAAAACAATCAAACGCATTCCAACGCATTATTTGTATTTCTTTGTGACGTTTTTTGGACACAATTCCCTCACTTATGGCGAACTTGGTGCCATGTTATGCTGTTGCAGGACACCGTGGTTCGCTGCGATGTCCTGGGTTTGTGCGTAGGCTCGTGATTTCTTGTGACATCCCACGACGTGGCGATTTGGATGGTTTATATGGTTTCTTTAGGATTCGATTTTGGTTGTTTTGCAAACATGTTTCCACATGTCCAAGTCAAATTCTGCACCGCAGACCGCAGGACTCTTTGCCACTCTTGTTTTTGGATTTGTGGTTCTGGGATTTCTTGCAAGAAACTCTCAGAAAGGGACGCCAGTGTTTCGACCCTTGGGCTGCATTTGAAAATACGGGCATAGGGTTTGAAAGGGGAACACATGAGGAAACGCAACTACTACAGTATACTAGAGTACTCCCTGGCCAGATCGAATGGAGCAAACTTTAAGGCTCCCTATCAAGGTTAAAAATTTGGGCACATGCCAAACGCAACAGCAGTTGAAATTATTGTTGTCAATACCACTACTGTGTGTGAGGCTTGATCTGGCAGCAGTTCCTGCTCCTACTGTGGGTTTGCTCTGCCATTTTTTTGCTTCTCGGCACGAAGAGCTGGCACGGAGTGCTTTGCCGACTCATTGTGGTGAAACAGGCAGAAGTGCAGTCTTTTTGATGTTTTTTTTCCTCCATGTTTTCTTCATGTTTCCTTTCCTTCTCGTGACAGTCACGCACGCGCGTGACATAGTGGCCATGCATGGTGATGTGATCTTCTCGGTGCAGTAAAAAATGACGGCATCGATAGCATAGGTTCTTTGCCTTCGTCAGCGTCGTGCCCATTTTTCTGCTGCAAACATTGGCTTCCTTGGCTGCTGCATCCTTTGCTATGACTGTTGGTAGTGTTCTGCTACGCATTTGGTGGAATTTGGTGCGGCGCTGAGTTGCTTTGCACCTGGGACATCTTGGGGCGCTTTCATGTCCAACATGGCCAGACATGTCACAGCGGCTCCCAGCCTTTTAATCTGTTATCTGACAGGCATATTTTCCTCCCCTGGCTGAGCGGTTTGGGCTTTTGGCCAGCATTGCTTCGTGGAGCTCTGCACCTCAACACATGAGATATCATGGGATTGCAGATTGCAATGCAGATTGCAATCAGGTCACGTTGAGACCGTGTCAGACCTGGCACACTTGGCACCAGGCATACATTGTGCTTCTACTCCACCGTGAAGTAGAAGGCCATTTTGCAGGGCTGTCTTCCCACCTCAGTCGTGAAGAGCATTTGATTTTGTTTAGCACCTTGCCGGATTTGGCTTGGCAGAGAGAGTTTTGATGTCTTGCCTCGCGTTCATCCAGCACCGTCCAGCACCATCCAGCACCCTTGCGATGGCTGCATTCCCCTAAGGTTTCGGAGGTTTCCTCATCAGCACAGCTTTGTGGTTCTTAGCGTTATTGCTGCCTTGTGGCCGCCGAGCCTTGCAAGGCGAGCAGAATACCAATCACATCGACATCTCGGTAAATCCCAGCATTCCTTATTTGACTGTGACATGTTGATATACTATGTTGACATATGTTGACACATCCTGCGGCAGGCAGAGTGTCATTTGGCTTTATTTTTTTGGTTTCTGTATCTTTTGTGGTTTCTGTATCTTGTGTGCCCAGCTGAACCTCAAACTTCCTGACATTTCTGGATTGTGAGCTTCCAAACTAGTTCAGGCAAGAAGGTGGAAGTGAAAGAAGACAGCGTGAGCAGGTACCCTTCAAAGGAGGCGCCTCAAGAAAAACCAAGATACCCCAAATGGTGTCACATTGCTCCACGGAATCTTGATGTTGAGGTAAACACATGGTGAAACCGCGTGACACCACACATCACCTGGGAGGTATTGGGAGGTTAAACACATCACGAACAAACGTCGATCCATTTGGTGCCTCGAAGGAACCTGTGGAGGAAGCAGACCAGTAGCTGGACACTGTGGTGGAGATAAAGGATGCGTTGGACGAAACACCCGGACGCCTTTTGCACCTGCAGGCTGATGGCTGGGCCTGACGGCCTGACGGCCTGACGGCCTGACGGCCTGACGGCCTCACTATCAGTTAGATTTCATTGATTTCATTCATTGATACTTGTACGACTTGTACGTATCATCTATTATCATCTTGCATCACCTGAAAAGATGACGCCATCCTCCCAACAATATCTGAGATCTTCAATGATGCATGTCTCATCTCCAAGACTCCAAGAAAACATCTATATACTAGTACCCATCTGCTCTTCCTATTCTCATAAGAACAACATATTCAGAATTTGAATACTAACAATTACTAACATATATGATCATATATGTATAGCATACAATAAATCATATAGACATGTGTGATATCTTTCTATGTATGTTATATTATGTTATATTCCCTCTTAGAACATCCAAATTCGCCGACCACGGCTCCGCCAGGAAGGCGCCGACGTGCCATCGGAGGTCGAGCCCGAGGACTCGGCCGTGCACTGCGTCGTCGCGGAGCTCCCTGGAGAAGTCTCGCCCGAAGAGGATCGACCCATCGACGACCCGTGGAGATGGCTGGAACTGGGTGAAACCATGGGTGAAACATGGTGAAAACTGAAGATGGAAGAACATAGCATATGATATATGGGAAGGTATCTCAAGGAATCCCAAGTATTTGGTTTACGCAGAATCATTGCAAACCATATTAATTAGCATTGTTTTGCATTTTTTTTCTCCACCGTTTCTTATTTATTTTTCTTTACACTACCTGCTGATCATTTGATAAACAGACCACGCAAATTTGTTCAAATTTGAAACTGGGTGGATTTGGGGTCTGGATGGTCTGGCCTGCTTTTAGGGATAAATCCAAATTTGATTTGGAAAATGTGTGTTGCATCTGGCTGCAATCTTGGGTGTTTGGTGCAGTATACATGCGATTAGTGTCGCTTCATTTTGGCGAAGGAAATACAAACACCTCCTGCTAGTATTCGGTAAACTCAATTTAATTTTTGGATGATGTTAGTAGATGATAGTAGATGCTCTTTCTATGCCTGGAAACATCACAGGACAGGGATGAGACGCCGGCAGCAAAACCTGTTCTAAGAGCCTTGGCACCAAAGGGAAATGAGTGAATGAGACAACATGATTCAACGATATGATGAGCATCATATCATATTGTTCGCTCTGAATTCCTGCAGTCCCTGCACTTTGTGCTGGCCTCCCCGACTCGGAAGTCAATTACGGGTAGTAGACTCAATTCACATCAATTCATCTCAATTCTCAACCGCTTTTCAGCCGTCACCATTCCTTAACCATCCTCCAGGCTTGTTGCAACCTGTCGCCAGGCGGAACGACCGCACCATTTCCATTTCCTCGTGGCCCTTCCAGGCGACTTTGCACACCCCAGCAGCAAGGGATGTCGCCACCACAATCTCCCACCTGCCAAGATCTGCGATCTGCCAAGGCCGCGAAGACGATGTGAGCAAGCCTGGGGCTCGCCAAGTCGGCACAGCCTGGTGCAGAGCCTATCAGCAGTGCCTGAGGGCGATGAAGACACCGCAGAAGGACACTGGCCATGACACAACTGCTGGTGATTTGTTTTGGAGTTGGCAGTTGCTGAGAACAAGATAGGACACGATTTTCAAACGCTTCTCTGTTGCTTAATTACTCGTACCTTTGATATGTTTTGAAGACCTTCATTCTTGATTTTGAAGAGTTTTGAGGTATCTCCCGCTGCATGGGGTTCAGTGATCCTTGACAGGAGAGTTGCCGGAAGCTCCCCCGGTAGCACGTTTGAATGTGAGGTCCTTTTTGGCAAAAGCAGCTCCGGCTTCTTGACACAAAGGTCAAGCTAAGCAGTTTGAGACAGTTTTGCGTTGAAGTTTGACCCAAGAAGTGTCAAGGAAACAAATCGCCGCTATAGTCTATAGTTTCAGCTTGGGCTGTTCAACTATTCAATACGATCCCAATCTTTGACGTGGGTCGATTTTTGGCGCTATGTGGTGCTTGACTGACCTGTCAGCACTCGCATGAGCCAATATCAGCGTGCAGCTGAATCTTGCATTCCTTCCGCACAAATGATATTTTTTTCAATAGTTTTTATTCATTTAGTAATTAAGTCTGTTTGTGCGCTTGAGGTTCCGCTTGAGGAAGGGCCAGCAAAAGAGACCTTGAGTGATGATGCAACGGCCCAAGCAATCTGCGAGTCAATGGATGTCTGTCCGAAGCAATCCTGTTACGAGAACTAGAGGATGTCTTGATTCAAGAGGACTGTGTCATTTGTATTAGCCGGCAAAGCGTGCTGCCCTTGGAAATGGAAGAAGCTGAAACATGGAACCTACATGGAACAAAATTGATATTTGTTGATCAGACTGAGAAGTGACCTCTTATCGTGCTTCGCGTCGCTGTAGATTCCTGGGTGAAAAAAGTCCCGGAAACAGTACCGTTACCGCATGAAACAAAACAAGTTGCTGCCCCAAAAACCTTTTGCAATGGTATCATGTCATTTTGATAGGTGTTTTGATGTCAACATTTATGAAAGAACACAAATGAACATATGGGGCGCCCAGTGGGCTATCCGCCTTGTCCAGTCATCATGGCACGGCAGGCAAACACTGCGCCATCTGAAACAGCAGCGACCCTGCCAGAAGCTGATTCCCCTCATGTGCCACCAGCACCCTGTGAAGAGCCTTGGTAGTGGAGAAGAAAAGAGCAGACACGCGCAGATCTTCAGCAAACAAAGCGCAGCATATTGTTCAGCTTTGTTTGCACTTAATGACAGGCCCTTGTGAACTTGTCTGCCAGCTTTGCCGTTTTGCGCTTTCCAGCGCATTTTCGAATGGCTTTTGGATGGCTGCGCTTCCAAGGACCTTCCAGTTTCACAGGTCTCTGAAGAAATACTTAGCGAAGAACCACTGCCACGACCAACTCACAGCGAAATTCGAACTGGCCACTGGTGACTTGGCTGGTGACCGCTGCACGAACTTTTTCTCCACCGCAGACCACAAGCATCGCAAATCGCATCATTGTCGTCATCGTCATCGTCATCATCGTCATCGTCATCGTCATCGTCATCCTCATCCTCATCCTCATCGTCATCCTCATCCTCATCGTCATCGTCGTCATCATTGCCATCATCGTCATCATCGTCATCATCGTCACCATTGCCATCATCATCACAATCATCATGTCATCATGTCATCATGTCATCATGCCATCATGTCATCATGTCATCATGTCATCATGTCATCATGTCATCATGTCATCATCGTCATCATCGTCATCATCGTCATCATCGTCATCATCGTCATCCTCGTCATCCTCGTCATCCTCGTCATCGTCATCATCGTCATCATCGTCATCATCGTCATCATCGTCATCATCGTCATCATCGTCATCATGCGTCATCATCATCATCATCATCATCATCATCATCATCATCATCATAGTAGCGCTGGTGCTTGTAGTCCTCGTCCTCGTCCTCGTCCTTGTCCTCATCATCGTCATCATCATCATCATCATCATCATAGTAGCGCTGGTGCTTGTAGTCCTCGTCCTCGTCCTCGTCCTCGTCCTTGTCCTCATCATCGTCATCATCGTCATCATCGTCATCATCGTCATCATCGTCATCATCGTCATCATCGTCATCATCGTCATCATCCTCATCGTCATCGTCATCATCATGGTCATCGTCATCGTCCTCCTCCTCCTCCTCCTCCTCCTCATCGTCATCGTCATCGTCATCGTCATCGTCATCATCTTCATCATCGTCATCATCATCATCATCATCACCATCATCACCACCACCACCACCACCATCATCATCATCATCCCAATCCCCTATCACTCATTGTCACTCTGTCTCGCATTTGTCATTCCAGCTTTGCCAGGCGCAAAGTTCTCCGTCCCCAGACGCTGGGCCACTCGAATGAAAATGTCAACTCGCAAGACGGACATAGACGGACTGATTTATTTTTGTTGGGCATTGCGGCATTGTTGGTTGTCAAGAGTGTTAAAGACCATCTTGGAGCCTCAAATCAGTGTCTTTGTTCCTCCATATGGATTTCGCTTATTGCTAGCCACCTGGACTTCAAACACGTACAGGCTCGAAGATCAGAGTATTCAACATGGTCACGAAACATGATCCTTCAAGCGTTTCTCTTCGTCGTTTTCGCCCTTTGAGGTTTGGCTGATATCACGTTTGCTGACGTTGGGCGAGCTGCAGTAGTTTCGCTATCTGCACATGCCTGTGCTGGGTTGATCTTACTGCTGGGTGGTGGCGTGGATGCAAAACATATTGGAAAGTTGGAGAACTTACATGCTGCAAACCGTCAGCATTGCATCGTTTGGCCATCTGTGGGTTTGAGATGGTTTCAGCAGCTTTCAGCAGCTTTCAGGCACTTTGCATTTGTCGATTTGAGGTTACATTATTGTGGTTGTTTTGGCGCTATTGACTCTTGGCCTCGATTGAGTCTATGAATGTCTATGATTTCATGTCTTGCAGCTACTAGCTGTTACTAGCTCCTTCTTTCATCTTCTTTCTGGCCATAGCTAGCCATAGTTCGCCTAATTTGCTGGTAGCAGCTTCTGGATCTTGGATGCAGAGCAGGTAATGCATGGTAATGCTTGGGTATACTCTGAGACTCTGTCTGCAAGGTCTGTGAAGATTCTCTTTTTGATCGCTGCGTGGTTGGACAACTGTCGACTGCACGATCCAGAACCTTGCCAGGCTCCTGCCAGTATCACAATGTATTCACCATGTGCAAATGGATGAGAAAGGAACCGAGCATGGAACGGAGCAACGGGGCATGAAACATACTGCCAATAATGCGGTAAACCTTATGCTCAAGCATAAACCATCATAAACCATCATAAACCATCATAAACCCACATTTATGGCACGTTATTTAAGGGATATTGGATCTATTAAAATTATTAGGGTTTTACCACATGATCTGCCACAACAGCAAAACGATCAAAACGCGGTGTCGCGTCGTGTTGTTGTCACAGGTCCCCGAAGAGGTGCCCACGCTGACACCGGAAATTTCTGTGGCGTCCACATCTCCTGCGGCTTCACCCTTGGCGAAGGTACCAGAGGCATATGCTCCTTGGATCTCACTCGATGCATCGATGCACTCGGGATGTGGAGAATGGGGATATATGGGGATATATGGGGATAGTATGGGGATATATGGGGATAGTTGCATTGCGAAATTGCTCAGTTTCATGGCGTGCCAAGGCGGCCTCGTGGGGCTTCTTTTTGCCAGATCATCCCAAGGCTGCTTGGCATGGCTTGGATGTTGACCATTTCTCGATTGAAATGGAAAACTTACTGGATGATTTGTGACATTTTGTGACCTTTGAATATCTTCGAATATCTTTGACGTGGGCCGTGCCAGGATGTTGGAGACCCAACAGCTGATCGTGGCACCATGCCGCCAGTACAGGAGGACTTTCGACAGTTGCTGCTGGTTGCAACAAGAAACACCTGCGCCATTGCCTCAGGAGGATTTGCCGGACCCCAAGGCAGACTTTGGCCCAGGTACCAGCTTGATGCAATGCCACTGAACACACGTGAAAAGCAAAATTCAGCATATGGTTATATATTTATATTTATCATGAGAGAGAGAGATGTAAATATATATATATATACAATATGGATTCTGCTAAGCATCGCAAGGTCAGCAAAGCGAAGCTATTCAAATTGGTGGAGCCAGAGCTTTCTCAGACCAATGTACTGCAGGCCACAGCGAGAATGCCGATCAAGGACCAGAAGCTGATCCAACTGACCAAGGACCTGTCAGACCTATGCTGAAGCTATGCTGAAGCTATGCATGTAGAATCATGTAGATACGTACATGACCGTGTATGGACGAGCAGTTTCATGACATATCATGATAGATATACTGTAATTGTAAATTGAAACCTGCATATCACATGGTGGTGTTGCCCTGCAACCCCGACGGTCCATGGCCGTCCATGGCCGTCCATGGCCGTCCATGACGGTCGAGGAGCTCATGCTCCGAGGAAGTCCGCACACGTGGAGCGAAGCGTCCTTAGACATCTCATACTGACCTCAGATGTCGTAGCTGCGTAGCTTCACCTGCTGAAGCGCCAGCTATAGGTCCAGGTGGCGCTCGTCCAGGGCGACGAAGACCAGATGCGGACCTGTGGCAACTTCCAGGAGATGTTCTGCAAAAGCAATCCCCAGAATGTCCCAGCCAATTGCACCATTTTTATTTTTAAGGTAGAAAACTGCTAAGCTATTTGTAGTCAAGACATGACAGTAGACGCTAGGAAGCTTTTGAAGATTTTGAAGTGAGCTTCCTGCACTGAGACCACTGAGAGCACTGAGAGCGTCTAGATTTCAACAAGTTTTGATGCTGTGTCTTTGCAGGGCCGGACGGAGAGCCTCTACCTGTTTCTTGCGGGCCGCCATTTCTGGAGTGCCTGGTTTGCACTGCGTTGGTTCAGACATTGTAGTGACTTGATCAAGACCATGCTCCCTACAGTACCATCAATCCGCCCACTGACACAACGGTTTTACAGGGCTAGAAGTCCCAACTGACACATCGCCATGCTAAAACTCCCAACTGTCAAAATGACAACAGTGATTCAAATGACCAAAGTTGACAGCTGCTGTCATTGAAGTTGTATAAAGTTGCCAAGGTCACCTTCAGAGCCTGGAACCGATGAGCAGAGATCCAAGGCTCCTGGTGACGAGTCACATCATGTCACATCAACATAGTGAATGGGCTGGACATGGCTGGACGTTTTATGACGTTTTTAAATGTTTTGAACATGGAGATGGTGAAAAGAAGTTCATTGTGACATATTGTGAAGCTGCGAGGCGCTACAAGAGCCACGACCTAGAAGTTGCTCGCCGGAGACATGTGAAGCTTTGGGCCTTGCAAGCTAAATTTCTGATGCCATCAGGGATTGAAGGAATTGTGGCAAATCCAAATTCAAAAGGATCCGAAGATATCCGAAGCAGCTGAGGTGTCAGAGAGACGCTCCTGTTCTTTGGCTGCGAAAACATTTTCGCGCTTTTTGATGCTTTACGTCTCCCTTCAATGGTCTTTTGCTTGACAGCACTGCCGCTCTTGTATTGAATTCAAATGAGCAGACAGTCTTAAAGCCAGCACCATGAATTTCAAGAAGATGTCGCAAGCTGGAACTAGAATCCGGATGAATCCAGGATGAATCTGGACTATACACAACAAACATCAACAAGCATCGACAACCCCAAGTTGCCCGTTGCGCTGCCCGTTGCGCCGGTTGTGCTTTGTCGTGGTTCCCAGATGTTCCCAGGCATGTGCCGCACTTCCCCTCGCCATCTCCGCAGAGTCATGCGTGGAATGAGATTATTGGCTCCTTGGATTCAGCCGACAAAACCCAAGGCCAGCACAGGATGGCGCAGCTGGGTTTGAGATGTCTTGTCTTCAGTTGGTACTCGTAACATCATGATCATCATGTATCATCATATCATAGCCTTCAGGCGGGCTTGAAATTGATTGAATCTGCTAGACGCAGTGTCCAAAAGATTGGACGAGGCAACTGTATATATATATACAAACTCAGGCTGTGAGCCAGAAGGGACTGGATTGCGGGCCCGATTGTGGGATGAGATTGCAGGACAAGTAGAGGTACGGTATGCAGTTTTTGTTTTTCCAGCCCTGAAAGGTGAAGATGACGTCATAAGCCCTAATAAGCACTCCGCGACTGGAGTTGCTTGGCCTGAGCAAGCCTCTGGTCTTGCGTTCTGCACTACTCGACTTGATTGATTATCAAATATGAACCCATTTTACATCATTTTACCCATGGCATGTTGATTCACAAATGCTCATGTCTTCACCATTGAAAGTTGGCAACGATGTGAGCAGCTGGAGAGCGGATGAAAGTAGCACACCTTGTGCGGTCAGGCTCGCTGCAGCTGGCGTTGGATGGGGCCTGTGTTGGCAACGACAGCTCTGCTTTGTACGCCGCTGGCTTCTAGACTGCACCAAAGATACTCCAACAATCTCCAACATAGTGATAATAATATCATAATATCCCCAAATCAAATATCATCAAATAGCCCCAAATAAGGGATGGTACTACAGATTACTACAGTATGTACTAGTTTTTACCTCTTCAGTGCAGAATAGCAGCCAGTACTTTTTTAATGGTGAGATGCAGCGGCGTCTTCAATGCCGAGATGCCGGGATGATCCGGGATGCCTGTTGAATCCGTCATTGATTCGATCAGCAGACGGTGCTGCTTGGTGGAACTCTCCTCAGACCCCACAGCTGGTTGCAACATGTTGCAACCCCCCAGGCGCTTTTTGTGATCTCTAGTGTCTATGCTGGCTTACTCTTCTTTGTCTTTGTTTTCGATCTCGTCTTCATCGAGAAGCTTCGCCAGAGCCAAGTGGTCGGGGTGGATCGGGTGGCAGGGGAAACAAGAAAAGCAAAAACCCGTCTTCAATGCAGATAGAGACGCAGACATACGCAGACAAGGTTTGAAGACTTGAAGATGTTTGAAGCCACGGTTTAACGCCAGCGACATTAGCTGAAAAAAGAAGTGGTACAGATTGCGGACGAAAGCATCAACTTGAGATAGATTACGTTATCTCAGTTATCTCTGGAAGTTAGCTGAGGAAGTATACTGCCTCCAGTTTGTCCCGGCACTTTATCCTGGCAGCTGATACTTGCAGGCACTTGAGTTTGTGCACAAGTTGGTCCGAAAAGTAAATGCGCATAGCCGGCATAGCCATGCATAGCCTGGGTGAAGCCGAGACGAAGGATTTTGCCTCCCTTGATCAACCAACTGAATGACATATAATGACAATGACGTACATAATACATACGTACATACTTACCTACCTACCTACCTACCTACCTACATACCTACCTACCTACCTACCTACCTACCTACCTACCTACCTAACCTACCAACCAACCAACCAACCTACCTACCTACCTACCTACCTACCTACCTCACATAATTACGTATATATATATATATAATATGTATACATATATAATTATACGCTAATTATACAGTAAGATAGATAATGAATAAAAATGATAGATCTATCAGGTTTTGTTTTCAGCTTGCAGCTTGGTGCCTGAGGTCAACGCGACTTGCTTGGACAGCCAGCGATTGTCCGCGCTGGGAAGCTTTGTGCGTCCATCGGAATGTGCACGGCAAGTGATGAGGCTCGTAGTGCCACAGTGCAACATGTTGGGTTTCCCGGGGGGGTTTGCCGTGAGTCGGAATGAGTTTGCAGAAGGGTAACATATGTTAAGATCATGTATGTCCATCCGCAGCCGTTTAGTAGGAGGAAATATCATGGTATTTTCAGTGTTTTTCATTGGT
>Ga0126342_10016110_pt1 | contig 13053 bp, 9 predicted proteins | sample Cyp1metagenome_FD_92528 | JGI IMG/M metagenome (GOLD analysis project Ga0126342, IMG submission 92528) | Coral microbial communities from Lord Howe Island, Old Settlement Bay, Australia - Cyphastrea 1 metagenome | ecosystem: Host-associated > Invertebrates > Cnidaria > Coral ... | reverse complement strand
CACTACATTACACTACACTCCACTACACTACACTACATTACACTACACTACATTACACTGAATGACACTGCACCACAGATAGACAGGTCGACAGATAGACAGACAGACAGACAGACAGACAGATAGATAGGTAGATAGGTAGATAGGTAGATAGGTAGATAGGTAGATAGGTAGATAGATACATAGATACATAGAAACATAGAAACATAGATACATAGATACATAGAAGATAGGTTGGTAGGTGGGTAGATAGTCAGAGAAAGAGAGAGAAAGAGAGGAGACCTCAAGCACCTTTCGGTCCATCAGTGGATTCGCTCTGCCACCCCTGATTCACAACAACCAATCTCTCCTATAGGTTTCCTATTTTTGAAACTTCCGCCGCCGCCTTGTGCGGTACTACTGGTATATATATATACAAATTGCATATTATGTTCATGGCAAATGTCATACAAGTTCATCATAAACAACGTGGTGAGCAAAGCCAGTGGCAATCCTTACCAATTTTAGTAGCAATGGGTGACAAAAATCATCCCCATGCAGATAACTAAGGCCAAGGCGTTAACCCTGAACACTTGGATGTGATTGTGTAGGGTATGCATATCTCTCCCTCTATAAATATATATATATGTATTATAACGGTTTGATCAATTCCAATAAGCGAGTGCCATACGGCAAACATCGGTGAACAACATAATATTTGTTCAAAGTATGTGTGCGCTTCTGAACCGGTCATCAACGATGACTGGAAGCATCTTGACATGAGCCGGCATTGGCGTGGAAGGCCGATTTTGTTTTTTTACGATCTCTGATGTGTCTGTTTGCGCCACCCGTCCCAAAAATGTTTAGGGATGGGGAAACAGCAAATAGATTGAAACTAGTGTGAGCATATACTATATACTAACTTTATGGTATATACGACATAAGCAGTGCGGCGTTGCAAGAGGCATCTGAAAGCCAATCTGGAACCCCCAAAATTAGTGAAATCGCTTGATTCACTTGAGATTTGAATTCTAAACCATGTTCAAATTCTATCTTGCGTTACTTACCCCATGTTTGGCATCCGAGTATGATCAAATATCTTTGGACGACTCAAATCCATGTTTTTCGGATGGTTATAACGGTTGTTGGTCATCGTCATTATCACAATCATGAGGACTATCATTATTACCATTGTTGCAGATCTTATCACACGTGGCTAGCTTGGCATCCCCTGAAACATGCGGAAAGAGTTTCCGGGAAAATCATGGAGAAGTCCCCCTCAGAAGAGATAGGAATCTGATGGAAAATATGAGGAAATCGGTAGGAAATCATGGAACATCACCTTATAAAAGCTGGGGCAATCCTGGAAAATTATCTATAACTATGGAGGTCTATGGCCTGGGAAAATCATCTATAAATGGGGGAAGTTTTCAAGCGAGCCACGTTTGATTACTGGTGGGTAACCCCCAAACACACTGGTATCGGTTGCGAAGACAACTGAGTTTGTTATAATGGGACTATAATGAGATTATAGAATCTTTAGACGCTTAAATTAGCGATTATAATGGGATATACAATAGATATTATACAACCAGGATAATGCTGAGTTCGTAATTCACCGGATTCAGGACTAGTTGAAAACGATTGATATCATTATTGTCATACTTGACTCGAATCCATTTGTCACTCCAAGAATCATCCCAATATGTGCCAATATTCCACTAGTTAATTGGATATCACACAGTTTATGGCATTGGTTTGTCACATTCTAATCCACTATCCCCACATTTTGGGGCCTGAACGCCTATAACTAGTATACAAGCTGTACCATTATAATCAAAGAATTGTAGTTATATCCCATTGATCCACCATTTTCTACAGTTAACTCCCTTTTTGCCTTGGTTAAAGCCACCCACTGGTCTGCCTCTGGCGCTGGCGCAGGGGGCGCGGGCACAGGCACCGGCACAGGCACGACCCGTGGTCTTTCCTGCTGTGCATGTGCGTTTGGATAACAAATATTTGCACACACACACAGGCACAATTCACACACATGTATGTAAGTATATAATCATATATACAGATACAAACACACACATGCATATAGTGCATATATAATTTATACATATATATATAAGTAATTATATACATGCACATGGTATTCTGTATGGCATGTATCAACTTTATTTGTCACCCTGCTCAACATCCAGGCCACAAAGTCCCTGGCCTGAAGATATTCCCAGGAATTCTGGTGAAGTAAAACTAAAGGGTTATATAAATTTATACAATATTAATGTACATACATAGTCCCTATCATCGGTTGTTTTTTTTTATTCTTGCTGATTAAAATAGTAATACTATCTTGGGTTGACACTATATGCTGTTGCTGGTCAAAAATTTACTGGGTGGTGGTTGAGCCACCCCTCTGAAAAATGATGGAGTTCGTCAGTTGGGATGATGAAATTCCCAACTGACTGGAAAAATAAAATTCATGTTCCAAACCACCAATCAGATTAATATGCTTTTTCTTGGTGAAAACGTCACCATTTCGTTGCTCTCAAATCCCAATCTCTTCGTGAAGTTTTGGGGCGTCCTCCTCGATGACAATCTCAGGTAGTAGCGAAGAAATTTACGAGTTGTGGCAGAACGGTATAGACTTCAAGTAGCAGCACAACCTTTCGCAACTAAATTTCATATGCGATTATTGGGAGTATTTAGTATGATTAGCTGTCGCATCTCCTTTTTTGATATTCTCCCATAGCATTTAAGTCTTTCATCATACCCCCCAATATATATCCCACTATACCACCATTTTTAGTTGGTCAAAACTCCTCCTTTTTTTTTCTCCTCCAAGGTCTACCCAAATTTCTCCTCGCCAGAATGATGTCCAGCATTAGGATCGGCGACGGCGGAGTCAGCATCGTCTGAGCCACCTGGGGAGAATTGGGCCCTCCATATGCTCGAAATGGTACATTTGTGAAAATGGAATTTGATAATGCGAAAATACGTAATTATATAAATAAATAAATTTACAAATAAAACTTGTCCAGGTGATTTGCCATATGCACATGTACTAAGAAACAATGTTGCATAAAAACGAATATATTGGTATTGATCATGATCATTCAACAAAATGTACCAATATTCAGTAAATCAATATACATGCATATAATATGAATTATACAATTATTCCTTCACAATCACTTAAAATGTGGATACGAAGTATTTTTACACTCCCAAAACAAGAACATCTCCCAAAGTGAATGTAGCCTTGAGCTGGCAACCAATTGGTGGACAAAAACAGTACATGATCATGAAAAATTCTGTGCTGTAGCAGGATACTTGTACATTGGGATTGCCATCACTGAAATTTAGAATTGAACTCAACCTTTCAAAAGTGGGTTTCGGCAATGAGTTTGTTCTTGCAAGGCAAACAGGCAAACAACCATCACATAGGGACATTCAACAACGAATGAGCAGTGCAGTGACTTCGACAAGAAGATATGGCTGCGCCCGGTCCTTGAACATGTTAGAGAGTGAAGAACCCCAAATCTGCGGACGCGTGACTATTCCATTAGCTGCAAAAAACCCGACATTTATGCAAACGTGTGTTGCATGTTTTGAACAATCAATGGTCTTGTTGTAGTGCCATGAGATCCGTAAATTAAAATTACGCAAAACTCAATAGCTTTGACCGTGGCACTTACATTCCCATGGAAAATTGGGAACCTCCTAGCGGTCATATCAGGTACCTCCTCTCATGGATTTTGAGGCAACCGGTTTCTTCAGTTCCCCATTTCCTGATATATTTCCTGTGGATTTTCAATGAACAAATGAAAACAATGATTAGTCCTGGCTCCAAAAACAGCTCCAGCATATCACATGGCTAGCCACCCCATGTTGCGTCCATTTCTTCCAAGTTGCCACCGGATGAAACCGGCGAGACTTCCCCCAAACCACTTGCGGCTGGGGCCATGACAGCCTACATGATGATGTTTGCAGCACCAAATCTTCTTGCCGGGTGACCTCGTTCAACGCCGCAACCGGGCTCAAACGCCCAGGAACCCATGGGAATTCAGTGAAGGACACACCAATCTGAAGGCACATCCAAAAGAACATCGGAGGAACGTCAAAGTCGCGGAAAATACAAAAGAAAATGAAAAAATAGACTGTTGGCTCACATCCCCATTGCTTCAAAACGGTTTACAGCATTCAAGACCCAAAATGAAGTTCTCCATTCTCCATGCCGGGCTGCATCACTTCAGTTTCGACCAGCTGGTTTATCCATAGTTTGCTGGTCATGTCAATTTGCGTTGCTTTTGCCATGTAAAACCACATTTTTACATTTTTTGTCTTGGTTAAATCACGTGAAACCCACATTTTTCTGGTAGCCCCAAGGTAATCTCAGCCAGCAGCCAGGCATGTTGCCAGTCATCCCGTCCTCGATGAAAACGTGGCTCTTCGGGATTGTCTGGAAATTTGGCATCTGCATAAATAAATGTAAACATAACAGAACAGTATATATCTATCTACCTATCTACATGCCTACGTACCAGCTTATCTACCTATCTACCTATGTATCTGTCTGTCTGTCTGTCTACCTACCTATCTATCTACCTATCTATGTCTCTCTCTCTCTCTCTCTCTTCTTAATTTATATTTTTTACTAGCCTGAGATTACAAGGCCTACTGCGGGATAGTTAGCCCTGTTAACCATCATTCCCGTGCGGTCACAATGTGGCGTCCTTGTAATTCAGACAGGAATCTATGTTGATTACTGCATGGTATTCACCAAATTTATGCACATCATCTACTGTACTTTGGGGTCATGACAGGGCGAGAGCTCTTGAATGGAGGTATGAAATCTGGTATCAGCGTTGATACTAGTAACATCGGGCCCTTGGATGTGAATAGTATTCATGAATACTATTAGTGAAGAAGATACATGATAATAATGTTCATAACATATATCACATCCTAGTATGGATTCAGTTCGAGGTGACCACTATGAAACATACCTGCAAGAAGATTGCTTTGGTGATGTAATGAGGGCATACTGGCCTACATAAGCAACAATATGGGATATGGGGTTGTCGAAAAAAACGGGGTGTGCAAATCTTAAAAGGAAATATGATGATCCGTTGAAATCGGGGTTGCTCCATTTTCAACCATGTAGGTTTACCAGCATGTTTGGAATTGACCAACACAAAAACGCCATGTGTTTGCGTGTATGTGTATATAATTGTATATATATATAATTCATACTACCAACATATTTTGGTCGCTTGTGTCGGTACTATTTTGTTTGGTCGGTTCTTCGAAAACCAGGCGTTTGACAAAAAACACATACGAACTTGATGAAAACTAGGCGTTATGCGAAGAAAATAGGCGATGCGTCTGGCCTCCCATTGCTTCTACCTTAAATCCAGGTCACTCCTGCTTGTTTACGTGGGTGTGATTTCTGACTCCTACTATACTGACTACTTTTTATCTCGATGCCTTGCAAAAACTACTGCGGAACTAGCTACTATGTGTAAACACAAGCCAATAACCCTGTTTTCTGGATTTGCGGGCGTTTGCGGGTTTTTGCATGTGTTTTTCAGATTTTTTCGGGATGTTTGCGGGGCGTTTTGGTCGCGTTTTTTTATTTTTTGCAGATTCTGTGCAAAAGTGCTTTGAACAGAAAAAGTAGACGGGGTTGTGGAGTCAGACCTGCATACCCAACTCCAATGAACTACTCTGGCAGCCTCAAAAATTGATACTTACATGCGCGGGAGATGGGAGGAAAATATAGGAAAATATGGTGAAACATTCAAAATTATTCAATTTCCATGGTTTTTGGGCGTTTCAGTTTTTGATGACGATCCCAAAAAAACTAGGCGGCTCCGACGATAATTGGTAAACAACCAAAAGGGACAAAATATATTAGGCGTTTGAAGATCCAGGTATATATATATATGTATATACGTTTAAAGAGGAGCTGAGAGAAGGTAAGCTACAACAGCAGAAACAAGCTAGGATGCCATCAACAATCTAGCTTGCAAATAGCAAGCAGCAAAACGAGCAATGGCATGGTATGTCCAAGAAAACACCATAAGTATCTATACATCTATACATCTACACATCTATGCTGGTCTATACTATACCTCTATGCATCTCTACATCTATACATATGCATAGCTGGTGGTTTCCTGACATGGGGGTACCCCAAGTCACCATAGGTATCACGATACTAAAGTAGCTTCATTTTGGATGATGTGGGGGTACCCCTATTTTAGGAAACCACCATATATGTATCATATATGTATCATATATAAATAAATAAATAAATATATATATACATACATATCATTATATATCTACAATTATCTACATGTCACCCAAAACAACGGAGAAGGAACCTCCCGGTTCCATCGTTTTCGACACGACCCTCCGGTGTCATCAAACGTGGCTGGGAAATCTCCTAGAAATGGAGGTTGAAAGCTGGGAAAATAATCGAACTAAAAATGGGAGGCTACAGGGTGTAAAATAGAAAACCCTGTCATCTTACATATTAGGGGGTTTTAGTGGATGACTGGGGAATGGTTTATGACATTTTATGTGGGGGTTATGTGGGAACCAATAACGCCCAGTAATATTCTCACCCATCTTTTTTTTACCAAACTGGGGGTTTTGCTCATCCTGGCCTAACGTGACATCGGAGTTCGAACTGGGCAGGCGTACCAGCCCACAAGCGGATCACCTTTCCCTCAACTTTGGAAATCACCATGCGTCGTTGATTCGCCACTTTCCCCATGTCTATACAATAGAATCATATAGAATCTAAATACATTATCCAACATTATCTGCTTTCCCTTCCCCCCACCAGAATTTTGAAAACCAACTTGAACATAATATCAACATCTCCCAGTGGAATCCGATGTGTTTTCTTCTGCCACCAATTTGACCCACAAACCTTAAGCCTCCCGGCCAGATTGGCATTTCAAGTCAGGGCAGCCCAAACCCAGCTGCGAACAGCAAAACCTCAGCCAGGGCAGCCAGGGGACATGGCTGCCACGAACTCAGCCAAGAACCCCATTGGAAGCGACAAGATTTTTGAGGGGACCAGTGAAGCCTCGTTGGGAGCCACTGAAACTGCCTCGTATACTGAGTTGAGCCTCAAAAAATCTAATGGACCAAAGGGGCCTTGGGGCATTGCTACCATGTTGGAACTTGGTGAACAGGTGGCAACTGAGCAAATGGTTGTAGGTCTCTGCATCAAGAACATGTTTGATTGAACACTTCTGCTGCAATATCGCACCCAATGCTATCGAACTCTTTTAGCAATGAAATAGATCCATGGCGAATCCTGCCCCTCAGCTCCAGAAATTAAACATACATAATTGAGCTAGCTCCTGAATTTATAGTCCCAGCCCTCAAAATGACCCTGGAAGCTGAATGGTAGCTGAAGCTGTGAAATGCTTCTTGACCCTGGACCTCGATATAATTTTCTTGGGCGTACAGATCCAGTCAGTACGCACTTTTTTTTGCCATGGTTATGTCTCTTATCACAATCTCATGAGAGTTATTCTAGATGTTATAAGCATCTCTCTCTCCATAGCATGGTCTCTACCATTTTTCACCACTTTTTTTTTGGGTACGAGGTCAAACCACAAATTGTGTCTGTGTGTTTACGCTTTTCACCCTACAGGATGGGGCCCCCAGTCGAGCTCGCGTTCAGAAACGCCTGAAAAAGTGGCTGAATTCTATGGTTTATGGTAGATATAACATGATATAACTATAGTTTATGGGGCTTATAAATTAACGATTTCACTGGGAAAAGGACCATCCTGTACCTTGCAGCTCGAACCCGAAGCCGCGTCCAAGTCGCTGTCGATCTTCCGAGGACCACTTGGATGAATCCTATGGCATGACGGAAAACCTGGGGAAGTTGAGCAAAAAGAATTTGACAATCAAACTTGGGGATTTAACCACCAAAAGGGTAACCCGCTGTATCCCAGGATTCAATGGGATATTTCACTACGAATATGATACGAATATGTGATTAATATTGGTTTGTCCGAAAATAGGTACCACAGAATCTTGTAGTTTAGCATAGTTTATCAGCGAATCATGGTGGCACAAAGTACCCCATTGTTGGGCAAATTCAAATGAGATCTTGTTGTATCACCTAGCGATTCATCAGTTGGGATCTTGTTGGTCTCTAAGGCCTGAATTCTCCCCAGAATGGAGCTGGATGAATCTGGCCGGACAAACTGTGGAACATGCAACACTATAGTATACTATATCTCAAGCCCAAACATGTACAAAACCTGTCAAATATGTGTGCTTTCATTATATCGTTTTATGTGCTTTTCTTACTTTCATTTGAACCATTTTGTAGGCGGTAAATGTTGGTAAACGTACCATCTATGGAGCATGTGGATATCTGAAACATGGATTTCGTCGCATGCTTTGGATTGCTTTGGATTGCTTTGGTACTGACGTCTCTGGAGTACCTCCAGGAAGTCAAGATCAGAAGCACCCTCCACCCTCCAGTGTCCATCTATGGCGGGAAAAACCCCAAACTCAATGGCCAAAAAATGTGGAAGTGTTTTCATCCACCTCCTAGAACGCTGCATCGACTGGTCGATGGAATCCCCCCCGGGCCCACCTGGTGGCACATCGCAACTTTCGACTCCTGGCGTTGGTGCCACTGTGGGATTTTTTCATGGGGTAATGGTGGGATAATATATGATAAGGATTGAATAATCATCGCCAACGATGGGATTAATGTTAATGGAATTCGTGAACATCCGAGCTGTTTAACAATGATCTCTCAAGCGGCTCAAGCGCAAACACGCGGCGAATATACGGAAGTCAGGACCAAACCTAGAATTGTCAGATATTGTCAGTAGACACCAGTGGCCACCAATGGGCAGGTATGAGTTCTTTTTGCCACTTAGGCTGTCATTGGGCGGAGCTTTGATCATTCTCACCAATGAAATCATCGCAGGTTGATACCCCCCAGTTTCCAGCCTCTGGCGTGGCAGAACTCCTGAGGTTTTTGTGGAGATGCCATTGGGAAGATACCTTTGTGGTGTGAACCCTGGGTTTTTGGACTGATTGTTTCATTGGGATTTAGTAATCCAAATGTCAAAATGATTGGGGTTGGCAATGGTAGTCATCCATTGGTTGCTTAATGACCCTCACGGGTAATGTATAATATGTTTGTTTTTTTCAAAATGTGCTTTGGGTTAGTTACTGCCAGAATATAATTCGTCGCAAAGCAATCGCATAAAATTACCTGCGTGGGATTTATTGAATTGGGGTTGACAACTAAATGTATCCTCGTACGGGACCATGAGAGGGGCACAGTTCACCTGCGGTAGTGCTCCAGATCCATATTGATCAGCTTCATGGTGAAGCAAGCTGCTCAGGGCAAGTCATCAATTTAACCAAGCTAGATCAAGGCCTCAAGGAAGAATTTACACGAATGGTTATCAAAATGTATCAAGTCAAAATGAAGATATCCGAACACAGGACATAAGCTCTGAACTTAACCTATGATTTCGCACAGTTACTTACTTGAAACCAGCAGAAATCTGTCTATCTCAAATTCTTATCCTCGTTCTATCCACATTCATTGGGATCCCGTGCTCTGTGGATATTGTTAGCAATCATTGTGACTGAGTCTTGCTCACTTTGTTGACTCTCACAAGAATTGATAGCTTCATGGGGAATGATTGTGAAGTTGTGAGAACCTTTTTTTCTGCCTTGACTGCCGTGATGCTTTCTTGTTCCCTTGGTGTGAACAGTTTTCTCCTCCATTACCTTGGCAATAGTCCACATTCCCACAACCCGCTGTTGATTGACTTTGGGGCTTATACTAACCCACAGAAGGAAAAACAAGTGCTACAGAATGGTCATTGTAAGTGGTATTAAAACTGGGTTTGCCCCAGCTCCAACAGCATGTATTTATGAAGTTTTATGTTGGTTCAAACAAATACGGGCGGAGGTCAAAGTTAGCTCTGCCATTCAATTATGCTAGTTGGCTCATAGGGATTCCCTAAGTGAATTGTGATAATCCCCAATATATTGAGCAGTGCAATTCCCTAGAGTCATCAACCAGCCATCATTTCTCATTTATATCCTCAGATTTTTCATGGTTAAAATAATATCAATGATTGTTACATCCCAACTAAACCCTCTGGTAAACTAACATAACTATTGAAAATCAACATGTTTGAAGGTAAATCATCTATAAATGGATCATTTTTCACAGCTATGTTTACTGGAGGGTAAATCCCATGTTGACCTGAGGAATCTCACCCTCTTCACACCCTCCGAAAAATCGGTCCTCCGATCGCTTCTGGGCAGACCTCCGGCCTCAGGTGTCGTCAAACGTGGCTGGAAAATCCCTAGAAATGGACTTTTTTTTAGGGAAATCAAAACATCGACTATACACTATGAAAAAATGAAAAATATGAAAGTCAATTGGGATGATTATTCCCATATATTATGGAAAAATAAAAGCCATGTTCCAAACCACCAACCAGCCATTGGTAAACGCTAAAGTCACAGAAAAAATAATTTACCCAGCACACAGCAGGATACAACCAATAGAAGTGGGGGTTTTGGAGAATTTTGCAGAGCAATTCTTATCCTTGTCTGGTAGTAGTTTTCAGTAACAGCAAAGACACGCTGAAGCATAAAGGACAAACATTGCTGGTCCAGCAACCCCCCAGGGTCCAGGGTTAGAAGGGATCATCCAAGAATACGCTTGAAACGTGTAAAAAAAAAACATACCCTCTATGAAAAACACCTTGGCTTGCCGGAATTCATCTATTTAGTTCGATGATATTCGACGATCTTTCCTCAAAAAAGGACAAGTTCCAAGGGATTTGAGTGGGATAAATATGTAGAATTTCTGTTTACCTATGTACCCTCTGGTAATTTTACGTTGCCAGCCATGGCACTGATTTATGGCTACAGCTACAACTTTTTTTATGACCATTTCCCCAGATCAGGCCTGCGCCTGCTTCGGCGGTCTGAAAGCCTGGGGCTGGAAAATCTTCATGGCAATCATGATGACCAAGAAAAAAACATTTTTAATGGATATGAAAATGGTGATTTAACATGATTTAACCAACAAAACAGGGAGTGTAAACTCAAGAATCTTAGGGATGACAGGTTTCGATGAGCCCCCGAGATGACCTAAAGAGTCGAGGGGATCACCGCTGGCTGGGCTAATCTCCAAACACTCAGTAGGACCGCCGGGAAGGCTTCAGATGAAAAGCAATGTTCGGAGAAGTTGGGCGGCAAACATATATAGTTATATACTCGTAGCTTTACATTATATAGATATGTATTTGCATGCTCCTTACCAAATGCCAAATGTAATTAGTTTCCTAACTCCAAGTGCACGGCACCCGGTCGGTTTCAGCTCCTTGGAGTTCTGCAAAACTTTGCTTGGTTAGTCGACTAACCATAGGAAATATCTGGAAACCATGGTTCATTTATGTCAGGGTATATGTATACATGGGCGTATATATAATATGAATAATTAATACACACACATATATATATATATACCCCATTTACTAGTGAGTAACAACTGATTTTCTACAGCAAAGTGTCAAACAAAGGCCGGAGGGTACATGGGTTATTTCTCAGGCATCTTCTCAGCAACATTATTCCACTCCCCTTGGGGCAGTAAGAACTGCAAACAATGACAACCGTCGGTGACAACCGTTGAATCCTGCGTCTCGCCGAAAGATAATCAACCACGAAGCCTCAACTAGGCTCATGTGGCAGTAAGTTCATCACGCAATGGCATAAATAGGCTTGTCCTCCTGACTCTGAGACAATTGACCAAAAAAAAAACTGTGAGGCAGTTTTGGCCATTACACCCGCAAGAATTCAGTGGTTGGTAGACTCAACCCAAAAAATATGAGTTAACAGTTAATCAGTTAATCAGGATAATTAAGCATCATCGTCGTCATCATCATCATCATCATCCTCATCATCATCATCATCCCATGTATGAGCAGACAAACACATTTTCGCACACCACCCGCCAGACTATAGCAACCCCCAAAAAATGTGAAAAGTCAGTTAAATCTAATTTATTAGCACTAAATCTTAATGCACATGTTTGTTTCCCTGATCTTTTGGTCAGCAATCTGTAAAAACAAAATCTCACAACGTCATCTGCCAGAAAATCGATTTTCCAGGCCCTGGCACCCCCTGGCACCTGCGTTTTTGGCCCCAGGATCAGGGAGACCTGGCGCCGCTCGCCGAGACATTTCTCGCGATTCAGAGATTTCAGCAGCCAACTTCGATCGTGGGAAATCTTTGGTGAAAATGATGGTGAAAAATAGTAGCCACAGTTGCTGCTAAATGTTGCTTGCTAGATTCTAGATTCTATGGATATAATGGTGACATAGTTTGTACTTTGGTTGGTGTGATGAGGATATGGTATCAAACTCAGTTACGGCTCAGTCGATTCAAGATAAGCAAGGATGCGATGCTCGCCTGGATATTCACATCACAAACAATGCATACCCTCTGGTAAACTAACATAACTATGGAAAATCACAATTTTTAATGGGAAAACTCACGTTAAAGTACCAGAGGGTAACAAAAGGGTGCGCCGCAACCGCACACATTAATTAGACAGAAAACGGTGACGCCTCCGTGTACGCATATGTGCAGCAAATATCTGTGTACCTATGAAACCACATGCACATACACACAAAATAAATATAAATGAAGATAAAGTATTTAAGTATATACTCTCTCTATATCTATCTATCTATCTATCTATCTATCTATATACATATCTATATCTATATATATATGTGTTTTTTTTGATGTTTTTGCCGTATTAATATATGTAGACAAGCCAAGATGTAAACATGAAAATATGTGTATATATATATATGTGTATGATTATGTATGTATACATATCTATATTGAATTTCACGAGGTCTTGGGGTTTTGGGATTTTTAGGGTATATTGGGTTTCAAAGTCAAAATGCATCATTTCGAGCAACCTGCGCGCAGAAGGGTCGTCAGGAAAAGTGTTGAATGTTG
>Ga0126342_10016109_pt1 | contig 13053 bp, 7 predicted proteins | sample Cyp1metagenome_FD_92528 | JGI IMG/M metagenome (GOLD analysis project Ga0126342, IMG submission 92528) | Coral microbial communities from Lord Howe Island, Old Settlement Bay, Australia - Cyphastrea 1 metagenome | ecosystem: Host-associated > Invertebrates > Cnidaria > Coral ... | reverse complement strand
GTGTTTCCGGTGAACTGTTTAGCACGAAATGAGGTTCGATCGCCAAAAACTGAGGTAAAATTGTGCTTTCCGTGTTTCCGGTGAACTGCTTCGCACGAAATGAGGTTCGATCGCCAAAAACTGCGGTAAAATTGCGATTTCAAGTCGTCCCTCTTGTCCCGCGAGCCCTTTCGCACGAAATGGGTTGCGTCTGTGTGTAAAAGCGTCTGTGTGTAAAACTGTCTGTGTGTAAAAGCGCCTGTGTGCAAAAGTGTCTGTGTGTAAAAGCTTCTGTGTGTAAAAGCTTCTATGTGTAAAAACTTCTGTGTGTAAAAGCGTCTGTCTGTAAAAGCGTATGTGTGTAAAAGTTCTGTGTGTGAAGAAACTATACGAAAGATACGATTCAATCTATTGTCTTGTGTTTGTGATATATTGTCTTGATACTACTCTTCTCGTCTGCCTATTATACATCTTTAATATATTATATTGTCTTTTAATATAATGTTTCCATACTAACACCAGAAGGATCTGCTCCTCTACGCTCTCGGGCCAACCGTCGTCTAGTATATATTAATTTTTATACCATATATATATATATAGATGCACACCATATTATGATGATAAGATATCATTATTTTGTACCATACATCAAGATAGTTGTCATATTATTTCATGATGCTTGGACCATGGCCAAATGATCAATTTGTAGCACCATGTTCCATGGCCATGTTCCCTTGCAGGTGCGACAGGCCCGACCGGAGGACCTAGAAGTCTTCACCGGATGTGGGGGTCCCGTCCTGGGCCCGGAAATGGGCCGCTGGTTGCGCAACCTTTGAATGGTGGATTTCACCGGCCAAAATGGGAATCTTACCAGCAAAAATGGTGGATTTACCAGCAAAAATGGTGGATTTACCAACAAAAATGGTGATTTCACCGGCAAAAATGGTGAGACAACCACATCTAATAGTGATTTACCTTGGGGTAAACATACAGAAAGATGTGGAAAACCCCATGGGTTTTCGTTCGGAAAATGATCTCAATCATGTTTTCAGGGACGATGAGTGGTCCATGGGTATGTATTTTGGGGCAAAGGCTACGAGAATTTGAAGATGTTGGTGTTCACCAGAGAAAACCCTGACAGAACCACGTGGGATATGGTGGGCAATGGTGGTGTTAGCAGTGTGTTGTAAGTTCATTAACACCTTGCCTGCTCTGCTGCTTGGTGGTTTCAAGATGTTTAGATCATCATCCTTCTGCAGATCCCTGCGATGAAGACTAAAGTTGGGGGTTGCACACTGAAACCACCTACCGGGCCTAACGGTCCACGGAACTGTGTGGTGAGTCTGTTATGATGAAAATCATTCATTTTAATGGTATTTTCCATTATAAACCATCCATTTGGGGGTACCCCTATTTATGGAACCCCCCATTTGATCATCAGGTGATGGATTAAAACCTACTATCACACCATATTTTGGGGGATGAATATCTATTTATCAGCTGATTTGGTGGTTACCAAGGGTACGTGGTGCACATGGTACCAGGGGTACATAGTTGTGACCCACCATATCTGATAGGAACTGGCACTCATTGCGTGTGAGAAAAAAATGCGTTTGAGGCATTTACTCTCTGCAAGCTGCTGTGAGCGCAGTTTGCCAGTCAAGGGCCCTGGGCGGTTGCTGAATGGTGGTGTTAGGATTGGGGAAACTATCCCAACATGACAGAACTTTTCAGGTGAATTAATTCAGCCAGATTTCATGGATTGGACATATATAATTGTTATATTGTTGATCGCTTGCATTACGCAGACTCACCTGGCAATTGGATGCAATTGGCAATTGGCTGCATATTCAATGCGAAATCATCTACTAATGATGACTTTAAAGGCCAATGGTCATTTTTTTTTTTCGAATTCACTGCTGGCACAGCAACCAAACTCAGAAGCGATGAATTCCGCAATACTCTCCGGGGGGTTAATCCTGTATGAAAAAATTTGTCCATTCGTGGATGTATCATCAACTGGATGATGAAAGCTGCATTATAAAGCATCCTGTCCTGCAGTGGATATATCCTTGTATAAACCTTGCTTGGGTAGGTCAATGGATCATTTATTGGCTATTCTGGTTCTATTTTTATAGGGTTTCCATGTGGCCCGCATCATTGGAAATATGATAGAGTTCACACACACACATATATATATATATTGATCTTCCGTCATGTAGGAGGATTTGTTGCTTATAGCCACATCCATCTATATGACATACATCCTATTAATACGTAGATGGATGTAAATCGTGGATCATTTGTTCGCATCACTGATAGATTCATCTTAGTCATCTATAGCACCACCCAAAAGAAAAGATTTCCAGGATCATCAACCTAACATTTCCACAATAGACGATATATATCATTCAACAATCCATCTATCTTTGGATGTGAATTGGAGATGATGTTTTTGCCGTTTTCCGAAAAACATCGGCCTTTCTGGGTTACCGAACTGCCGAAACATTGCGGAAGCGAGCGGGGCATCGAACGGCACCTAGGCCTGCTCCGGGAGAATGGATGGCTCCAGTGGACTATGCAGCTGGTGCCGGATGGGAGAAGTGGCAGAAACTTTGCAGGTTTTTTCATGGTTAAATTATCCATTGGTATTCGGAGTCTTGGATGTTTAGTGATGATTTATGAGTTAACTCACCAGGGGATGTACATGGATTTGTCATGATTTATGAAACATCAATTCAATAAAAAAAACACTAGTGCGGATATTAGTCTAATCCACCATACATGGGGAACTTGTCGCAAGTGAGAATAACAGCATCCAAAAATGGAGATAGAAACATTGGCCGGTAGTTTCAAATTTCCCATGTCCAATTCTACCCGGTTTGTTTTCCATACATACCCTCTGGTAAACTAACATAGCTATGGAAAATCACTATTTTTTATGGGTAAATCAACTATAAATGGTCCATTTTCAATAGCTATGTTAGTTTACCAGAGGGTAGTAGAGTTCGAATGGTGAATTTCCATTTGGAATTTTTCCATGTTCGAAGTTAAAAGTCAGAAAATGCCAGAGAAATGAGTCACAGGTGCGAAACCAAGCCTGGAAGATCTGGTTTAATCCTGGTTGGGAGGATACCTCTCATGAAGCAATCCGGTGATCACATTTGGATTGCGATTTGGACCCCACTTACAAATTGCCAACATTTGGGTGACAAACCCACTAACTAACCATCCTGAAATTGGCTGAAGGGAACAATTTCCAGAAAACCAAAGTATTTTTCTGGCAAAAACAAGATCGGCTGCCTGTAGATTTTCCCATCCAACCCATCCGTTTGATTTATTATGAAATAACCCAGTGACAGCTTTTAGACAAGTTATATACATACATACATACTCGTACATAGATGGTGGTTTAAATCATCGAAGTCATTAGACCAAACTATAGAATTGAACCACATGTTTTTTTGGGTACCCCCCCGATTTTACGAAACTTCGGACACCTCCTTAAAACCCGGAAACTTTGGACACTTGATTCATTTCGGAAACGGTTAAACCCCCATTTTTGCTTATTACTCATCTACAAATGAACAAAGTTCCGAGTTGAGCTACCGGATCTGCCGTTCTACTTCCTCGCGCCAGGTGGATGGGAGGACTTTGATGGCTTTGAGGGATGGGATGATGCGCCGTTGCCACATGGCTAGCCGCGGTGCGGCAACATCTGCGGGGGTGAAGAAACACAGTGGGATGTTGGCAGTTCCAGGTTAAACTGTTAAACTTGGATAGGTAGTTTCATCCTTTAATCTTTTGCTCTAAGGCGGGAATATCTACTAGCCAGCTAAGAAGTTATTCTTGTCGCAGGGTATCTAAGATTAGCAATGAGTTGGGGGATTCCAGATGATGAGAAATCATGATTACATTAGCAACGAGACTAGTTTTCATAAATCTAGGACCAGGATTCAGATTTTGTTGACGAGGGAAGTGAGATGTAACTATGACACTTAAAATGAATTAAAATGATACAGTACGATGTACATGTGTTGTCTCCAACAAATGTTGTACGTAGATAAGTATTTCAGTGCTTCGTAGTCATTTGGAGGTTTCCAGAGTCATAGGGCTACCCCCAGTTCTCATTCATTTCTAGATGAGATTTTCCAATAAACCATCCAGCTGGGGGTATCACCATGACTATGGAAACCCCATTGTGCACGGCGTTTTCCTCATGGTTCCTGGAAGAGTTACGATGAAACCCCGACCAGGTGAGGTTCAGTGATGTGAATGTTGCTTTTTAAACATATTCACATATCATATATATATATATATACACAATATAATATAATATATATAATACAATATATAATATAATATAATACAATATATAATATAATATAATATAATATAATATAATACAATAGAATAGAATATAATGTAATACAATATGATATGATATAATATAATATTATAATAATATATATATATATTATAATATTGACATCTGTATATATATATATAATATTAACCTATATTAACATCGAACATCCATTAACTAGTTCAATATATCTACCATAAACATCCATAAACCAATATATATAAACCATACTTATCTTGTAGCTACCAGAAGTTCAGCTGTCCCTGGGGAGCTGAGCGTAGTTTCGTCATGGCCAAAAGATGCCATCGACGGCCGAGCCGGCTGCTGGGGCCAAGTGGCGCACGGGGTCCGTGATCAAAACTGAGATGGGGGAAACTCCATAGAAAAATCCCCAGCTGGTTGGTTTATGTTAGTTTAGGCTACCAAAGATTTTTGATTCTTACAACGACCTCCAAACTGGCTCAGAACTGGTGCAAGACTCGCTGCGCCGAGTCCTGAAAATGGGTGGATCTTCGCCGGGAAAAAAGGGTAGCGCCATTCCCATTTCGGTGCCTCGTCGGTTTTCCGCACCAATGGGCCAGATTTTCTCGACTATTTCTAGACCCAAGGGTGTATGGCCATAGGATTCATGTATGGTATATATGCTAACACGACTGGGGTATATTGATGGGATCCATGTTACCATATATATATAGCAGCACCATGGATCCTATGGGTATGGCCATACTTCCAATCACATTTTTCTGTTTCGCGATCAAACATATTCTGATTTGGTGATGTACGGCGATAGATCAGATGGCAATGGGTGGGAAATCCCCCATAGCTTGATTTTTCGCTGGGAAAATCATTGGTTGGTAAATGCTGGATTTTCCAGTTGAATTACCTCGTTTGATTACCAGTTTCAATCGTTTGTTGAACCGTGATTCTGTCACTGCAGTCCAATTGCTGCAAAAAGTTCTTTTATGTGTTTGAGTAGCGCCCGACTATGGGAGCAAAATCACCATTTGTCTGAGAAACTCGGATTCCCCAAACTTTGATGGCTGAACACAATCTTTTTCTGCTAAAATGATCATTTTGGGATATCGCCATCGCCCACAATTCGGATCCCCCCAAAAATCAAGTGCCCACCATTTTCATGTTCTGGTCACCAGAAATGGAACAACCAACGGGTCTTCCAAAATGTGATGGTTGATGTTTTTGACCCGCGCGGCTCTCACATTTTCACCCATACCAGACTGGTTGGTGGTTTGGATCATTTTTTATTTTTCCATATATTGGCAATAATCATCCCAACTGAATAATATTTTTCAGAGGGGTTCAAACCACCAACCAGCAGATGTTTCCATTTCTTTGATTTGGAGATAGATACATAAAAATCAAATCATCTCAAATCAGATCAAAACTGGACATCAATTATTGGCCAACATCATTTTTTGTGTCCTAACAAAATATGGACTTTTGTTTTGGCCTGGTTGGCCCAACGACCAAGCAGCTCCAAACTCTGTAACTATGTATTTTACCATAAGTAATTAGCCAGGTATAAACCATATGTTTAGCCATAGGCATTGGGATAGATAGATAGATATATGATAGATGGATGGATGGATGGATAGAAAGATAGATAGATAGATGGAGGGATGGAATGGGATGGGATGGGATGGGATGGGATAGACAGGTAGATAATCCCTTTTACAACCCTCTTTGTGTCTTCGCCGTAGACACGTCGGCATTTCTTGGCTTCAGCACGCTTTTGGTCTGTCGCTGGACCTTTGAGATCGGTTCCTTGTCAGTGCTTGCGGTGGATACAAAATGGATTCTTTCCTGGGATTTACCGTAAAGAATTGCAGGTTATGAAGGAAATGGCATGATAATTTTGACCCATAAGCAGTTCAGTGATGATTTGAACTTGGGAGTTTACCAAACACGGACATTTTTCAGAATTTAATCACGCAAAAATTATGGGATTTGGACCAGCAAAGAATATTTTCGATGAGGCTTTGGTTCCCCGTTTGAACCAAACATATTCAGGAATAAGTTGGTTTATAACACCAATAAGATAGGGTTACCCTCTGGTAATTTAACATAGCTATTGAAAATGGTGATTTATAGTGGATTTTCCTATAAAAAATTGTGATTTTCCATAGTTTTTTGTATGTTTACCAGAGGGTAATATGTTTTTTCTTCCCAAAAAACCGTTTGAATCCCCAGGTCTCATCCTATCCTGAGGATATGAACATGTACCCTCTGGTAATGACGACAACAGTTTGCTATTCAAAATGGCCCAGTCGAAAGTTCGTGGATTTACCCATTGATAGCATGGTGGATCTTTCCAGTTCGTGAATTGTAACAGTTTACCAAAGGGTAGCTCTAATATCTCTAATCCAACGAGTTGCTATACATTTCTATAGACACGTTGCAACACTTTATTGGTTCAGCCCCCAAAATACATCATGGTCCAAAGCGGCAGCAGGGCAGCGTCACGTCTAAGATCAGGGACAGCCCATTTCCCTGCCAACCATCCCAGTAACCAACCCTTTGGGGGGCCATTTTGCATCCCAACTGGTTACCGATATTACTCAATTATAGTCAACAGCATCTAAAAACTATACAACAGCATCTAAAAACTATAGTATTCCATTACATCCCATTAATTTCATATCATGATACAATAACTAACACTCATCCCATGATGTCCTCACTACATCCCCTTCAGTGACTCAGTGCCTAGGTTCAGGTAGAAGACTCCTGGTTTTTGTTGGGAGCCACCTGGAAAGTACAAGGCGAACTGAAGCATCAACATCCATGGAACTCGATGGCGACTTGGGGAACTCGATTTTCTACCAGCAACATCCATCAATATCCAGCTTTTTTAATGAGACATAATAGGATGTGTATATATAATATTATATCATATATACATAATTACATGTCTATACTATGTATAAATGCATATTATACATGCTTATGCTACAACCAGAAATATGAGATTGGTCCATCTACTGTAAAATTGAAGATGATCTGCTTGGTGGTTTCACGTTGACCATTTTTGGGATAAGGGATATGGATGGGTATTGTTTTTTTTTCTAAAGCTATCCCATTCACTATCATTTGAAACACTATTGGACAGTTTGACAATCCCATTTACACATAATAATGACCCGACTATCGGAGGGTATTTGTTTGATCTTGAAAAAAAGATAATTGTTCTACTTGTCGAAGGATTAAGCAAAGTTTATTTGATTGTCAGAGGGTATGTGTTTAATGTTCAACCGTGTTGTGGGGGATTGTCTTTAATGACGAGCAGCTTTTTCTTGGGGTTTAGAAAAATCAACCAACCAGCTGGGTGAGTGGTTCAAAGATCCGGAAAAACGTGATAGGAATTAACCATCAATGAACATTAAAAAATGGGTTGACAATCAAAAATTGGGGGAACAACCAACCAATGGAAATAATCTGGGATATAGCGGGGCAATCCAATTTTGATGGATATGTACTAACCAGCCAAGAAATGCATGGCATCCAAAATTGGCCATGATTTGCGTGTGTCTGAATCATTTGGATACCACCAAAATTGCATTCCTGGTTGGTGGTTTGGAACATGAATTTTATTTTTCCATTCAGTTGGGAATAAATAATCCCAACTGACTAATTTTTTTAGAGGGGATGAAACCACCAACCAGATTCGTTTTGCCATGGCAAATATGATGATGGACAACATTTGGGGATAACCTCTATTTCCCAATGTGAAAAAGAAACCGCACTTGACCTCTAGAACGGTTGTTCGAGGGGGGATGAAACTTGAAACCCACCAAGCAGATTATCCCAGAGGTAAACTAACATAGCTATTGAAAATTGCCATTTATAGTGGATTTACCCATTAAAATGGTGATTTTCCATAGTTATGTTAGCTTACCAGAGGGTATCCTCAATGGTGACTTTATCGATTTTACACATACGTTCCCCCGATTTCTTGCTGGACTTAAGTTGATCAATCCATTGCAGGAATGTCATTCCGGGATGGGACGAAACACAATGTTACCCCTTTATCCCATGACTTCATCCTTTCTATCCTAACTTATGGGCGGAAATTACTCTGGTTATATCATGTTATATATATATATATATTTCTATTTTGTCTATCCTTTCTAAACCCCGAAGTTGGTCGAGTCGGAGGTTTCCAGAGTCATGGGGGCACCCCCAGTTCTCGTTCATTCTATTTTCGGATTTTCCATGAAAATAAACCATCCAGCTATTACTATTATAACTGCTATGATTGCTGGAATCACTGGGTAATACCATTCATCACTATTATTTTTTAGTAGTTACTGGTATTGGTTATAATCAGTGGTAATACCATAGTAACTGCTATTGGTACTATAGTAATACTATTGTTGTTACTATTATAATACCACAGTTACTGATTAATTCATCACTGGGTAATACCACAGTAACTGCTATTACTCCTATTGCTGTTACTGTGGTGACTGCTAGCATGACTGGACTTACTGGGGTCCCGGACGGTCCCTCCATTCAGGCGGGCCTGATGCTGGCGCTCTCCGAAGGTGGCTGAGATTGGAAGCACAGATGGGGAATTGACCATAGAAATGATGATTCAACCAATTCAACCACTAAAGAGCTGGGATTTGAGTATGACATTTTTTTTAAATATATGGGATTTGACCACAAAAATATGGTTATTAACACGGGGATTTTTTTAGCAATAAGCATGGGGATGTGTCACCACAAGATTAAAATCGTGCACGATCCAAAAATGATGGTTTTTTTCGGCATCAAGCATGGCTGTTGGAAGCAAATATCAATGAGAATCTGAACTATCTTCACCATTGGGGGGCACCAAAGCATGAAGGTCGATCGAGCTCATGATAAGGATAGAACCAACACTTAAATGTGAATTCTGCTTCCAGCACAAAGAACCGCACTGACCAAACAAATGTGACTTAAAGCGAGGGTATTTAACGACCTGGAGCGGACTAGCACTTACTTTGATGGACCTGAAACCTTCCGAATTGTTGTCCAACTCAGAAGATTCTGAGAGGGTGTTTTGCAACCTTTGACATGGCTTCCACGAAGAAATTTGTGTGGCTAAAAAACCATCTTACCATATCTTACCTAGTTTCGCCAGAACACATGTCATTTCAGTAAGAAAAGTATCTTCCAAAAGCATTTCTTTGGTGGTCCATTGGTCTCTGTCAGCTTTCGGGAGGAAACGAAGGAAACCGAACGGAACCGAACCACTCTGGTAACCTGCCATGGCTGGGAGATCCCCCCAAAAAGTGGAGGATCCAATGCCAGGTGAAATGGCCAGAGGGTAAAACAGTTGTGTTCTGTTTTTGGCGTCATGGATTTTGGGTTGGCTTGAAGCCTCCAACCATTTGATATCTTTGGTGGAAGGCTATTGAAAATTAATGATGAACGTGTAAAAAAAAGCCAAGCAATTCCATGTAAACATTATTAGTTATGGTCCAGTTATGGTCTTTGCAGATTTCCTGAGCACACACATCAGTTTCAATGGTGGGTTTCAATGCTGCTGTTTCAACACAACTTTGCTCTTTGGGGTGTTTTCTGTCGGTTTGACATTTGTCTTCCTCCTCTTGAAACTATAATTTTCTCAGTGCCTTGCTTTCTCTCTGGAATTCGAAACTGAGAATTTGTTTGTTCATACATAGTATCCCCTAGACTCTCGCATGCCAGAATTGCTTTTTTTGGGACATGTTGTAGGAACCACAGCTTTCCGAGTCGTCATGGGGGTACCAAGCATCCAGTCGTCATGGATGGCCATGGGCCATATTACTGTACTGTAACAGACGACTGGGGATCCCCTGTGGTTTTTCATTGCCAGGAGAATGGGGCGAGGAAAGCACCAGGTGCGGCCATGATTCATCGGCAGTTGAATCAGATTGTTTACTTAAAAAACTCTGTTGGTCCCAGAACTCCTAGAACTCATGGAAACATGTGCTGTTGTTTTCTTTGGAATAGTTTGCTTCTGCTGCTGCTGATGGTGATGATGATGACGCTTACCATTTCCCTTGAATCACCACCAAAAGATCCCTTCTTGGTGGTTTCAAGATTCTATGCTCTTTACCAATGTCCCATTACAGAAAATCCGATGAAATCCCGTGAAATCCCCATTTCTTGTTGATGATTCAACACCATATTTTTTCATGGGTCGGTAAATATAGGTTTTTATAATGGTAAACATCATCATTAAAATCACCCATAGTTGCAATAGCTATATATATAGCCTAATGTAAAAAAACAGAGGATATCTTGATTGGGATCATAATTTTTCATGGCCAATGAAATGATTTCCTTTTTCGCCAGGGCAGAGTCTCTCTCGCCGAGTCCCAGACACAGGCGATGCTGTTCGGGGCGTCAAGATGCTTCAACTGAAATATGATGCTCTTGATATAGTAATATGATGTACCCTCTGGTTATGACTAACATAGCCATGGTATAGATGGCCCATAGAAATAGAATGAAATAGATGGTTTACCGTTCGCTATAAAATGGGTGGATTTTCCATGGCTATCTTGAATAACCAGAGGGTAATATGTATCAACCATGTCACTGCGATGTCGAATTATTCATAGATGCCCCGCCTAAGAACTATGTGTGTGGCCGAAAAAGCCGGAGGGTGAGCTTGACGCAAAGCCATGGGATTTTGCCCAGGGCCCATTTATTGGAATCATGGGATAAGAATGGGTTAATAATGGCAATGGATGAATAATGGTGAATGATGGATTAGTACTGCATTAATAATGGGTTAATAATGGAGTATAGTTTATTGATCGTTTATTAGATTCTGTAAGTGGGCACACTGCGAAACCACATTTTTCCTGCTGAGGCAGATTTATGATTGATAATGATTATTACCGGAATAGAATGGAAGCGTTCTGCGACCTCTATCTTCGGCTAGCTGCTCTAGCTGTTGGACCTCCATAGGGCATCGCAAAAATCTACAAGATGAGGCCCGTTGTGTCAATTGTGTGCATATCGGATAATATTGGTTTACAGACACATGAAAACTAGATGCATATAATATCTACCATAAACATCCATACCGTAGAATTCACCAACCGTGAACTTTAGACCAACTTGGCGATTTCGTAAACAAAAGCCTCGCCTTAACATGGTGCTCCTCCTCATTTTACCTCTGCCATTTTGGAGGCTCTTTTTTTTGGGACAAACCCACACATGCGGATGATGCTGCTGATGATGCTGATGCTGATGCTGATGCTGATGATGATGATGATGATGATGTTGATGTTCCAAAGGACTTGGTAGATCAAGCATTTGTCATCACGGCTAAGTTTGAAGCTTTCTATCCTAGGTCCTAGCTGTCCCAACGAGACTTTGCGGCTCCTGAGATACATGACAAGTTGAAAGTTGAAACCGACGCAATTGATCACAACTGCGCTTTGGTTCCCGGATTCATGGTGGAATGTGGAAGAACTGTCTGCAAATGGGGTGTATGCTTCCCAAATGGCAACTTGAATTGGAAAATGATGGATTAATCATTGACTCATGAATACTAGGGGTACCATATTTTCAAATATTTTCAAATACTAGGGGCAACCATCATTTAAATTGGAAAATGACTTATCATCAAATTTAGGGGTACCATATTTTCAATAAACGGCGAGATGGATGGCCCCGGTGGACGAGAAACAAAGACTAGATGGGTATGGATCAACACCTATTATCACCTATTACACCAACTTTTTTGGGGAAAGGAAGATCCCTTAGCCAGCTATTTTGGTCTTTACCTTCAGGGTTTTGATGGGTTTCATCTTTATCTGGGTCTGGGTCAGAATTGTTGGAGCCTAAAAATGATCATATATTTGGGTCCATAAGTATCCTGGCAAATGCCGAATAAATTGACCCATAGCGATATCAGATTCTCTTGGAAACGGACCATTCAGCTACACCAACCATTCGGAGTTGGACGAGTTGGATTGGTGTGGACGGACGATGGACGATGGACGATGGAGTACAGCAACTGCTCGCCAACACAACAGTGCCTGGGTTGCAAAGTGCTGGGCGCATTCTGATGTGAGGTTGCTACGGGCGCTACGGGGATGGAGATGATTGGGTTTTCATCATCCTGGGGCAAGTTGGCACCAAATTTTGGGAGTTGAATGGATTTGAGCAGTAGATGGTCAATTTTCCAGCATACCAAGTATGGGACGACCAATGGAGAAAATAATTCTTAAAAAACGTCAGCTCAACCAGTGGAACCATCACTGATTTTAAGTCCCCAGCGGTTTCAGTGTGACCATTTTGGACAAAAATAGGGACAGATGAGACCGAATGTGTATCCAAGTATGTAGCAAGTATTTCCAAGTATTTTCATTCAAAGGCCCCCTGGCCCTGATGCTATTCAGCTTTGCAAAGGTCAGAGGCAATTTGGCTACGAACAGGCAACAAAATGCATTGAGGTAGCCCAAAATCGTAAATATTGGTCATATTTTAATTCAAAGTAAAATTACTTTACTTCGTGTGATCCCCACCATGACATTTACACATGTTCTTACTGGCACATCTTCTGGCATTCTATCTGACATATCTTCTGACATTCTATTTGGCATATCTTCTGGCATATATTCTGACATATCTTCTGGCATTCTATCTGGCATTCTATCTGGCATATCTTCTGGCATATATTCTGACATATCTTCTGGCATTCT
>Ga0126342_10016108_pt1 | contig 13054 bp, 15 predicted proteins | sample Cyp1metagenome_FD_92528 | JGI IMG/M metagenome (GOLD analysis project Ga0126342, IMG submission 92528) | Coral microbial communities from Lord Howe Island, Old Settlement Bay, Australia - Cyphastrea 1 metagenome | ecosystem: Host-associated > Invertebrates > Cnidaria > Coral ... | reverse complement strand
TGCAGCCACTTGCAGCCACTTGCAGCCACTTGCAGCCACTTGCAGCCACTTGCCCCGTCAGCCGCTTGGCAGCCACTTGCAGCCACTTGCAGCCCTTTGCAGCCACTTGGCAGCCACTTGCAGCCGCTGTCAGCCACTTGCAGCCACTTGCCCCGTTAGCCACTTGCAGCCACTTGCAGCCACTTGCAGCCACTTGGCAGCCAGACATTTGCTCCAGTGGCTGCAGCAAGTGGCTGCCAAGTGGCTGCAAGTGGCTGCAAGTGGCTGATGGGGCAAGTGGCTGCAAGTGGCTGACATCTCGAAAATCAAATTGCGCACCTCCTGCGCCCACAATGACAACTTAAGCACAAGTCAGACAGTGTGAAATCGGGCAGGTAGGCACACTGTGTGCTTATACTTTGGCAGCAATTCATTGTGGCAAAAAGATTAAGATATACTTACGTGCGCACACACACACACACTGGCAATCAAAAACAAACAGCAAAAACTGACACACTCACAAACATAAACGACCCTAAGACACACAGACATACATAGACATAGACACACACACACTTGCAAAAGTCCAAGCTACAAACCAAACCAGAAACCCAGCGATGGTACATAGAGTCAAGAGTCAACAGAGCAATCAATCCCACAAGATCCCAGAGGCAAAACAAAATTCCCCAAGATCTGAGACTGTCGAGCCAAGATTCCCATCGTAGTAGGCCCAATCCTTCAATGGACCTTTGGCCTCCCAAAGTTCCCATGCTGGGCCTCAAAGCTGCGCAACCGGAACAACGACACGACGTTCTGCGACAGCTGATGTGTTGCCATGCGTGGCCAAGGCGCGGTCTCCACGTGGCCACTGCCGGATGCTGACCTCTACTCTGCGATCAATCTCCATGCCACGCAAAGTCCTTGGAAGCCAACTTTCGCCATCGTTCATCTCTGTATCCACCTATAATGGACCTGAAATTCATCAATCTTAGAATATTCATGTGTTCTTATCCGCTCATCTCTCCCTTCAGCTAAGACATTGTTGGACGTTCTCCACTGCCTAGGTGAATTGTCTCCACAAATAGCATCTGTGTGTGAAATCCTACAAGTATAGCATAGTAGTGGATCATATGTCCGGCCGCACAAGGGCCAACAATCCATAGAAGCGTCATTAAAAGGAACGTTCATCTCCAACTTTGTCCCTGCCAAGAGATGCCAGGATGACAGATGTCTTGCATAAGCACAAGACAACAAACATAACAAACATGTCATGAACTTTCATGGAAGAATATTCCTTGCTACGTCTTGCTACCAAGACTCCTTGCCTCTGTGGCACTTTCCGGATATTCCTTCAAAAGCCACTCGAGGTCATTGACAGGACTGCCACCATATCCTGAATCTGGAGTGTACAATCCAACAAAAATGCCAAACTCGGCCAAGCTGTTTTGCTGTGAGGAACAGGATGACATCACCATAGATTCTGCTGTTTTTAATATCTACATAGAATATATATATATATATGTATACCTTGACGTTGCAACTTCGATCCTGCAGCATCAGCATTCTTTTTCTGCGTCCTAGAGACGGTCAGCATCAATCTGATAGGCTCGCAGCGGCAAAGTGGAGAGGTGCCGCAGGACTTCAGGCAGCGGGCTGGAGCTGCTCCTGTCGCGGGCAGCTGAGGCGGTCCATGGATGACATCTTATATACGTACATAATTACATACTAAAAGGATCTGAAACGTATACAGCAGTGCTAAAAATTCACAATTCATATGAATATGATATATATATATATATATCTGTAATTATATCCCCAGAGGTTTATCATGTGACCAACCCTTTAGGGCTTGTTTAGGGTTTGTTTAAGTTTAGGGTTTCATTTATACAGGTTTTTGTTGTTTGTTTGCTTAAACCACGGTTTTAACAAGATTTTACTTTCAAGGCCTAATTCGGGTTTTAGGGTTTAGGATATGGGGTTTTGTGTTTTGGAAACAAATCTCGTCAGCCATTTGGGCAACCGACATCCCAAAATGCATCAAAACACGCTTCCCCAGGCAGCACCCCATCGCCGTAATTATATACACATTTTTTGACATCCCATCAAAATCCATAGTGAGAGAATGTGAAAGGGATGGATTTCAGCTGCTCTTGGCATTTCCATTGCAGAATTCATGGCATCAAAAGAGGTGTGATCCAAGGCTCCAAACGCTCGCGTCCTTGGCCAAGCACCGTGGGGCCAGTGACAAACACCTGACACGGGTGCCACACCCGCCAGGAACTGGCCTCAGAGATGACAGTTGTGACAGAATCCAAATATGATGAACTATAGTCCAATATTGGGGATGGTTACGATTGAAGTATTGGGTGCTATAAACTATGAACCGCTCCCAAATGGTAGTTGTTTATTGGAATCCTTGCATGTCGGTCAAATCAATTATTACCAATTATACGAAAATATATAGTATATAAATGTCTATATATATAATCTAATCATTCAATTGCAAACATGTCTTGCAAACTCAACACATTGTTGAGAAAGAAGTCTGGGTTTGGACCTGGACCCAGGCACCATATCGAAGGGCCAGATGCCACGATCCGCTCGCTCCAAGGGAAAGCCCGGTGACGTAGAGCCGGCTGGGATCCACCTCTGCCAGCTGGATTTGATGAACCCCCAGCAAGAACCATCTTTCTACATGAGAAATCATGAGAATCTGTTCGTCAATGCAAAACGCCAACTGACATAGTGGAGAGGTCCATTTTAGCAAGTTTGCCCCTTTATGTGTTGTTACAATCATGATTCTTGGAAATCATCAAAGCATCTGGGCACCTTGTCCTTTCCAAGGCGTCGCAAGATCTCTGTGAACATCGCCCAAATGCCATCCTCGCACCAGGTCCAGCGCCACTTCTCCTTGGGCCCAAAGCCACGCATCCCTTCATCCGAATCTTTGGATATTGGCATGCCAGTATCGATTGAAACGTTGGTTAGAGACATCTTACCTCTTGAATTGTCCACATCATATATACATCATGGCCATGGAAAAACAATCGTATTTCAGCGTGAAATAAGGTTAAGTGGAAAGCACACAAACAAACGCTTCAACAACTCTGTTTTGCTGAAATCCTAGAGGCATTTTTGCGCATGACCCCAGTAGCTGACAAAGGCTTGGGTGCCATGATCCAGTAGCCCTTGAGGTCGTTGTTTCGCATCAGTTGGTCGATTCCCCCGGAGAAGAAATCTTGCCGATCATTGACGTGACCGTTGCCCGTCAGGAACAATAAGACCTCGGAGGCATGCAAACGCAGGCAGCGCCAATTACACAAACAAAACAGTGAAAGATTGAAGAAAGACTCAACAATTGGGTTTCTCTGTTTTGCCACTGAAATGAAGAATTAATTATTATAAACCCCTGGATTTTAGGGGTACCATATTTTCAGACAACCCTACATGATTTTGACCAAAATGGCGTTAAAATTGATGTTCATCCAATAAAGATCAATAAAGATGATCCCACACATTCACCTCCCCCAAGTGGTCGAGTCATGGTCGAGTCGAGGAGCTGGGCGTGGTCCTTGTCCACAGCTGGGTGGCACCACCAAACATTTGGCATCTTCTTGAGCCACTGTGTCGCATTTCACGCATTCCCAGTAGCAGCGGGCCAAATCCTTCGGCTTCGGCTTGGGTCCAACTCTGTCCAACACTTCACAAGGCTTTCTCAGCTGATTCACTTTTTGGTCCATTGTGCTGCTGGAACAAACTCTCCACTTGGGTCAAGTTCAAAAACACGTGTTCTATATAAATATATTTGAGTTGTTTCCGTGGTTTTGCCTATGCTTTGTGAAACTCTAGCAACACAGCACATCTTGCCATGGCATTTAGACTCTAGACTATCATGATGCAAGGAAAGTCGGACTAGGACACACCTGTGGTGGTTCCTGTCTTTTCCTTCTCTATCCACATATCCAATATTATCAAAATAAAGCAAGAGGACCTTGAATTATGTGGTAGCAATAGGAGTGGGGTTCAAACATCAAAACAACAGAATATTTGGAAGCATGATCACACTTCTTTGCAACCAACCAGTGAGAAACACCTCTAAAAAGGAGTGGTGCCCAAGCATCCCATTGGATGGACTTTGTTCCAGTCCACAGTGTCACTGACGATTCAATAGGTTCAGGAGTCCTCCCTAAAAAGAAGCAAGACCTGCCCCGCCTGCTTTGTAAGCCGGGAACAGTGAGCGTCATGGTGCTGGATTGAACAAGCGATACCATCCTTGCCACATTTCTCGCAACACTTCTCCCATTTGTCCTCGAAGGAGGCAGCTTTTCCGCAACGATTCTGACTCGTTCTCGATTGCACAGGGATAGATTGAGGAATGATTTTCAATGAAGTATCAACATGTTTTCTCTTGAACTTGGAAGTACAGGTTTTCCAGAGATTCGTTGCCAGTCCTTGTTCTTTTCTGCCCGGAAATCGCAATTGATGCACTTCTTCCAAGGTTGGATGTCAGAGTCCACAGCATTCATGGCAGTCAGCAAGCTGCGCTGAAATAGGTCGATTTCCACTGAACTGCTCTCCATGTCCCGCTCTAGCCAATGCCAGCCATAGATCGTGTGATTGTGACCGGGCTTGGCCAACTCAAAAAAAATTGAGGATACACAACAAAACCAAAGGCGAAAAAAAACACGTGCAAGGAACAAAAATCGCAAAACCCATGTGGACTGCAAGAAGAAGAGCAATAAAACACAAAAAAAAAACACACCAGGCAGGAAAAACGCATGTGCCATGGTCAAAATAGCGTGGTTTATGGTCATGCAGTTATCAATATCATGGGTATATAAACTCTGGGAAACAACCAATGTTTTGTCTGAGGCACACCTAAAACACAAAAATGAAATATCTATTCGAGTGTTTCTTGTGCCATTTGTTTGCTGTTTTGCTTGCTGTTTTGTCTGTTGTTTTGTTTGCTGTTTTGTTTGTTTTTGTTTCGCATTTTTTCTATTGTTTCGTTGTTGTTTTTTCAACTATGATTTTGTTTGTTTTTCTCCATCATTTTCCGTTTTTCCCGCAGGGCTTGCACTTTGGAATATCCTGATCACTTGCTTGTTTGCTTTCTTTCTTTTTCCCCACCTGCCAGGTGAGGGTTGTTAGACCGTTCGATTTTATCAGAGCTGTTCTCCTCATCCTCCTCCTCCTCCTCCTTCTCCTCCTCCTCCACCTCCTCCTCTTCCTCCTCCTCCAGTTTCTCCTCGACCATGTCTACATCAACTTCCACGTCCACTTCCGCCTTGCCAACTTGTCGCCAATCTCTTCGCCAGCTTCCGCGCGCAGTGGGCGCTGCTGGACCTCAACTGCTGGCTGCCGATCTGAGTGGGCACCGCTGGACCTCAACCTGGGACCTTCCGAGCTCAGTGGGCACCGCTGGACCTCAGCGGCCAGATAGAATGCCAGAAGATATGCCAGAAGGCATGCCAGATAGAATGCCAAAAGATATGCCAGATAGAATGCCAGATAGAATGCCAGATAGAATGCCAGATAGAATGCCAGAAGATTTGCCAGATAGAATGCCAGAAGATATGCCAGAAGATATGCCAGAAGGTATGCCAGATAGAATGCCAAAAGATATGCCAGATAGAATGCCAGAAGGTATGCCAGATAGAATGCCAGAAGGTATGCCAGAAGATATGCCAGAAGATATGCCAGATAGAATGCCAGATAGAATGCCAGAAGATATGCCAGAACATATGCCAGAAGATATGCCAGAACATATGCCAGAAGCTATGCCAGGTAGAATGCCAGAAGATATGCCAGATAGAATGCCAGAAGATATGTCAGATAGAATGCCAGAAGATTTGCCAGTAACAAATCGATAAATGTCATGGTGGGGATCACAGTAAAGTAATTAGATTTAGTTCTTGATTTTGTTCCACTTGTCATTCTAATTCGGTTTGCTTCATTGGTGCCTTTTTTGTTTGCTGCTTTCTGCATTTGGTTTTGCAGGTCTTGCTGGTCTTGTCTGTTTGTTTACAAATATAAGCTTGTTTCTTGTCTTCTGTTGTGCATTGGTTTTAGCCTTAGCTTAAAAAACATACTCAGAAGCAGGCCGAAGGCACTTCACAATACTATGATGTCAGTCTTCATTTCAAGCATCAACACTTTGAACTATTCAAGCAGCCATCAGGTTCACAATGTAGTTCAAGATAGCTCTATTTGTATCTATTGTAGTCTATTTCTGCCAGGCAAAGCAAATCTGAATATCTACAGTGGAGGCGTGTTGGAAGCATATCTTTTTGCTCAAATCTATTGGAAGCGCCAGGACAAGTCTGCTGGAACGTCAGCAGAAAACACTTGCCCCAAGGGTGTCAAAGGGCTCCATTCTGCGCTTGCGGCATCTTGCTGACCATTCGTAGCACTTGGGAAAAATCGAAACATTCTGCAACATGGGGAAACAAAGTGAATGGAAACAATTCCAGATCCACTAAGAAAAAATTACGTCCGGGCCAAATCACATCTGTCCATGCTGAGAATGGTAGTCAAGAACAAATGCAGAGGGCCGAAAGCAAAGTCAACAGAAAACAGCAATTCACGAATCATTGGAGTGCTTTGATGGCATCCTCCATGGGCACGTAGGTGAGAATACCCTGAGCACCGAGAGGACTTGGTGTCATTCTCTTCACCAGTGACATCTTTTCAGCTATTTGCAGTCGTCTATAGCAAGCTATCCAAGGCAACACATAGTTCCACGGCGCCACCGGGTAAACAAATCGTTGGAAAGCTTCCGGGTGGACAACAATCTAGGCACATCTGGTCTGTGGATTTCTGTGATATTTAGGGTGGAAGCCTGTTACCCTGCCTTGTCTCGGTAGTAGTAGTTCACTTCCCCCTTCTTGGTTGTCACAACTCCTCCTGGGAGAAATTTAGAGGAAACATAGCTGGAAACATAGCTGGACACTGGAGGGATGATCAGGCATTTGGCGAATCTCCTTGTTGCACCAGAAGCTCGCTATCTTCAGGTGCCAAATCACTCCAATTGGCAATAATGCCTGTGGCGAACAATGGGTACTATGGCTACATATGGCTACTATGCTCCACTTGATGGATGTGAGCCCCAACGACATTCACCAAGAAAATGAAGCAGTCGCCAAGTGGTTCCTTCCATATTCAGTCATATTCGCAGTCTTTGTATCAATGGCATGACAGAATACGATGTCAGAAAACCTCAAACTACTGTATTCTCAGTGTAGAATATGCAAAAAACATCAAAAAGCAACGTGTAGCTTGTAGATCTCCTGCTCCTACAATGTCAACAGCAATGGCCTTTGAGCCTACTTTCAAAGCAAAATGAACAGCTCATCACCTGCAGCTGGGTCACCTCCAACCATGTTCCTAATGCGAAGGTCGATCAACAACCAGCACAACAAACTGCTAGATCACTTGATTGGGCAAATGAAATCAAGTGCTTGTCTTCAGGTGGATTTCTGTAAGAGCACCTGCCACAAACATCCAAAAACAGCAATGACAAAAACATCCGCCTGCAAAACATGCGCCCAATCTGCAGCTATCTGAAGCTCAACTGAGGCGCTGCAAGCGGATGGTGGCCAACTCAAAGGGACGTAGCCCGTCTTTACCAAAGCCATCGTCCCAAACGCCGTTACCCACCTCTGCCAGATCCAACATCTTCCAATCCTCACATTTGAACGGGCAATAGCTGCAAACCAGCTGCCAAAGACAAGGAAAAACATATAGAATTGTGTCACAATTGACTGGTTGCGAACCTCATTCGCAGACCTGGTCACACTGTCTCCAGTATGCGTGAAAGTACGTCAAACCGTGGGAAGAGACAATCAATGACAAGGCCAAGGCCATTTGAAGGTTTCCTAAAATGCGGGGTACCCCATGTTCATCATATTCATCATCCATTATAGGATTTTCCATCATAAACCATCCAGCTATTGGAGATCACCCATGGAAACCCTCATTGATTTCAGCCAAGCTTCACCGAGCATGTCGGGCACAGAAGTTGGCCAGCGGCCCTTCTTAGCCCCTTGCCGCAAGGCATCATCGATCCACGCGGTAGAGCTGGCCGGGAGCGACCGGTCCCTGGCTTGAGTTCTCTTACTGGTGCTTAGCAGGGAATGGGGGAATGGGATGATTGTTAATATATGTTAATATATTTATTATAGATTACTGTAGATCATTCTCCCATTCCCTACCAAGCACAAGTAAGTTCTCCCAAAATACGGAAGGCATGTGTCATCAGGTGTTAAGGTTTTAGCACATGATACTCAGCACGCTAAACATCATTAAACACCTAATCTACTCAGTGTAAAGCATCGGTCCATCCAACCTCTCGGTGCCAGAAATTCTGCCAAGTGGCCCGAAGTAGCCACCCAGCACCGTGCGAATGGTTCCAGGAGACCTGAAAAGAAAAACTGGGATTCAAACATTGATGATGTTGGATGATGTTGGATTCAAAGAAGTTTCCTAAACATCCAACATCATCCAACATCATCCAACATTGACCCCGGCAAAACCCTGCTGAACAAGCCACCCAACCCCCAGGAGCATCAGGAAAACTCCTCGGTTGGAGCGTCAAGGAACTCTGGCGATATCTTTGGTGTAAAATGGTGTAAAGGTGAGTCAAGATTGGATTCCAGAATAAAATGCCTCAAATTTGCCCTGAGAGAAAATGACATATCATGTTTGCAAGAAGTCCCGTCCAGTATATAGTACATTTGGTGTCGCTAATCCTGCATTCAAAGTCAGCTGATGTCAGCGGAGCGATGTTTACATCACTAGGACTCTGTTAGGCACCTTTGGTTCATCATGATTCATCATGTCCATACACTTCGATAGACACTTCTCGGCACAGCAAGATGATCTTCCCCAATCTTGCCGGTACTTCCCTGGACACAAAACACTCATCTTTTATCTTGATCTTCACTTCTCTGTTCAGCCCAGCTGCGCAGGTATGGATTGAGCTGCTCCGAGTATTGGGGCAATGCGCCACGGCTAAAGCACAAAGCAGAGTAGCAGCTCCCACTGCACAGCGTTGCAGGTGCTGTCTTTGAGTCTTTGCTACAATATACAGTGCCACAGTAATATACATGAGCATGTGAAGTTGAGGCTCTCCACAGAGTGACTCCTTGAGCATCTCAAAACCTGGGGAACTAGTCAGTTTGTACATAAATTCAGCCAAACATTTGTAGCACGAGGAACAGTGCATAACCGTGCCCTCTTGTTGTCAATCAATCCAAGTCATTCCTGACGCATAGATGATGATCTTTGATCCATCAGACATTTTAAAGTTCGTTTCGAAATTGCAATGGCGTCACTTCATTTTGTACTTCGGCCGTACAACTTGTCCCCTATTTTTTGTAGAGATCAAAAAGGCTGGCTATTTATCCCTGGGCCTTTGTACAGAGAACTTTCAGAGAGCAATGTGCTACCTACTTGTGCCAACAGCCAAAGCTTCGCCCTTCATACCTCACCCTAAATAGCAATAATGATAGTTCTCTCCACTGCACAAGAATATATAGAATCAGGTCTGAGACGTGCAGTCTGCGATCAATCTGCTGAAATCAAGCACAATTCAAACACATGCACTCGCAAACATAGACCAAAACAATGTAGAATCAGTTCAATATGATTACATTTGTCGTGGGGTTTGAGTAATACATGGTAATACCATTGCCGTATCACTACTGACGTGTGCTGTGGCATATCTTTTTCTTTGAATCGACCATTTCTTCCAACATCTAAACAAGTTTTTGATCCTCAACCAAAAACGTTCGCTCATATTCGCTCACAAACAAATAAGTACTGGATGTGAAATTCAAACACCCTGAGATATACATCATGATTGATGGTTTTATCCATATGTATCATCATCATGTATAGCTTCGCCAGGACCAATCCCAAGTCTGCCTAACATCCGTGAAGATTTTCAGCTCTGGCGGCAGTTCCAACATCTCTGCGAATTTCGCGCCAGAGGTCTTGGAGCCAATGCCCACGAGGCAAATAGAGGACATGTCGATACGCTTCGCCTGCAGAAACATGGTGGCAAGGTGTGCAGGGAGATGGATAAATCCTGATAAATCTTTATTGACCTTATTGAAGATGGACCAAAGATGGATGAATTTCTTGCCATTGCGAGGCGAGTAGGGAGTGTAGCGAGCGAACAAATGTGATGTATTTTGGAGTTGTCCAGGCATCTTCACGTACAGTCCAGCCCAAGCATACGACCAGAATCACCATGCATCCAGAAGAATAGCTTTCTGTTCAGTTTTCAGACTTCATTCACCCAACTGCCCTCCACACTAACTGGATCTGCGAACCTGAATAGCTGTTCGAACTTGCTGAGCAACTTCCCAGGAATTGAAGTCTCCCCAGTGGGTCAAGAAGAAAATACCCCGAGTTGAGCCGGAAGCCAGCAAGGAGGATGCTTCCTCAAGCGGCTTTCTGAGCTTCGTTTTTGACGAAAGGCCAAGCTTCGTGGACATGGAGGGCTCTTCTTCTGTATTCTTCTGTCATGGTTACGAATTCTGCATTTAAACAGGGCAAATTCTAGGTGGGACCGGGAGACCAACTTGGGGCTTTGCACGTTTTGTTCTTGTTCGTTGCATGTTCTGGCTGCACGACGCTATACACCCAACGCGAATGCAAAACTTGCAGAATTCTTGATTACTACAAGAAGGTACCAAGAGATACCACTAGATACGAGTACCTAAAGAATGCAGTTTCCCCAGGATTTGCTCGGCAGGCTGGAACAGGCACTACCTTCCAGCAAGGAAAGCAAAAATCTGGCGAGGAACCAGAGTCTCGCCACTGCGGACATCCTGCAGACTCACCACAAACTACGGGCACCATCACTATAAATATTTAAATATGTATAAATCCATCCACGGATGTGAGAAGTTCCAAAGTGTCCATTGACAAAGGCATCTGCCATTTTTCCAAACGGCTTTCTGCTCACGACAATCTGTTAATCACATGGGGCACAGTTGGTACAACATGTGTCCTGCACAGTGCAAGTCGCCAAGGCCTCCATCACTGGTTTGCCCATCTCCTGCAAGGGCCACAAGCACAAGGGTTGCGGCAATGGCTAAGACCAAACCGAAGACCGTGCTGCATGACAGCAATTTCATGCTGTTTCCATTGCCAGTTGGGACTCCTTTTGGATTGGGAGAAATCGGGAAGAAATTTGCAGAGTCTCTTGCAATTTCACATCTGCTTACTCCTTCCTGCTGGGAATGTATAGTATAGTATTTCAATGTGTTTCATTGTATTTCCATCCGCATTCGGAATGGGGGCAATTGAACACTCTGAGGCTTGAGCTCGAATCCCCCTTCCCAAACAGCATATCGTCTCCGATTTCTCCTTTAGGCCCGGTGCAGAAGCATCCGTAGACTCTTCTGGTGGCCCTTTGAAAATGTCCAGCAATGCCAAGCCCACTGCACCAGCAATTTCGAGCCAAGGCGTTTCCTGACCAGAAACGGCTGAATGTTGGGTTTGTTGATGAGACTCATTTCGTATTTGCTCCAAAGTAACCACTCAATTGTAAGTTCGACATCCAGCTGTATGACCTGCACTCACAGGCAGCGGTAGCATATTCGATCCTAGTCTATCAAACCTACATTAGAAGGACCAAATTTCTCCATTTTCCGTCATGGCTATTTCACAGTGAGCACCATCCACATGACCCACAATAATTGCAGCTGCCATATGTGTATATATATATATCATTATATATCCCATCCCCTCATACTGGTTGGTTCATAGACAGCCCCATGATGGGTTTAATAATCGCCAACAAACCAGTTACTCTATAACCCCCCAAATTGGTCCATGGTTTCATGAAACAACTTGGTCACCAAAGGGTTCATAGCACCTATTTGTTTTTGCTACATCAGAGCGCTGCTGGAGAAGAGAAAAACATGAACAAAAACATTAACACAAAACACATAAATTTCATCAACCATATTAATACGTTTAATTAAGATAGTAGAATAATCATGAAAACATGTTCACCTTTCAACATGAAAAACTTCAGTCGATAAAATTGGGGACCACATAACCGAAGGAAAATAGAGGTCCCCCAAAAATCCGACTTGGGACACCATTTTAAAAAAAAAACACCTATGATCAAACCATTTTGGATGGCCCCAATTTTATAGAGGTCAATTTGGAGTTAGTACCACGCAGACAAATGACCTGGGTGTCCCAATTTTGTAGTGTTGTTGGGCTTGATGATATTGATGGGTTACTAGCAGGTTGTGATTTTATAGGGCTGATTATGTATGTGTCTGTCAGGGTTTCAATTTTATAGATGGCCCCTGAAGGACATGTTCAAAGGATACACATGTATCCCCTATAAAATTGGAACACCCAGGTCAAATGGGTGTATTGGCAAGGGGTTGTTTTTTGGGGGTTAACCATTTTTTAAATATCGAAGAGATGAGGATATGATTGAAGAATCATGGTTCATTGATACACTATCAAATTGGCAACTGAACAAAAGCATACAAAACCGACATGTCCCTATAGAATTGGAGCCTGCTGAAATTGGGACCCGAAGGTTTGAGATAAGATTGGAGCCCATCAAAACAAGGCAAACAGGGCAGCTGAAATTGAGGGGGGACCTGTATTAAAAAAATCGTTTTATACAGCACCTAGGTGTCCCAATGATACAGGGGAAATTGGCTGGGGGATCAAAAAACATCAAGTTTCATGGTGAAATCACATCACTGTAGACCGTCAGATCCCAGTAGACCGTCAGATCCCAATATCCGCCGACCCCGGCTGACGCAAGGGGGAGCGCGCCAGGGAATAAGACAAGAGTTTGCTACCGCCAGCTACTACTACTACTACTACTACTACTCCTACTCCTACTCCTACTCCTACTCCTACTACTACTACTACTGCTACTACTACTACTCCTACTAGCACTACTACTACTCCTACTACTACTACTACTACTACTACTGCTACTGCTACTGCTACTGCTACTGCTACTGCTACTGCTACTGCTACTGCTACTGCTACTGCTACTGCTACTGCTCCTGCTCCTGCTGCT
>Ga0126342_10016107_pt1 | contig 13054 bp, 8 predicted proteins | sample Cyp1metagenome_FD_92528 | JGI IMG/M metagenome (GOLD analysis project Ga0126342, IMG submission 92528) | Coral microbial communities from Lord Howe Island, Old Settlement Bay, Australia - Cyphastrea 1 metagenome | ecosystem: Host-associated > Invertebrates > Cnidaria > Coral ... | reverse complement strand
CGCAGGATCGATGAGGATTGGGACACAAAAGGCTGCCCTCTTGGGATATTCTCTATCTACATATGCTGGACCTTTCTGTGGATCATCGCTGTCTCTGTCTCTCTGCATCATGTTGCGGAAATTATTGTCTAGCAGCTGCTCACGACTTTCCCACTGGTCACGAGGCAATGGGACTGTATAGATCCCCTTGCCCCACCAGGCATTGCCTTCGGTTCTCAAAGATGCCCAAATTTCAGCTGCTTCCTTGCTGGGATGGGTGATGTTTCCGAAGGCAAGTTCGCTGGTGTAATGAAAAAACACTTGCTGACCATCACCTGAGGTCAGGTCAATGGCATCGCGCCACACTTGGATCCCAGTTGGCTTGTGCATCCACGTCCATTCTTCGCAATAATCATCATTATGCCTATAATCAGCATGGCGAAATTCTGCTCCTTCGCGGTGTTTCTCGAAATATTCCCTCAAGTTGCTTGATCATGTGGAAATACTATTTTTCCATATTGATAGGGTTTATCTTTTAGTTTTTGCAAGTAATGCCCCATGAATTTATCTCTGTCATTGTGGTGCTGTCGCCTTTCCAACACCTCGGCTGCCATGGCATCTTTGGAGCTGCTGATCCTCATGGCTTGGAAGTGAAACCGCCGTTCAGCTCATGGCGAAGTTTGACTAAGCGGGTACCCTCTGGTTATGTCAAAATAGCTATTGAAAATGACCATTTATTTTGTGGATTTTCCTATAAAAAAAGGTGATTTTCAATAGCTATGTTAAATTACCAGAGGGTATACAACGAGTTATAGTAGTTGTATCCCAACTTTTGGGCTACCATAGATGTACCCATTAATCATCCCAACTGCAGTAACCACCAAGAATGGATGCTTTAGCATTGGAATTGCCAATTCTGTGGGGCCTTGCCCAATTGTTTGAACAAACCCTTATTTTGCAGTCGCTTTGTGTAGATAACAATATGTTGGTTGTGGTACTAAAAACTCGCGTCCAGGGATATCAGATAAAACCGTCATCATCAGTCTATGTGCCGCGTTTCAATTCGGTCTATGTGCCGCACCAAAGCATGTTTTACAGTACAAATACTGTATGTGGATACATTCTCATTCACCAACCTGAAAAGTTCAGGCATTTGGGGACGATGCCCTCAATCCATTCACCATCATCTCTGCCGTGACGGAAAGGGACATCAGGTATAATTGATCCAGAAATCTGCTGCGATCCTGAAGTGCTTCGCTGCTTTGTAGATCCAAAAAACTCAAAAAGGCCATGAGTCAAGAGCCAGGTTGGATTTCACTCCATCGCTGGGGCCTGGTGATGATTCCCCAAAAAGAATGAACCATCATTGACACGTCGTGTCGGAAAAGGACGTGAGGTTTTTACCATCATTTATCCAGATCTTCTCCCCTTCGTGATGGTTCTATAACTTACAATCCTGCATTTCTAGATGATTTTCGCTAGAAAACTCCATCTCGACAAAAATGCCCAACGTTCGATGACCGGAAGGTATATTTCATCGTCGTCATCATCATCATCATCATCAATATCAATAATGACCTTTTGCTTAAAAAAAAAAGAGGGGCCGGTTTGGTATACCATCTATCATCATTTACCTGTTGTTAAAGGGGTAGACAAACCTCTCTATTAATCAACCAACCAATGGGAAAAGGACATCTATGATCATCATCATCATCATCATTATTATACCAAGGATATAGCTGATCTGGACCCGCCTTCGTCTCTGTGCCTGGCTCAAAAGATGGGATGGCCAACTGAAGGCTTTTAGTGGGAAAATCAGAACAATGGAGAGAGAAGCTATATGGGTTATATATCTATATTATACGTATACTGTATATATAATGGTATATATATTTATATATGATATATGATATATATATATATAGTATATATATATATAGTTATATTTACATGATATGTATATATATGATATATATATATATATATATATATGGTATGTATATATGATATGATATATATATATACCGTATATATATATCATATATATATATATACATATGATACATATATATATATATACTGTATTACTGTGTATGTCATTATATATATATACATATAATATCATTATATATGGGTTATATATGGGTTTTGAACCAAGTACCAACTCAGATGCACATCCAGCAACTGCCCACCGCGCCTGTGTCGGTGTGAATGATACAAAAGCATCCACAGACTTAGCATGCGATGTTGCATCAAGGCGGCATTTCTACCCATGGAAACGTGGCAGTGGATCAAAACTGCCAAAGACTATCCAAAATACAGATCTTTGCTATTGAAAATGGCCATTTATAGTTGATTTACCCACTAAAAATTGTGATTTTCTACAGCTACGTGAGTTTTTGCCACAAATTTTCTTGTAACCACATCAATTTCAGGGGAACCCGCAGGCGCGTTTTCGGGAGGGTCGTGGTGGAGTCGTTGTAATTTTGCCCCAACCTGACAGCTTCTTCTCCGCTCATCTCAGCCAAGAAACAGGTAGGTCAGCGCCCCCAAGGTCACGAAAAAGGTGGAACAGTCCACCAAGATACCGAACTGATCCTTGGAGAGCCAGATCAAGCAAAAATGAGCCCAATGAAACAGCAATACAATCTAACAATTTATTCACCTTTCCAAAACATTCCTTGTTTGAAGGTGTCCAGAAATTGTGGTACCCCTATTTTCACCATTTTTCGGGTGGAAATCGATGTTTTTCGACAGTCCAAGAAAAACCTAGCCATGTTGGATAGTCCAATTCCCCCTCTCTATCATCCTTAAAAGCCCTATTTTTCCTCGTTCAACACGGCGATTTTCCAGGCCTGGCCGCCTGGCCCAATCCTCGACCGCCAAGCTACAGGACTTCTCAGCAGGATGCCCGAGCCATACATCACCAGTGTGGCGAAGGATGTCAGGGCAGAATCCACGGCGCCTGGCGTACTACGGCGCCCGGTGGTTCTTCCGTTTTCGGGATGGTTTTTGCGATCAGAGGGATCCAAAGCTTTTTGTTTTTCTCAATGGATTGGTTTCAGGGGAAATTTTACCCGGAAACCCCCATGATCTTCATGGGAAAATCGATGGTTTCCGGTTAAGATTTTCCCTTAAGCCAATCCATGGTTTTTCGGATCCATGGGAAAAATATGGAAATCCGATGGGATTTACCAAGCGGATTTAACCATCAAACCTAGGGATGTTTTGAGTAGGATTGAGCAGGGATTCACCTTCAAAACAAAGGTTTGTTTGTCCACCGAAGCCATGGATTTATCATCAACAAAAGGATGTTACCCTCTGGTTATGTCAAAATAGCTATTGAAAATGGCCATTTATAGTGGATTGTCCCATTAAAAATTGTGATTTTCCATAGTTTTTTGTATGTTTACCAGAGGGTAATCATGAAAAATAGGGATTCACCAATTTTTCCAACGGAAATCCCCACCGAAACCATGGTATGATTGTAGGTCTGAGGGGCTCCTCCCCATCGCAGTACTGTATGGATTGGTGAGTTCCCAGAAAAAACATAGAAATAATGCTACAACATTACATGTGTGATATCATATGTTATTTATCATATGTTATCAAATGTTGAATATTCTATCTGCTGGCTACTTAATATATATTATGTTATATTGTATGTATGTGATATTCTATGGCTACGGTGGGTCATTTTTTTAGATACCTCAAATATTGGATTGCACCAAAAATGAGCAGAATCTGCGGCGTTTCCTTGGTTTAAAAAATCCCCCCATTCTCATATGTATCCAAATACCAACCATCACACTTATACAAATCACATATATATATATACAGGTATAGTCATGCTGGAGTAGATAGAATATGGGAATATCTTCGAAAAAAACATATTCTATCTACTTCAGGATTATCATATACACATATTTGGGTTTGTCTGAAAATGGGCTACCTCTAAATCTATTGGTTAATCAATGTTAATCATCATTCTCTCCCAAAAAAAAAAATGCTCTTTGAGGGCAAAAATAAAAATCGACACAAAGTCCGCCTATGGCTGACCGATGCCGCGCGTCGGACAGCTCCTGGCTGTAAGATGTTGATAGTTGATAACTATATGGCATTTTACCATAGGAAAATGCTTCTTCAACCAACTAAAATCAGGATTCCATGGGATTTATAGCTGATTTATGATAGCTAAGGTGACGTACATAACTTGGTGAATTCTATGGTTGATTAAGGGGATATAACTGTATTCATGGGGTTAGTGAAGCAACAAAACATCACCTTGTATAAATTTCAAATGGACATCAAAATCGGAAAATAATCGGATTTTTTGCTGCAATACCCTCTGGGAATCTAACATATCTATGGAAAATGGCCAATGAAAGTAAATAATTTACCTATGAAATATGGTGGAAAACTCCAGGGATATCCCAAGAATAAGTGGCTTATAGTAGTGGATATCCCGTAATTCAGTGGTTAAAAAAACGCATATGGAGGTTCCTCTGTTTGCTGGGGGTCACCCCAACAAATCATCCGTTTGATGTTCGGATTTTCCCATGGAAATAGTCACCATCCTAAGCTCGCTTGGGGATCCCCATGTATGGAACCCCCCATATCATTACCCACTGGGATGTACACTTGACCAAACCCCTAAAAGGTGGGGCCCCTTACAACTCGTGGGGCCCCCGTGGCCACGAAATCGCTATCAGTTGGTGCCTAGATAACTCCAATTTCACGATGGTTTTTTCATGATACGCAAATAACGAACTAGTATTCATGGTGTTTTTGCTCACCAATTTATAACTGAGGGGGCCCCACATTGTAGTTATAAGATGTTATAAGCAGGTTTACACACCCAACTTTGGTGAAAAAATCACCATCGAACCATCAAATTCAGCAAGTTCTTGGCGTCAACTTGTTGCGATCGTTTTTTTCGGGACCCACCCACAGTGCTAATATATATATATGGTATAACTATGGATAACTCCATCGGAACTTAAGATCACCAGGGGACATCAAACATCGGAATGTCAGGATCCTAAAATGGAGCTACGTTAGTACCATATAAGACTGGCCATATGAATTGTGGGGATATTCCCCGTTTCATGGCCATTGAAAACATGAAAAGAAGTCCTCATTCAGGGATCTGAATTCATCTACCCTCTAACGTTTACATAACTATGGGAAATCAACATTTTAAGTAGGAAATCAACTATATATATTGGCCATTTTCAATAGCTATGTCAAATTACCAGAGAGTATATTCCCATGATGGTTGATTATTCCCATGATGCTTTGGGGATCTATTCCATTATAAATCCCCATTGTATCACCAATTAATCTCATGGTCAACCAATTAATCCCTATTAAATGTACCAGAGGGTACCCATGTGGCGAAGGAAAGACTCTTGGTTTTGACCCACATCCCGATGGTCCCCCCATTCTCCATCCCCCTGACAAGACAGTTCGCTATGGAAGCCATGGCCCGTGAGTGGATTTGCCCAGCTACCCTCTGGTAATTTGACAGTTTGCTATTGAAAATTGCCATAGAAATAGCGGATTTACCCATTAATAGCATGGTGATTTTCCATAGATTTTTGTATGTTTACCAGAGGGTATATCCCATTAAAAATCTCCATTATATCTGATCTGGTTGTTGGTTTTAACATGTTTTAACAGTCTTGAAAAATATAAAAATCAATGGGAAAGATGACATCCCATATATTCAGGAAACTAAAAAATGTTTGAAACCACCAACCAGTGATGCTTGATACATCCCCTTGATATGCTATTGTATTCTATTCGATTTCACTATATTTATTCCACTATATTCTATTCTGTTCCACTATATGCCATTATATTCCATTGTATTCCATTGCATTCCATGATATCCCCATATTTTAATAGTTAAAAATACATTAAAATACCAGAATTATCGAAAGACACTTCTTCAGAATTTGCAATGGGGATATCTGACCATTCTTCTCCTTTACCGGAGGGTCAACCGTTATAAAAATCCCCAATATGCCAAATCTCTCCGCGCACCTGTTCGGTGTTCAAGACGCCCAATTCGAAGCCATAGAGGCCGGGTCGAGCCAGGCACCTTGTGCTGAGAGTGGATGTTTCCACAACAATGTGGGGCCCCCAAGATAGCTAAGTTGGTTTATAACTCCAATAACTTTGGTTTATGGTACTTATAACTATAGTTAATGGGGTTTATAAACCAACTTACAACTGGGGGGCCCCACATTGAAGGTATGTCTGAAAATTGGGTACCCTCTGGTTATGACTAACATAGCCATGGTTTTTAGATGGCCCTAATCGAAATAGATGGTTTACCGAACTTAATAGCATGGTGATTTTCCATGGCTATGTGAAATAACCAGATGGTACCCCTAAACCTATGGGGTAATCATGGGTACTCATCATTTTCGTTATTACAACGATCGTGGGGATACCCCATGTTCAGACAAACCCCTTGGATCATCGCCGTATCGTTTTCCGTCGCATTTGAAGGTAATGTTGGGGATTGCTGATTATTGGCTTTGCCAGATTACACCAGGTTTTTTTTAGAGTAACCCCCAACTGATAACTCATCAACGCAGACTTTGGTCACTCCTCGCCTAATGGTTGTTTTTTCCTTCCTAAGTACCATCGAAAAGCGCGTTTCAGTAGAGGAACATGTGGGACAGAACCCATAAGTGAGGATAAGCAGTGTGAATGCGAATTGATCTGCAAAAATGCGAAGCATCAACGGTTCAATATCAGAATCAATTTAGTGGTGCTCAACGTAGGGAATTTTCGGGAATGATCCACTGGCTAACTAATAATAATCCCAGCAACCCTCAGCAACCCATCCATTCCCTACGTAAAACGCACCAGTAAGTATTTGTATATATATATATGGATATAAACCCAATTAACTATAGTAATATCATGTTATATCCACCATAAACCATAGATAAGTCAAAAATGTCTTTGCAAAATCACTGAGCCGCAACGGGTGCCCACATCGATGTCATCGATGTCATCGATGTCATCGACCCGGGAATCCTGGAGCCAGGGCACACCAAGGCCATGAAGAGCAGCAGGGCGGAGGTTGGGCCCGTGTCAGGCGCCTTCGTTCCGGCGCCGGAACCAGCACGTGTTTGTCACGACATCTCCGAAGTTAGAGGTACCCTCTGGTTATGACATTCATAGTTTGTCATGATTAAGCCATGGCCCATAGAAAAAGAAAGTTTACCCTCTGGTAATTTAACATAGCTATTGAAAATCACCATTTATAGTGGATTTTCCCATTGACAATGGTGATTTTCCATAGTTATGTTAGTTTACCAGAGGGTACCTATTAATAGCATGGTGATTTTCCATGGCGAACTGTGAAAAATAACCAGATGGTAACTAACAAAAAATCGGGATTGAATCATCAACAATCAGATTTGTTCAGCATCAACAAGATGTCACCAATGCATTCTCCGGATATCGTTGGATCTATGATCAAAACTTAGAAATGGTGATATACATATATATATATATATGTATGGGTCCAAATTTCTAGGATATTTTTGGGTGATATTTCTAGGATATTATGGGTCTTGCCAGTCACCTCATAAAGAAAAAACAACAGGCAGGGGAATTCCATAGCTTTTGTCCGGCCATATTTTTGATGGTGAAATCCATCATTTTTCATGGTGAAATCCCGTGCATTGATGGTTGCATCGTTTTTTTCATGGGAAAACCATAGGAAAACCATAGGAAAATGGTGATTTAATGAGGGTTTATGGTGGTTTAATGGGATTTAATGGGATTTACCCTCTGGTATATTTACAAAAAACTATGGAAAATCACAATTTTTAATAGGTAAATCAACTATAAACGGCCATTTTCGAAAGCTATGTTTGTTTACCAGAGGGTACCAGTGTTACCAGTATTGGTGACATCAATTCTTGGTTGATCATAACCATATCCCCACATACCCTTTGTAACGAAATCGAAAGAATCCACTATGTATAGATAATTTTACCGTCAACACCTCCATTTATAGGGAACTGTCCAGCACGCCACGTTTGATTCCCAAAGGTATATCCCACTAAATCCATTTAAATCCCACATAACATAGTGCATTATTCATAGTTCATTGGTGATATCAATACATATACATATACATGTACATATACATTTACATATACATGTACATATACATATAATTTTTGCATATGTTATCCCCATAGAAACCAAAAAAAACCAATGCCCTCCGCCGCAGCGTCGCCTGCGCGAAGGCCAGCAGCGCGAGCACCGTGCAGCCGCTGAGCCATGACACGAAGAGGCCATCCGCGCTGCGGTGGCCCAGACGCTCGCAGGCGCGCGGGTGCCTTCGGGCCCCCGGCGTGGCCCGGGGATCATCGCTTCTATGGGATTTTCATGGGATTTTCACGGGATTTTCATGGGATTTTAATGGTGTTTTAATGGGTTTTTAATGGTGATTTTCATGGGATGTTCATAGGATTTTAATGGGATTTTCACGGGATTTTCATGGGATTTTCATGGTGATTTTCATGGAATTTTCATGGGATTTGAATGGGATTTTAATAAGATTTGAATGGGATCTTAATGGGATTATTGAATGGCCACTCTTTCTATAATGGTGATAGTGATAGTTGGTTATGGTGATTTTATCAATTGAATAACATTGGATGGCTATCATGGATGATCCTTAGGAAGATGTGGTGTATCCTATTGAAAATGGTGATGAAAATGTATGAAGATCGTTCTTTTTATGTGATGATCAATGGATGATAATGTGAAAATGATGTTGGATGACTATCATGTGAATCGGACATTTTTATGGGACGATCAGCAGATGAGAATGGGATTATGGGATTTTGGGATTTTGGGATTGTAATGGAATGGAATGATACCCTCTGGTAATTTAACATAACTATGGAAAATCACCATTTTTAATGGGAAAACTCACTATAAATGGCCATTTTCAATAGCTATGTTAAATTACCAGAGGGTATCATGTGGTCCCCACTGAGAACTGTGGATACCCTGTGAATTTTCCCAGCTCCTTAGCTCCATCCAAAGTATGTGAATGGAATCATGGGATGGTGATGATGAGAAACCATGGGGAAATCATGGGGAATTCCTGAGGAAATTGATGATGATGATGATGATGATCATGATGATGATGATGATGATGGGATCACAAGAGGATTAGCACTGGATTATCAATGGATTAACAATGGATTAAGTTTCGAGTTAATGGAAATTTGTAAAAATTCTCCATCATCATCTCATTTCGATTCCAGATTTTTCAAAATCTGGGATTATCTTGGATGTGGATCAAAATAGTATGATAATTTGATGACAATGGGATTTTATCTGTTGGGATTGTAGGGTAACTGTCCGTGAGGACTATGTGGGTTCTTCCTACTGTTGATGGAAGAAATCCTGCACCACCTTGGATGGTTGAAACCCTACAAATAATGGGATAAACCACTTATCAACTGGTGTAGGATTTCTTCCATCCACAGTAGTTTTGGGGATGAAACAGCCCTATTTGAGATCAGCGACCGAACAGGGCCAGAAACCAGCTTCGGCTGGGGAATCCGAAGCTAACTTGGATGGATTGCCCCTCGTTGACCTGTTGGATGAAGTTAGATGCTTTTGACAGGGACCTTGCCATAACAACCACCACCTTGTAGTGGCTTCTTACCCATTTACCCAACTATGGGATGTTCCACAAATATAACTGATAATACTGTTGTGATAACCCCTCTATCTGGGGTACAAACACTTTTCGTGAAATTGCTCGGTGCCATTGGCTCCTGGCTATACGCATTTCCTGGCACAACTCAGGACTGCTAAAAACTGCCAGGTGATAAATCGGACGGGATCCCCAGTGCGCAATAAGAAATCCATTTACCCTCCGGTCATCAACACTTTTCAAGCTGGGAAATCCACTATAACTAACTCTATATATATAACATTGTATAACTATCATTGTATAACTATCATTGGTATAGCTATCATTGTAGAACTATCAATCCCCAAAAAAAAATATCTTGGGGCTGTTGAATCTGGCCTTCCAGGTGGCTGCCACCCTCCCTGTCAAGTGGCGCTAGCAATCCCAGGACGCCCAACAAAGCACCGGCTCCCCTGGCGATGCTTCCGGGGGTGGCAAAAAATAGGTGTGCGCCCATTAGTTGGTATATAACCCCTATAACATCCTACAAGGTGGTGCCCCATAGCCCCAGTTCGTGAACGCTAAGTTGTTGCAAATAAGTCCAAATAAACTATGATTTATAAGTGATATATCTATAGTTAATGGGGATTATAAACTAATTTATAACTGGGGGGCACCACCTTGTATAACTATGCATTCACTGCTGGAACTGAACCCGGGCTGTGCTGTTTTTTGTGACCCGTTCCTGTGAGCTGGTTTTTGTTGTGATTACTTTGATGGAAACGGTTCGAGCAACTATTTTCCCTCGGCTCTCGATGGACTTGATGGATCTTGACCTCCACCCAAAATGTCATCCATGGTGAAGTTCGGGTCTCTCATCCGCTTCCGAAGCTCCTTTCGTTTTGCCTCACGCAATCTCTTCTCTTCCAGTTGCATCTGGCGTCGTTTCTTGTCTTGTCGCTCAGCTTCCCGGTACCTGACACAGCACACCAACAAATGGCGAAGGGAAAAACGAGTTTCTTAACACAAAACAACTCTTGGGTGTTCAGTTTACATTGGTAAAAAAAACTTGGAAGAAAGCAAACATGCTTTCAGGCAAGCTTCAGACTGCGTTTCCATCTCTCCAGCAATCTTTTCAGATCCTCGAACGTACTAGACACAGGACTACCCGATCTCAAGAATTTTGGCGCGCTGTAGACCCAATGCTTCGGCCTGTGTTTCTTCTTGTCATGTTGGCACATATAGCGCCTCTCCCAAAGGTGTTTGTGTTTCATGCGTAACGGCTCGCTTGCATCGTAGAGACGCCGAAGGCGCCTCAAGCAACGCTCCTCGTTTCTGCCCACCACTTGATACATCTCAGCCGCAGCTGATTGGAATTGCTCCCACAATTTTTGCAACCCCTCCGGGGAAAAGTGCTCGAAAACATTGTAATTCCTCCTGCAAGGTTTCACAACACCACGAAGGGGTTCCAGAATCTTGCGCAGCTTCTTCAAATCTTCCAAGTTTTGCACCGGCGGGGAGCGCAGCAAATGGGAGCGACCCAGAAAAATACCCGCATGATGGGTCAAAACAAAGTTCGCTTTCATCTCCTCTGGCTGTCGACCTTGCTGCAGCGCAGAACGTCTCAAGGCTTCCCCAAGACGCTCCTCAAAGCTTCCTGATGGCGTGAAGGGCTGGAAGGGGGGTAGTTGCTAGGGGCAATGGCTGATGCATGGGACTCTCTGAATCTAACATGGCCGTGGGGAAAAAGAAAACAAACCCTTTTCAACGGGGAAAGCACGTATAAAAGGAGATACATGGAGGGTCTTTTAATTGGCAGACATTGGATTACAAATTAACAAGGAATGCAATTTTGGTGGATCATTCCAGTTTCCACCAGCTAGACCAGTCACATCTCAAGCCCCAATGATTTATCTATCCATCAGCAGCTTCTATATATCTACATTCTGTGGTCATAAGTACACATGTCTCAGCGCTTTCTTTCCTCCACCCTTCATCCTGGTTTCTGGTCTCCGGAAACCCTGAGTCAAATGTGAAACTCGCCATTCAAAACATCCACATGGTGATACCTCGTAAGTCAAGCTTTGTTTTTGCTCGCCCCGAATCGAATGGCGCCTTCGATCTCCTCTGTATTGTTCTGCATCTTTTGCTTCGTCGCAGTTAGGATCAACAAGTGCTCCAAAGCTGTAGCAAGGTCGCAACTTCGGCTGTGGATAGCAATGGCCTCGAAAAACCTGGTTCGGTGGTTGATGTTTTTCACTTATCTTGCAAGCCTAAAATGCGTGCGTTTCCAAAAAGAGGTTTCTACCTTTGAAAAAAAAAACAAAAAAACTCAAACCAACACCTTTGCTTGTTTTATCAACAGGATAATAGGAATTTACCACCAAATGGTATTGTAACACCATTGGAAAGCAGGATGCAAACAACACGCATGATTGAGTCTTGATGAGTCTTGTACGTCTCGAAGAAACTTTCCTTACCAAATCATCCACTTCTTTACGAAAAGAATGACTGAAAAGGGTTCCAAAGCATGCGGGCCAACAACGCTATAAAAGAGTTGCGGTCGTATTCCCCCATGTGGCCAAACGCAAAGATTTTTTCTTCCGAGAAACACTGATGCGTGATACTTCGAACATCTCCTGTTCGCGACTTTTATACCTTTCATCCCCGTACTTTTGGAGCCAGGGGGTGCTCGTCTTCTCTGACGCCCATGGCACACCACCTAACAGCTACACAAGGCCAGGATAGGTTGGCAGAGAAAGCGAAGAGTCGTCCCTTCATGTTCCAGCAAATCTACTGTGCCATGGTCATAACCATGGTATCTACGGCAGGATCATCCAGGAATCCATCTCACAATGGGTTTTTTGTCAATGGCTATATACATAATCATAAATCCCTATGGATGATGACCATCCCGAAGTCAGTTGGTGCAACTCAACATAAACAATGTTCAAAACCTCAAAACCATCCGTATTTCCATTGTACTAGTTGGCTAAGATTCCCTCATGGATTATGATAATGTCCAATGTATTGGGTAGTATAATCCGGTAATCCCATGGTAATCCCCTGGTAATCCCCTATAATCATCAACCAAGATATAATCATCAACCAAGACATCTTGGACTGTCCCCCCTTACACTAACAGTCACCACAGTCCAGACCACAAAAAAAAACACAAGCACGATGGACCCAAAATGCCATTGAGAAGTTGGGTTGGGTTGGCACATTTTGTCAGTCTACCAACCCACAAAGAAATTGGGGTTTTCACAGCATGAACCCAATAGTTCATAAAGAAGTTGGGTTTGTATATACTTTGACCGGAAAAGGCCAATGAGAGCTTAGGTCTGTATATTGAAAAATCCTGGGCAATCCAGTACAGAGACT
>Ga0126342_10016106_pt1 | contig 13054 bp, 13 predicted proteins | sample Cyp1metagenome_FD_92528 | JGI IMG/M metagenome (GOLD analysis project Ga0126342, IMG submission 92528) | Coral microbial communities from Lord Howe Island, Old Settlement Bay, Australia - Cyphastrea 1 metagenome | ecosystem: Host-associated > Invertebrates > Cnidaria > Coral ... | reverse complement strand
TTCTTACTCTTTCTCTTCTACTCTTCTCTCTTCTGATCTTTCTCTTCTCTCTGCCTCTGCCCTGCTCTGCTTTTCATCTGTCCATATTGTCGGAAGTTTGACTTCTAAACTTCCTTCGAACATAGCTATTGGTTGAAGCGCTATTAATGACATCGTTGCAAAGTGCCCTGAACATAACTATCGTAGCAGTTCCAATAGCTATGTTTCATGACCAAATAGCGCAGGAAAACTTCCCTAAAACTCTTTAACGTAGCCGTTGGAGACAAATTAAACAAAGCTATTGGAATGGTTGCAACGGACATGTTTGTTAATCTTTATTTGAACGTTCCAAAAATGAAAAACCATGAAAAACCCTTAGCCGTCAGACGTTGCCGGTTCCATTAAACGTAGAAGTAGAAAAAATGCTCAAAAGCAATGTCTACGTTAAATAGTGGGAGGGTATATTATATTATTTATTACATATATATATATATATACATACATACATATATATATATATATATATTCCTTTCAGTCAGTCTCATCATGCAAGGACGAGCGCGACAGGGTCCTGCCTGCGCATCCTTCCACGCAGCAACCTGGCACCCAAGTAACATCCAGACCCTGCACTGAAGGTGCCGAGGCGTGGTAGTTTAGCAGTGGGTGCGACGAATCTGGGGGCGGGGGCCAAGTTCGCCCGGGCCAGGGTGCCACAAAGTGCACGACTGTGGTAATTTGCGCGTTTTGCAGAAGCAATGTTCCCATGTTGTCTTCCTTTGGGCCCAACTTGGTGTGAAGCTGTCATCAAAGGGCCCCAAGTTGCGCCACTTTGGGCGGCTTCAATTTGGGTTCCATCTGGATCGCTTTGGGCAAAACGCGGCGCACAGCACACTTGTGCAAAGTTGCCCTGCGCACTCATGTTCTTTGGATTTCTTCGGCATGTTTACTCTGACTTCATTCCAAGAAGATGAACGGGCACCAGCGTGACACATGAAAAATACGCGGTCTTGAACGACACTGTCAAGACATGAAAGCTACATACGCTGACTCATCGACTCTTCAGCTATTTCAGTTGCCCCAAACACGTTCACAATTGTGAAACCCTCACAACGCTCTTGTTTTGCCACGCCTGTTGGTTCAGTGGCCTTCGCAGCTGCGCAAAAGCTTCTCAGGCTGCACCTGTGCCGATGCGATCCTATACCCGCTGTGTGTGCGGCGCGCAACACCGAACCGAAGCTTTCTCCACATCTACCCACCTAGGCCCGATTCTGTGCATTTCATCGAACTCATTGTTGGCGGCTCTTCCCCGCTCTACCTCTGGGCTTTGACCATCAACATCAACTCTTCCGGGCCAATGAAAGAATGGCCCTGGATGGGCGGGAGGTCCTTCAGCAACGCGGCCACGGCGGTGTCCTTCTCCAAAGGCAAAAGAGCGGTGAAGTGGAACCCTGTGAAGATCGGCTGGATGTCGGCCAAGACGGTTGCTGCCGGAGTTGCCCACACCTTGGAGCTGTTGGCGGCCGTGTCGACGACGAAGACCACCTTCGGCAACGAAAGGGACGCCTCCACCTCGAACTGCATGTAGTCGTCATAGAGCGCTTCCCCAGCCAATTCTGGTATTTCTTGCCGTCCACCTCGAGGTGCTGCCCTTCGTCTACTTCTTTGAACAGCTTGAAGACGTGGCGCCGCGCGGCGCCCAGCTCTGCCTACCACGGCGCCGTGATTGCCAGTCACTGCCTTTGCCCTTCTGACAGTCTTCTCTTAATGGTTTTCCAGGTGCCCGACGTTAACGCACGCTTCAAGTCTTTAAGACGGTGCCTATCTTGAACATGCTGCCTGATGGATAAGACTTGATGTAATTTCAGACTTCAAGATGTACCTCCAAGATAATAGTAGGCACAACTTGGGCCCGGGCCCAACAGTTGGGCCCGCCTTTGGGGGCAACCCGGGCCCAGGTTCAGCCGCGCTGAAAACTTGCGTTCTTACCGCTAAATCCAACGTTTTTTTGCTTTGATCGGGGTGCAAGGCCATGTTGCCCACATTGGGCCTGTCTTGGACCCATCTTCGGCGCCAGATGCCTCCACGCACAACCAAGTTGCGCATTCTAAGCCCAACCTCTATCCAAGCGTGCCCAAGTTGCGCCATGGGACCCCAGTTGGGCTCAAGTTGGGCCCAAGTTGGAGCCAACTTGCCCGAGTTCGGCACAAGTTACGCTCAAGTTGGGCCCAAGTGGGCTCCTGTTTGGCCCAACTTAAGGCCAGGGACGGCCAAGTTTGACCCCAGTCGGCTTTTGGTTGGGCCAAGTAGGCCCGCTTCTTTCCTCTCTGTCCTATTCTTTGGGTGCGGGCGGTTCTCGTCGCGAAGCGACTCGAATAAATGAAAGAGGCAAATGTTGATTATGAAACTAACATACATTGTTTTCCAGCTTTTGACTCAAGGCATTCTTACCAAACTTGTGAATATAATTGCCAAGAAGTACTGAGAAATCATGACATATTAAGAAATGAGCGAATTCTTGAAGCACATTCTTGTGGACATTTGTGGAGGAGAGATTTTCCAGTCCTGCCTTTGCATCACCAAAGACCTGTCCGTCATAGAGCGACTGGACCTCAGTGACTAGCGGACTAGCCACGCAAACGTCCAGAGGGCAAACTAGGCAAACATAGTGTGTTTCCACACAATCAATGCGCATCACAAAAATCCAAACATAAGCGTCACCAACGAGCATCAAATGAGTCTGAGCATACCAGCAGGGATAGGGGCAGCTGCCAGCTCAGGCATTAGCACCTGACCATGTGTCAACATATGAATCCAACTTGAAGGCATAGGAATCCAAGTATGTACTTCTGCAGTAAGGTGATGGCCCTGATCGAGACAGACCCGTTCACAATAACGTAGACATCCAACCTTAAGGTGGGAATTTCTTCGCGAATAGATGTTCAGATGACTGTAAATTGGTTGCACGCAAATTGGGTAGGACTCAACATGTATCAAAAGAAGCACTCTGGTTGGCTCTGGTTCGTCTGCCTCAATGGGAGTCGTTTCCTTCTCACACCGAATTCATTTCGAATGCATGGCTTGGTGATACCAAGTCTTTGGCGCGGGGTCGCCCTCTTCAAAGATTTGACCTCAGTGCAAAGACGTGCTGTTGCACCCATACGATACTCACCCAGGATGAGCTCAGCTGAAAGAAGGCTGCAAAGGGTTTGCATATGTACTTGCTCGTGTGTGTGTGTGTTCTCCAGGACGTACAAAAGCACGTACTGGAAAATTCAAACGCAATTTGTACATCACCTAATTACATAACATTGTATGTATATATATAACTATGTATATACAGTACTTGTATTGCTAGCGCGGTTTTCACCCCGCTGACCTATTCATGTTTGTGAAGCATCCTTCAAAAATGCTTGGGACGCTTTTGCACATTACTGTATCTATACCTGTATCTTCTGCGCAAATATGTGGATAGATGTATGTATACTAAATATTTGTGTATATGTGACACTGTGTATGTATATAGATATGACTTATAGAGTATACATACGTTACATACATGTATACGTATAATTACACATAATTGCACAACGTATTTACAGCAATGTAGCAAACATATCACGCATCGAAATCGCTCAGAAAATAATTTTCTAAGTATGGGGTCACAGAGGGGACTAGCTGTGACTAGCTCATCCTGACAAGGATTTGGTTGATTTACCCTTGATGCCTAAGGTTGCCTAAGTATGATGTGATTTGTATTGATTTGTACCATTTTTACCATTCTGATGTTCTGAGTGTGGGGCTTAAACAAGACCTTTGGTGTTCGAAATTGTTTGCTCGAGTTGCTTCCAATTTACAAATAACGTTCCGAGTGTCTGCCAATCTCTATAGACGCGATTGTTCACACGCAGATCTGTTTATTGGTAGGGTATGGTAGGGTACTATATGGTACACGGTGGCATGGCAATTTATTGATATGGTTTCGCGCGGCAATGACATGATTCACGATATGATATACATCCCATATATACCATGCACATTTGCCTGTCCTTGTTCATCTCAGTCTGGGGTCTTTACAGTCAGCTTCAAAGTCCAAGATCTCTCCTGCTTGGAGCAAAGCTATCGCCTTTTCCTCTGCCAAAGCCTGCCTCGGCCGTCTTTGTCAAATTTTGCAATGCTTGAACAAAACAAAGAGGGACTCGGAAAGTGATTCATCGGGATCCAGCCACTTTAGTGTTGAATTAATTTCAGCATGCTTGAAAGATCGTAGACCTCCAGTAGCGCACTCGCCAGCACTTCCTGAGTACCTGGCATGCAAGGCCTCACGCAGGTACAATAGGCAATAAGAAGTGAATTTTGCACATTGCCCAAATTTGCCTTTGATATCCAACGATCATGCTCAACATGTCCAATGTTGCTGTCAGGCAGCAGGTTCTTGATGCACTCGTATGCTCGCCGTGCGGCCTATCAAGGATAGACTCTATGGCACTATGGGCAATCGCAGGCATGCCACAAAAGGGCTTTGGACTTCTGGATGCGACTAATTGCTTTGCTATTTTCAGCGCCACAAGTTACGCTTCCCATTCGAAGGCCGCTCGGTGCCTTGTATCTCAAAAGCTTCATGTTGGTCTCCTCCCCCTTCGAGAAAGAAAGAGCAGTCAACAGTCTTACATCCACCAACCAAAACAAAGATTGGTTGCAAGAGTAAGTTTGTGGGACACTTGATGAAAGAGACCAAAGTCGAAAAAGGACTGCCCAAAGGAACGAGTTGAAGCAGTTCTCCCGCTTGTGTCAGTCCTCGTCGGATTCGCTGTCAGTGTCTTCCTCAGTGAGCGCGTCTAGTCTCTGTCTCTATGTCTGTCTCTGCCTCTGCCTCTGTCTCTGTCTCTGTCTCTCTCAGACAAGAGAAAGGCAGAGAGAAAGGTGCATTGGATCCACAACAGTTCTGCTAAAACGCACCATTTCTCAGGTCGGGGCAAGAACAAAAGAATCTTCTGACTCCTGTTCCAGATCCTTTGCCTCAGGCACTTGGCAAGCAACAACCAAAGACTGCAAGACAATGTGTATGATGTGGACCTTAAAAATATATATATAGTTCATATCATGATGTATCCATCTATTATTCAGTTTTTGTACATGTCCAATCAAAGGCAGCACAAGTGCGGTTGCTCAAAGCGAAACTGTCCAAGCCTCTCTGTATTTGTCCACCTTGCTGCAGGCTTCGCGAAGATTCTGGAGAGCCTGCCATGAAACTTATATCAGGACGTTGGTCCGGTCTGTGTGACATCACTAGTTTCATGTGTCTCAATCATCGAATCAACTTGAATCAATGTGAATATCATCTTCCACAAATTGTTCCACCCTTTTCAGCTATGCTTCAGGCTTCCGGTGTCAAAGGCTGCCACCGTGCCTTGGAAAGATTTGGCAGTGGCACAAGCCAAACAAACGCCAGCAGTTTTGGCTCGTTTATGAGTAGTCACATGGACATACATGGACTAGTTCAAGCAAAGCGTGGGAAACAAACAGGGTGACCTTCAGTCTCCCAGTCCGGGGTAAAGGACTGCAGTGATTGCAGCCATTTTGTGTCTGTTGCCCTGAGTGTCCGACTTTCTTGCTGTAGATTGCCTGTTCTGAGTCCTCACCTGAAGCACTGCAAGTTGCAAAACAAACAGTTTTGTAGATTTTTGCAGAAGATTGCAGAAGCACATCACAGGCGCTGCAGAGTCTTTCAGCGCTTTTTGTGCTCAGCTCTTTGCTGTATATGTGGTGTCGTCGCCAAGGAGGCTTTAGGTCCTGGCAAAAAGGATAGAAATGGCATGTGGTAGGCACACCAAAGTGCATTCGCAAATCGATTCTCCGCAAGAACGCATTTCACTTCCCCTTGGAAAAAGCCTGAGCCTGACTCCCGGTTCTGTGAAATCCAATCTACACCCAAAGCATAAAAGCATCTTGCCGGATGAAACCTTAATGAGGGAATCGTTGAGATTGTGATCATCCTTTTGAGTTAAAAGAGAAAAAGACCATTAGCGATACCTCCGAGAACCATGATGAACTGGCAACCTGTTTATCTCTAACTTTGAATAAATTTGTGGTTTTCTGAATGCTGCCGGAAGCAAAATTTGTTTAGCGACCTGATGTTGAACCTACCGATACGCATGGTGTTTTTAATCACAGAACGAAACGACACGCAAAGTCAGACCATGTCATGTACCGGCATCCCTTCTGAATTCCACATGAAACATACACAGGGTCGTATGCAGCGTCAATTTTGCTGGGCTTTAGGGTTTTTCTGATGTTTAAGCTTTTAGGGTGGTAGCTAGGGTTTGGGGTTTCAGGGTTTTTTGTTTTGGAAGCCCAAACACTGTGGGCCCGTGCGCGAATTTAAGCATTGGGAAAGAATAAGTACGTAGTTGTTGAGACCGTGGGCAAACTCCAGGCATTTGCCGTATTAAACCAGCTTGATACATAGTATCTCTAAATTCTTTTTCCCTGATGATGACGCAAATCCCGTTCACTGCCTATTTGCACGACTCAGCCGTTAAAGTTCAATTGTTCCAACAATAATACAACATGAGTAAAGATAGCTGTAATTTATTAATTTTGATCAACATCTTAATATTATATAATATTATATTGCAAGGCCACGCAGGTTGGGACGCAGCTTTTAAACTTTATCTAAAGGTCAGTCCTCTGCCGCCTCTGTGCTGCTGCGCAATGCGAGCAATTCCTTTCGCATCTGCCAGGCCTCTTTAGACTCTAGACAGGTAGCTGCAAAGATCTGCAATGTGAATGTAGATGATTGTAGGTGATTTATTTCAATTGTACGTCAGAAAACACTCCGCAAAGATCTGCAAAGTTGGATATTCAATATTATTCAATAGTATCTTTTGTGCAAGTACACCGGCCTCTAAGCGAGTGAATACCCTGAGCGTAAAGATGGAAGAAAATGGAGGAAAACGGACTGCTAAAAGTGCGACCCTGCATCTCACCGCATCTCACCGAGGTTCCGACTGGTACCGGGCTGTCACGCGCCTCCTGCGACAGGTGGTCGCTGCTTAAATGGAAAGCCGACGGTCAATTTGTTCAGGCCCACCCATCATTCCAGGCCAAGGTCACAGTGAAGCTTTCAACTCTCTATAGAGTGCGCACAAGGAAGACTGATAGAGCACCAAGCAGTTGCTCTTTAACAGGTTTTACATCACGGCTTGTGGCTCAAATGTTCTGAGGAGGGTGTGACATTATGTGACTTGAGAGATGTTGAGATATTGCCCTTGTTATATTTATGGCTCCAAGAGAATGCTCCACTTTGCAAGGCTCCTGACCGAATCTGCCTTGCGGCCGGAGCGCCCCTGGCCTGAGCCTTCAGTTCGACAATGATTGAGGAGATTTAGAACAGGCATGCACATTTTTACAATATCCTGTACATGTATATATATATATATATATGTATATATATACAATATACACACATATATACTTAATATACATATATCATATACATATATGTATATATATATATATGACATATGTATATTAAGTATATGTGCGTGTATATACCTTGTATATAACAGTATTTTTCTGTGTATATATATATATATACACACCAAGAGCTTCAAAGACCAAAAACAAATGTAGGCCCAGTATGACCCAGTCAAAAAAACTAGTTGTTTCGAGAAAAAACAGGTTTTTGTAAAGAACCCATATTTTGTTTTTTGTTGGGCTTGCACAAATTTAGCCAAATCGGGTGAACTTGTATCAAATTTCAGCTTCACCACATGTAGCAACTTCATACTGACAAGTTCCGAAATCTGTCGGACGGAACACACCATCGAAACCAAAGCAAACGTTATCACACACGATGCGCGCATTCTCCACCGGCTGCATTTACCTCCTATGCTGCGAACTTTCCCTTCAGATGGACTGGAGGTAGTCAACAAGTCACTATGGGTACGCATGGCATTTCAAAAGTCAGCTTTTCCGTGAACCCAGCAAATTGACAATAGCTCTGACAATCTGCGCTGTTGTTTTTTTCTCTGGATTTGGCAATTACCGGTTCCATCTTGCAAAACGACAAGCGGAGCCTCAAAACTCGATGTCGCAGCCGTCCATTCCCAGAGGCAAAAAAAAACATTTTTGAGTACGGGTTAGTATGGGTTAATTATGGGTTTAATACGGTTTAAATATGGGTTCCCAAAAACTGTTTTTTTTTATTGTAGCAGAATATGGGTTTAGTACGGGATAAATATGGGTTTAGGACGGCTTAATACGGGCAAAATATTGGTTTTTGGCATTCTTTGGATACGGGCCCTAAAATTGTCGCTCAAAATGGCTCAAAAATGTGTTTTCGATTGGTTTTTGATGATTTTGTTCATTTGTTCCATACGTTTGCTCGACTTTGTTGCATTTTGGCAATCCAGAATCATTTTTTCCCCAATGGAAAAAAATACAACCATGTTTCAAATTTAAGCTTCTAGGGGTGGCTCGGGTGGCTCTTGTGGGAACAAGTCCTCCAACGACTCCAGATTGACTGTGATCACAACTAATGCTGTCCGACATGTTCCTAGAGCATCGGGTCCTTTCTTGTGAGAGCTGCCAGCCAAAGCCAGCGGGGTGGAAGTATAATCAAGATGGAGGGTACTGTGAGGGATAGATCCAACCAGTATCAATAAAGGGGTTTGAATCCTCTAAGGGAACGGATCATGAGATGTCATGACACCAAGTGTGAGAAAAAAGTACTCAGAGTAGGTTTTTTCCCTAGTAAAGAACAACACAATTGGAGAAAAAACGTTTTCTTTCATAAGTGAAGAAAAAATGGTTTTTGGAAAAAAAATGTGGGTTCTTGATGCGCTAGGTATAGATATATTATAATTGTATAGAATTGTGCATGTATATATATATAATATATATATACTATTATATACTTGTATAGTAGTATATGAACAAAGTTTATGCTGCTTCAGAGCTTTACAAAACGTCCATGTCGGTCAACCGCGGATCACATTTCTGAGTCCGTTTTGTGCGGCAGGTGTGGGAATTATCACCTGCTTTTAATCTATACAGTAAGATTTTAGAGCTTTTGGAGGGTGGAAATGCGACCCGTACAACAAAGCTCCATGCTAGGATTCTAAGGGGAAAGGGTGTGCAAAGGAAGAAACACAAGAACCAAACTCAACAAGCGCAACTTTTGTCCTACCAGCGTACCCACTCAAAATATCTCAAAATACTTCAACATACTTTGCAGCAGGGATCAGGGTGATGCCGAATGATTTCGGTGGAATGATCTTCGTAAAGGAAACTGGAACACTCTGTGCCAATGCGGCAGCAGATATGGGCTGGAAAACTTGACCAAAGGATACCAAAGGCATCCAACGATCAAACAAGTTCCACAAGCTCCAGGCTCTTGTCTGTAGATTTGGACATGATTGCGTTGAGTTCCTGGACTGCATAAAAATCGGAGCCACTTGAGGCATCTTGAGGCCACAAAATATCCCGGCAATGAATCCTGTGCAGTTCCATGGAAGTTTTACAACGGGTTGGAGGACCTTGACAAATGCAAAACAGTCAGCAGGCCTTTCTGGTCGATAACAGCAGGCGGTGATCTTCTGCAGTTAGATCCTGTTGATTAATGGACATCACTCAGAATTGCCATGAAACTCGCCTCGGAATGGATTTCCGTGGATTTCCCACGAAGTGTCCTCAGCATTTCGAAGTGCCTGGCACCCAGGCAACTTCCCGTCCCACACAAAAGGCCAATCCAGGACAGCTTGGGAACATTAGAGGAAATGAGATGCAAAGAAGATAGATAAACATAGATAAACGACTTAAGATCCAAAAAAAAAGTGGCTGAAACTTGTCCCATTAACATTCCCATTAACATTTGTATCACATTTTAAGACTCACAGAATGTATCTCCAACAGCTTGTGAGACCTACAGGCCCCGATCAAGGACATGGGCTGATAACCCTCGAGCTCTTCAGCGGGTGAGAACCCGTCACTCGAAGCAAAAGATTGTCCAGCCATTGGTCTGGGTTGGTCTGCTGGCTTGACGTCCAGCGTGTCCATTGTGGAGAATTGTCACATTTCGTCACACATTATGTCAATTCATGTCACATTCTTCGCAACTATTTGCCGGGTCCTGACCGATGGCTTGAAGCGCTGCAGATCGATGTCGGATTCGGAGGCAGCAGTGGATCAGATCGAGCTGGGCGGAGGCTCGGGCAGGCTGAAGCCCCGCTGCCTGTCGGTTCTGGACAAACCTCTGGTCCGCTCTAATCCGCGGTGTCAGCGTTTCAACATGCTCCTTGAAAGTCTGGGAAATATCTGGAAAGTTGTGCCTCACACTTCATTTATCCTTGTGATGGCCCCCAAGTCTTTGGAAGAATGTAACAGGATATAACAGTAGTATAACAAGATCCAAGGAATCCGAAGTTGCCAAAAAAAATACCAAAGTCATCCAAAATCCCTGAAATCGAGGAAATCCCGCCTGCTCAAGCAGAGTCTTGGCCTGTCTGTGTCTGTTTAATGTCATCAAGCAGCATGCCAGGTTCACGAGGCAGTGGTACTGCGGTGACCTCATGGCATTGGTATTCACCGCGACATACAATGACAATGCACGATGTAGATTCACAGCAACGCGCTGTTAGCCGATTCAATAATATAAATTGCGTTTCAAAATATGTCATTATATTTCAAATTAAAATTATTTCAACATGTTCAACCACTGAGCGGAGAGTGGAGACAATTTTGATGCCGGAGTCAACTAAGTCTGCAACTCTGCTTGTGGTAGGGATCTGTAGTGCATGATCGCCTGTGTTTCTAACACCGAGACAATCACAGCGTGGGAAACAAGGGTGCAAGCCTTCTCGAGCAGGACTGGATCTGAGGATGCTTGCACCTGAACTGAAACTTTCCAAAGTCCATGAGTCCATATCAGTCCAGAATACAAGCCATGCATGTGTAAACTTGAATCAGGAATCGAAATAAAACTATCTTAAAGTGTAAGGAACCAGATTAAGCTACCATTTATTCCGACATGTTTCATGCTTATTTCTTGCATGGCTTCAAAATGTTTCAGTGCTGTCCCAAGTTGGCCAGGAAGACAGCAAAGATTGGGAACTTCTCGTCTTCCTCCCAGGCTAGCCGAAAGGCTGCGGCCTCATGACAGTCGAATCTTTCAATCGAGTTTGCAATGGAACCAGATCAGATTTTATAGAACTCAGATTGTCGCAGGATCCTTTGAAGTTCCTTTCTGAGCTTGGTCTTCATTTTGAGGCTGCCTGATTTGGTTCGTTGTCAACTCAATGACATTCCGAGCCAAGCTCAGAAACTACAGCAGGTAAGACGAACTGAAACTCGGCCGATCTCAGCCGGTGCATTGCCAATGTGTGCTATGAACTGCAATCAGTCTTGTCTTGCAAAATCGGGCACACAGAGAGTCACTGAGTCATACCAAGCTCATCCAAGCTCCCTGCTGTTTGTTTTCTGTCTCTTGCAGCACCATTGCCAAACGACGCTGTGAAACAGCCTGAGAAGATCTGAGAAGAATTGCATGGGAACCTTCAAGATTCCAGCTGGGGAGATGATGCTGGCTGGGATTCAAACTGACTGCAAAGGTCGATCATCGCCCTCTTCTTTCGGAGATTCCACCTCTGTCCAAGGTAGCCGAAAATTTTGGTGATCTCATGTTGCTCTTCGGACTGCCAGATGTGGCTAGCAATCCTCATCGAGTGAGCCATCTCAACAGACTCGGCAGTGATTTGCATAGCCTGCCTTCGTTGCTTCTTCGGGCTCTGGTTCAGAATCCGAGTGGCCACCTTGGTCCCATTCTGAATTTCGGAACGGCAAACGAACGTTTGGCTTGCCTCTGTGCCTCTTTTTAATCAACACAAGGGGTTTGCAGCTCTGGCCGTGCAGAAACGGTTGCGGTTTCAAACACCTGCCTTGCAGCACTAGCCATTTCAGACATTTTGAAAAAGAAGCTCGACTCCAGCTGAACAGTTTTCCGACCTTGCTGAAAAACCTGTAAAGGTTTCGGCTGCTACTAACAGTGTCTACACCACTAGGCTATTCACCGTCAATGGCTGGCAGCAAGTACCCATCCTTCAGCACACTTTGCCTTCAGAATTCAACATGAACAGCTGACATACTATTCAGCTACCCTTCAAGGATTGACATCCCTGTCAATAGGACATTGGTAGTAACCAATATGGGGCTCCAAATGGTCACAAAAAAAACTTAAGATTCCGAGGCTTTAGCTGTGAGTTGCCTGCTTCCGTAGCACTAAAAACACACACTCTGCACCGTGCTGAGGCGTCCGCTCATTGAGGTTGACAGCTCCAACATTTCCAATTTTCCTGCACGAAGTTTTGCAGTCCTTCCTCACCATTTCTCAGCATTCCCGCAACTTGCTGCACTCCCCGCAACTTGCTAGTTGCTCGAGGCAAATCTTGCAAAGGCTTCCTTGTGTCAATTCCATCTGCTGGTTGATTGATACGGGGTCCCATATTGGACTGTTGGAGCTTGCGGCGGCTTGCAGGCATGTACGACTGAAGCTGAAGTGGCCTCTTGCGCTCAGTGTACATAACCTGGCAATGGCACCGGCAATATGGCCGTCTAGATTCCAGGAGGAAGACTCTGGGGCTCACACCAACTCACACGAGTTAAATTCCTTTCAGTTGATAAGTGCAAAGTAGCAGACCTACCTACCGGACCTACCGGACCTACCGGACCTACCGCATTCCTGCATAAGCTTCCAGCTTGTTTTGTGCTGTGATCTGCTGTGGACAACTCAATTGATTCAGCGACCCAGGTTTGGGACCGAAGAAAACAAACAATGGAGGCCGCAAGAGGTGATAAAACATAGCAAGGCAATATATATATATATATAGAGAGAGGGAGAGAGTATATATATACTTACCTATATATATATATAGATATATATATATATATATATGTATGTGTGTGTGGACCATCTGAAAAGATGTAAAACTTCTAAACTTCCTTTATTAAGCAGGGGGATGGAGAGGACATATGAGGCTCCATCCAACGAAGCTCCTCATATGATCCTAGGATATCACCA